>Ga0209201_1003776_pt1 | contig 12885 bp, 10 predicted proteins | sample AD_UKC055_MetaG_FD_184411 | JGI IMG/M metagenome (GOLD analysis project Ga0209201, IMG submission 184411) | Active sludge microbial communities of municipal wastewater-treating anaerobic digesters from USA - AD_UKC055_MetaG (SPAdes) (version 2) | ecosystem: Engineered > Bioreactor > Anaerobic >... | reverse complement strand
GCAGGACGTTGGAGACTCCCCAGTCGGCCGCCATCGCGGATTCAGCCTTGCCGTTTTTCAAGACGAGGATTCGCCCGGTGGCCTGCTCGGATACATACACATCGCCCGAGATGGGATGCACCGCCGCGCCGGTCGGTTCTTGCAAGCCACTCGCCAGCACCCGGCCGGTAAGGGTCTGGCCAGAGGCCATTCCCGCCCACCCGCCCCACGCAAGAAAGCCTATGGCGAGCCACCGGGCTGAGAGTTGCTTGCGCATGCCGAGCACCCTTCGGCCCTCCCCACTCAGGAGATCACTTCTTCGTGCAGGGTAATGACGCGCGGCTTGCTCAAGCGGCGACAGAATTCGTCGGTGGTGGCCAGATGTTCGCGCAATTGGCTGAAGGCCAACCGGAACTCTTCGGAACCGGCAATGCCCGCCATGGCGCGCTCGAGCGCCTGTTCCACCTTGAGCAGTTCCTGAATCTTGGCGCCCAAATCCATGATGGTGGTAATCTGCTGCTCCACCACGCCGGCGGCGTTGGCCGCTTTTTGCAGGCTTTCGCCGAGCGTCGCCTGGATGCTGTCGGCGCTGCGGGCGTAGCGGTCGGCCATTTCCGCTGCGCGTTTGTGGGCGTGCTCCATCGCGGCGGCCAGCGCCTTGACTTCGTCGTCCGTGGCCTGCTGGCGCACCTCGACATAGCGGCGGGTTAGCTCTTCAAATTGACGCTTGAGTTCATCGCCTGCCTTTTCGATGGACACGGTGAAGACTTCTTCGTAGCGATCCGGATCAGGGATGTAACGGCGGAAAGCCGCTTCGATGGAGTCTTCCAGATTTTCAATGACCACGGGCTGCTGCTCGGCCGAAGGCAGACGGCGGATGAAGTGTTCGTCCAAATAGATATCCACTTCCGCCATGAATGTGGATTCACGCCGCATCAGCGAGGTCAGCGGGAATTGCACCACCGTCACCAGCATCAGTGCAAGGAATGTGGTGTCGAACGCCACACCCAAGCTGATGGTCACGTTGGCGATGGCGCCCTTGATGGCCGACAGTTCCGCCGAGCCCGACAAGAAGTTGGCGAATCCGCCGACGGCCGCGCCCAGCCCTTGCACCGTACCGATGAACCCGAGAATGGGAATCACCCACATCATCAGACGCACGAGGGTGAAGGTCATGTCCGAAATCGTGGAGTCGCGGCCGGCTTCCGTGCCGATCCAGCCCGTCACGCGGCCCAAGTCCTTCGTGGACACCCACAAGCCGAGGGCGCGGTTCAAGCGGCTCAACAGCACGCTTTCCTTGTCGCCGCCGGTTTCCTGAATGCGCCGGCGCAGGGCCTGGATTTCCTCTTCGCTTTCCATGTTCACGCCGCGGACCTTGGCGGAGTCAGCCGCGATATGCTTGATCTGGTTGCGCAGAATCCGGTTCTTCTGGAACAGGAAGAAAATAATGACGTAGAAGCAAAGCAATTCGAGCCATTGAACCGGCCCGCGTTGGTTCACCAGCGCGTTCAGGTAGCTGGGCCAAGAGCCTAATTCGGCGTTATGACCCCAAAAATACAGGAAATAGCAGGTGGCCATGGTGCAGATGACCGCGCCAACAATCTGGATCCAGACGTTGGCATCCGTAGTGGGGCGGGTACTGCTAAACCCCCCGGTTTCGTCTGCGTCGTCCACAACCGCGGCGGGGGGGGGCGTGGTTTCCAAGGGCTTAACCTGTTCGTCGAGTTTTTCTTTCGCCATAATCTATAACCTGCTTACGGGTGGCTTGGCCTCGCCGCACATGCGGCCTGATTTTTCGAGATACTATCCCAAAACTTTGCCCTGCCGTCGATAACAAATTAACCGCACCTGAATATTTCCCGGCGGCGAATATCTCTGCGCCGCCCCAATCGGGGACATCGGCCAGACTGTTCATGCAACCGTCGCCGGCAAAATTACTTGCTCTGGTTTTTGGCTGGTGCCACCGTTTCACTAAAATCTTTTCCCGGCCGTAAAAATTCCGCCCATTCGGCCAACCCATAGGCCAGGTGCATCAGGGGAATCACGACCAGCAAACCGAGGTCGGCCCACCGGCGGGTTTGCCGCACCGTGCCGCCCGTCACCCACAGGGCAAAAAGACCGTAGAGCCCGAGTTCCAGCGCCAGCAGCCACCCCGCCCAGCGCCAAACAAAGCTTAACGCCACCAGAACTGCCGTGCCGGTCACCCACGCGGCCGGCACCAGCGAGAGTGGGTTGAATGATACCCCGGCCCGCAGCAACCGGATGCGCGTGGCGCCATAGCCCCACACCTGCCGCCAGAAGCGGCGTAGCGATTGCCGCGGATAGTGCTTCACCCAAGCTGCCGGCACAAACATGAGCTTCCAGCCGGCTTGCTCCGCGCGGAAAGCCGCGATCATTTCTTCACCGGGATAAAAATCCACCGGGAAGCCCCCCATTTGCTCAAACGCCTCGCGCCGATAGGCTGCGTTGCAGCCAATGATCCGGTCCCAGTCCACCGCGTAGGGCGCATCGCGGTTGGGCCGATAGCGTTCGGCCACATAAGCCGCCGCCGGCGACGACAGCGCCAGCCCCGCCAGCCGCCCCACCCAATTGATATCCTCCGGCACCAGGCTGGGGCCGCTGAGCAGACCGACTTGCGGGTCTTGAAACGGTTCCGCCAAGCGCCGCGGCCAATCGGTGGCCACAATCACATCATCATCCAAAAACGCAATCAGCGGCGCTCGCGCCATGGCGGCGCCTTCGTTTTTCTTGCGGCTGGAGTCGCCGGTGGCAAATTGGATGTCCAAGTGGCGGATGTTGGCATGGCGCGCGCACAAATCGCGCAACTGGGCGGCAACCGTCGCATCCGGCACCCGCCCGGCCACGATGATTTCAATCGCCGCGAACCCCTCCGCCGCCGCCAACGATTCCAGCGTACGAATCAGAATGTCCCGACCCATCGTCGGGATCACAACGGACAAAAACGGCGTGCGCGTCTCCTGCAAGGGGTCAGTCCTGTGATTGAATGTTTTCAACTCCGCCGCATGCGTCGCGCCACCAGACGCCCACCGGCAAATCAGCGTCCTGCCTGCAGCATGGCATTGGCGACCGTGCGTAACGCCGCACCATTGTGGGCGCCTCTTGGCTGGGTTTGCCGCAGAGCGCGTAGACCGGCACAGCCGGGGACATGAGCACGGATTTCATGCGGCCCATCAAAGTCATTCCCGCCCCTGCTGGCAATGTAAAAAAAATATTTTGCCCGGCCTCTTGACATTTTAATCCCACATTGTATTATCCCGTATCGAATCATACGAAATGAGAGCAGAACCGATGAAAACCAAACGAACTTCGACGGCTGGCCACGCGCGGCCGCAACCGGCGCAAAGCCTCCTCCCGCTCTGGCTGCGCATGGGGCGCGAGTATAATTGCCGCCTCCAGCAGTGGCAGTTGCCGATCAATTTGACCATCCCCCTGCTGAAGCTGCACCTGCACGCGGATATTTCCGAACCTGCCGCGCTGGCCGAAGCCAGCAGTCTCCCGCGCCAGACCATGACCTTTGTGCTCGACGCGCTCGAAAAACGGGAACTGGCTTATCGCACCCCCCACCCCAACGACCGCCGGCGCAAAATCATTCAGCTTTCCCCCAAGGGCCGCAAGCTGGCCACGGCCTTGTATAAGGAACTGCTGGCCTTCGAGGCGGCCGCGTTGCAATCGCTGGGCGAAACCGCCGCGCCCATGCTCCACCAACTGGTGGCCCGGTTCACCGACGCGCTGGCCGCAGAAAATCGCCGCCACGCCTAAACCGAAAGGATAATTCTCATGCGTGTCACCCACCCCATCTGTATCTTCGGCCTCCTGCTGACCGTGACGCTTGGCGCCGGCTGCCGCAGCTTTGATGCCGCACGCGTCCGGCAGGAGCAGACCGATACGTTCACCTCGAACTTGGCCGCGCGCGCAGAGGCTGAACTGGCCCAGCCGCTGTCGCTGGCCGATTGCGTCCGCATCGCCATGAGCAACAACTATGCTGTGCGCAAGGCCGACCTCGATCAAGAGCTGTACCGCATCGGCAAAAATGTGGCTTTCACGGCATTCCTGCCCAACGTGGCCGCGCAAGCGGGCTACACATCCTTTGCCAAGGACCCCAAAATCACCGAGCGCGAGTTCGCAACGGCCGGGGTGGATATTGGCATGCCGATTTTCATGCCCTCGACCTGGTTCCTCTATGCCGCGGCGCGCCAGGGCTATGCCGCCTCTGGCATTGCCGCGCACTATGTACGGCAGGGCATCGTGCTGCAAACCACCGTCAACTATTACAACGTCCTCGTCCAGCAGGACATGATCGCCGCGCTGGAAAGCCAGGTGGCCGCCGCCCAGGAAATGGCCAGCCGCGCCCGCGGATTGGCCGCGGAAGGTCTCGCCGCCAATTGGGAAGGCGACCAAGCGGAACTGGCCGCGCAGTTGCGCCAAACCGAACTGAATCACGCCCGCCGCCAAATGGCTGTCTTGCGCGGGGAGTTGCTCAAGGGCCTCGGGCTTTCCCCCACGGCCGAGATCACCCTCTCCGGCGAGACCGGCGACCCGGTCCGCCCCGACGGCGATGTGGCCGACCTGGTGCTCACCGCGCTGGTCACCCATCCGGAGTTGTCGCTGGCCGACCGGCAGGTGGTCATCAAGGAAGAGCAAGTACGCCAGGCCTTTTGCGCATTTTTGCCCACGCTGTCGCTGTTCCACAATGGCACATGGACCGGCAATGAACTGGCGGCCCATTCCGTCAACTGGACCACCGGCTTCGGTGCAGCGTGGACAGTGTTCGATGGCTTTGCCAACCGCGCGCGTTACCGCGCTGCCAAGGTGGAACGCCGGCAGGCCGAACTGGCCCGCGAAAGCACCTTCTTATCCATTATTGTGGGCGTGGTGGCTGCCGAAGCCGCGGTGCACGACGCCACCGAAGCCGCCGCTGTCAAACAGCGCGCCTATGAAGTCACTGCCGCCAAAGTGGCCGACTACAAAGCCAAGGCGCGCGAAGGCCTGATCCCGTTGAGCGACGCGCTCGATGCCCAAGTCCTCGCCGACCTCGCCCAAGTGGCGCTGGTGCAAAGCCGTTATCAAGAACGCATCGCCCTCGCCAATCTGGAATTGGCCATGGGTCTGACGCTGGTCCCTGATTTGTCATCCGCAACCCCCTCGGAGAAATAACATGAAAAACATTCGTCACTACTGGCTCCCCCTCCTCCTCGCCATTGCGCTCACCCCCGCCGTGGGCTGCGGCAAGAAAAAGAAAACCATCGGCGCGGCCGCGCCGAGCGTCCCCGTCATTACGGTGCGCGCGCAGGATGTCGCGGCGCGCACATTTGAGCGCCGCCTGACGGTGCAAGGCACGCTGGAAGCCAAGAACTTTGCCAACGTCGCCGCACGTGCCGATGGCAACCTTGAGGAAATCTGGGTGGACAAGGGCGACTATGTCGAAGCCGGCAAAACCAAGCTCTTCCAGGTGGATGCGGCCAACCGGCAAAACTCGCTGACCATCGCCGTACAAAACCTGGCGGTGGCTGAGGCTTCCCTGGCCGTGGCGCAAGCCGCCGCGCAAAAGGCCGAGGCCGAAGCCCGCAAGGCCACGCTGGACAAAGAACGCTATGAACGGCTGCATCGCGCCGGCAACGTCAGCGACAACGAATACGAGCGCGCGCAGGTGCAGTTCGAGTCCGCCAACGCGGGCTTGGCCGTAGCCCGCGCGCAAGTGGACTTGGCGGAGCGCCAAGTCAAACAGGCGGATGCCGCGCGCGCCATCGCCAAAAAGAATGTGGACGATGCCCGCGTGGTTGCGCCCATTTCCGGCTATGTCAGCGCCCGCTCTGCCGAGCCCGGCGAGCAAATGTCCGTGGGCCGCGTGGTGCTGCGCATTGAAGACCTCGCCGTACTGGAAGCTGCCGCATTCCTGCCGGCGCAATATTACACTGAAGTTGAGCCCGGCCAGACCAAGTTCCGGCTGGAAATCAACGGCACGGAAGCCGGTTGGCATACGGTGACGTACCGCAGCCCAACCATCAACACCACGCTGCGCACCTTTGAAGTCAAGGGCCGCATTGAAAACGCCGGCGCCGCCGCGGTGCCGGGCAGCATGGCGGATTTGAGCCTGGTGTTTGAGTCGCGCACCGGCCTCGGCGTACCCGCACCTGCGGTGCTGGTCCGCAACGAGAAAAACGTGGTGTTTGTGATCAAGGATGGCCTCGCCCACCAGCGCGAAGTGCAGCCCGGCCTGCGGAATGACGGCTGGCTCGAAATCCTTTCCGGCCTGAACGCCGGCGAGGTGGTCGTAATCGAGGGCCAAACCCAACTGCGCGACGGCCAGCCGGTTGACGTGCTCTAACCCGGACCCACCCGCAAGGAAACTCTGCCATGTTTTTAGCCACCGCCTCCACCAAACGCCCGATCGCGATGAGCTGCCTGCTCATCGCCCTGATCGCGCTCGGCCTCAATTCCTACCGCAAGCTCTCCATCGAGAACATGCCGGCCGTCGACATCCCCTACATCGCCGTCGTCACCCAATGGGTCGGCGCTTCTCCGGAAGACGTCGAAAAAGACGTCAGCAAGCACGTCGAAGACGCCGTTTCCGGCATCGACGGCCTCAAGCACATTGAGTCCTCCAGCTTGGAGAACGTCAGCCAGGTGGTCCTGGAGTTTGATCTGGCCATCAATGTGGACACTGCCGCACAGGATGTCCGCGAAAAAATTGACACGATCCTCACCAAACTGCCGGCCGATGCCGATCGCCCCGTCATTCAGAAAATCAACATCAACGCCGCGCCCATCGCCAATATTTTCCTCTCCGGCGACGCGCCGATCGACGACCTCTACGACTACGCCGACAACGTCGTCGCCGACCGCTTCGCCACGATTCCCGGCGTCGGCGAAGTGCAGGTCATCGGCGGCAACGAACGCGAAGTGTGGGTGGAACTCGATCGCGAACGCCTGGCCGCCGCCGGCCTCACCACGGCCGACGTCGTCGCCGCGCTCCAGGGCGGCATTCTCAACCTGCCCGGCGGCCGCATCCGCGAGCAAGGCAGCGAATTCGCCGTCCGCTTCGACGCCGAGTACCAGAACGTCGCCGACGTCGCCAACCTCGAGGTGGCCAACCGCGACGGCGCCCGCCGCAAGCTGGGCGACCTCGGCACCGTCCGCATGACCACCGCGGAAGTGCGCCAGCGCGCCATCCTCGACGGCCGGCGCGGCGTCGTGCTCAAGATCGTCAAGAAGGCCGAAGGCAACATCGTTTCGCTGGTGGAGGAAACCCGGCGGCGCTTCGCGGAAATCCAGGAAACCCTGCCCGGCGGCATGGAACTGACCTGGATTTCGGACGAAGCCGAAAACATCCAGGCCTCCGTCGATTCCGCCGTCGCAAGCGTCTGGCAGGCCGTACTGCTTTGCGCGTTCATCCTGTTCGTCTTCCTGGTCAACGTCCGCACCACCGTCGTCGTGGCGATCACCATGCCGGCCACCATCGTCGTCAGCCTGTTCTTCATGCAGTTGTCCGGCCAAACCCTCAATACTCCCACGCTGCTCGCCATCGGCCTGTCCACCGGCGTGCTGGTGTCCAATTCCATCGTCGTGCTCGAAAACATCGTTTCGAAGTTCGAGACCATGGACGACCACTGGGAGGCGGCGCGCCTCGGCACCTCCGAAATGTCCGTGGCCGTGCTCGCCTCCGCCGGCACCAACGTCATCGTGATGCTGCCCATCGCCATGATGACCAGCCTGGCCGGACGCATGCTCACCCCCTTCGCGATCACGACCCTGATCGTGAACGCCGCGTCCATCTTCATCAGCTTCACCCTCACCCCCATCCTCTGCGCCCTGCTGCTCGAACCCGCCTCCCGGCGCAAGGACAACGTCTTCGCCCGCTTCGGCAAGCGCTGGGAAAACGGCTTTCAGGCCGCCGCCGGCCGCTACGTTGCGGGCCTGCGCCGCGTGGCCGGCCGGAAACGCTGGAACCTGCCCATCGTCGCCGGCTTCGTCCTGATATTCCTGGCCACCTTGAAGTTCGGCGGCGGCCGCCTCGGCTTCACCTTCTTCGAAACCGCCGACAACGGCCGCATCTTCGTCCGCGTGGAAACTCCGCCCTACTACGATCTCGAGAAAACCGTCGCGCGCCTCGAAGGCATCCAGGCGCGCCTGCTGGGCTATTCCGACCTGACGCACGTCCTGACCACCGCCGGCAAGGCCGAATCCATGAGCGGCCAAGCCAGCGAAGGCGTCTACATGGGCCAGATCGAGTTGTTCTTCAAGCCCAAGACCGCGCGCGCCTGGAAAATCGCCGACCGCCTGACGGAAATCCGCAATCTGTTGAAGGACGAAACCGACTGCCTGATCTCCGCCTCCGTCCCCGGCATGATGGGCGGCCAAAGTTTCCAGATCGACCGCAATCTCTCCGGCGAGGACCTCGACGTGCTCGACCAAACCGCCTTGGCCATCCAGAACGCCGCGCGCGACCTGCCGGGCGTCGAATTCCTCGAAACCACCGTCCGCGACACCAAGCCCGAAATCCGCGTGTTGCCCAAGCGGCCGATCCTGTCCGACCTCGGCCTCACCCCCGCCCTGCTCGGCACCATCGTGCGCGCGAACGTCGAAGGCATCGAGGCCGCCGACTTCAAGCGCGGCGACCGCACCTACGACGTCCGCGTCAAGCTGGCCGAACAAAGCGGCAAGGACCAGATCCGCCAATTCCTGCTGCCCGGCGCCGATGGCCGCCCCGTCCCCCTCGAAACCGTCGCCGACGTCATCGAGGCCCGCGTCAAGACCCAGATCTATCGCTACGACAAGCGGCGCACCGTGAAGATCCTCGGCGACATCCAGCCCGGCGCCACCATGAGCGGCGTCGGCGCCGAGGTGGCCCGCACCATCACCGAGCAAAAACTCCTGCCGGCGGGCTACGCCATGGACAACGCCGGCTTCAGCGAGATGATGGACGAAACCGTCGCCGATTTCGGCGAAGCCATCCTGTTGGCCGCGTTCCTCACGCTGCTCACGCTCGCCGCCATCCTGGAGTCGTGGTCGCGCCCTGCCCTCGTCCTCCTGACCCTGCCCATGGGCCTCGTCGGCGTCATCTGGGCGCTCGTGCTCGGCCACCACGCCATCACCATGCTCGTGCTGCTCGGCGTCCTCATGCTCATCGGCGTGGTGGTGAACGCCGCCATCCTGATCGTGGACAAAATGGCCCAACACATCCGCGAAGGCGTTGGCCGCCGCGAGGCCATGCTCACCGCCATCGCCGAGGAATTCCGCCCCGTGCTGATGGTGGTGCTCGCCTCCGGCCTCGGCATGCTGCCCATGGCCATCGGCACCGGCATCGGCTCCGAAAGCCGCGCCGGCATCGGCCTCGCTTCCGTCGCCGGCGTCCTCGTGGCCGGCGTCCTCACCATGACCGTCCTGCCGCTGATCTACACCCTCTTCACCGGCCGGCCCAAGGGCGAGTCGCTTGCGAAATCCGGCCCGCCTTGCGAAGATTGACGGTCGTTCCATGTCCACCGCCCAAGACATCCTTGCCGGCGCCCAGCGCTGGGAACTCCTGCGCAAACGCCGCGCCAAGGAAACCCTGCGCTCCGTCTTCCGCGTGGACGACCGCTACGTCGCCAAGCAATTCGAGATCCCGCTGGCCGCGCGCCGCTATCGCCGCCCCTGGCTCGCCGAAGACGCCTGCTTGCGCCGGCTCGACGGGCGCGGCGCGCCGCGTTCCTTTGGCTGGTGCGAGGAAACCGTCGGCGACCGGCGCGTCGTTTGGCTGGTGAAGGAATACGTCGTTGGCGCGCCCGTCGAAACCTTCGCCGCGGCCGATCTGCCCGCCGCCGCCCGCCTGCTGGCGGGCGTCCACGCCCAGGCCGTCGTCACCGACGACGCCAGCGCCGGAAATTTCCTCCGCACCCCCGACGGCCAGATGGAATTCCTCGATTTCGGCCGCGCCCGCCCCTACCGGCGCGCGGGATGGCGCTTCGATGCCGCCATCGGCTGCGAACTCGCCAAGCTGCGGCGCGAAGGCTTCCGCTGGGACGCCGCGCTGTGGCGCGCCTTCCGGCCGCTCTATTTCGAGGCGCTGGGCGCTTCGCGCGGCCGGCAAATCCGCATCCGCCTCGCCTGCGCGGCCGCCGTCGCGCTGCGCCAAGCGCGCAAGACCCTGCAAGGGAAAAACCCGCGGAGCTGAGAACCATGCTGATCATCGGCCTACTGCTTCTGCTGTCGCTTCTCCTGCTGAATCCCGCTTCGGCCGCCGCCCCCCGGTTCGCCGACGGCCCGCCTCTGGTCTCCCTCGGCGTCGGCGTGGCCCAGGTGTTCGACAACCACCAGGAATTTTTCTGGGGCGTCGAATACCGACCGGCCTTCCGGCTTTTCCACGTCGGCCCCTGGTTGCTGTTCGGCACCGGCAAAAACGACGAATTCTATGCCGCCGCCGGCGTGCTGGCGGACGTCGAACTCGGCCGCGGCTGGGTGGTCACCCCCAGTTTCGGCGCCGGCTACTACAACGCTTCCAGCGGGCTCGACCTCGGCTTCGACGCCGAATTCCGCACCGCCGTCGAACTGGCCCGGCGCTTCGGCCGCGGCCAGCGCCTGGGGCTCTGCTTCGCCCATCTCTCCAACGGCTCCCTGAGCGACACCAATCCCGGCACCGAAACCCTGGGCATCTCGTATTCTTTTCCGATCGATTTTCTGTTCCGCCGCGCGCCCGCCGCCGGCGTTCCGGACCGGACGGAATGAACGGTCGGCTTTGCCCCGCCGGCCCGCTTGGGGTATAGTGGGCGTTCATGGTGTTCTTCTTCCAGATCCTGTGCGTGCTCGGGCTCGTTTCCGCCGGCTTCTTCGCCCGGCGGCGCGGCCTGCTCTCCGCGCACGGCACCAACGACCTTGCCCACGTCGCGCTCTCCATCGTCTATCCCGCGCTCATCTTCGTCTCGATCCTCGAACTGTCCTTCGCCGATCTGCGCGCGAACCTGACGCTGCCCCTGCTCGTCATGGCCATCGCGATGGTCGGCTTCGGGCTGGGCCTGCTGGCCGTGCGCTTCCTCGGGCGCGTGCCGCCGGAAACGTCCCGGGCCTTTCTTTTCCACTGCCTGATCAACAACTACTCGTTCCTGCCCCTGCCGCTCGTGCTGTTCCGCTACGGCGACTCCGGCGTGGCCCTGCTGGTGTTTTCCTCCGTCGGCTACGAGCTCCTGCTGTGGTCGCTCGGCGTCATGCTGTTCTCCCGCGCCGAGCGCAAGCGCGACCGGCTCAAGTCCCTGTTCAGCCCGCCGTTCGTCACGCTGCTGCTCAGCTTGGGCCTCGTCGCCGCCCGCGACCTCCTGCCCTGGCCCGCGCCGCCGCCGTGGCTGGCCTTGGCGGGCGAAACCTTCCGCGGCGGCCTCAAGACCCTCGGCGCGGCCACCATCACCATGTCCATGCTGGTGGCCGGCAGCCGCTTTGCCACGCTGCCTTTCCGCGCCATGCTGGGCTGGCGCATTTGGCTGGTTTCCGCCATCCGGCTCGTGGCCGTGCCGCTCGTAATGATCCCCATTCTGCGGCTGATGCCGCTCGACCCCACCGCCCGCGGCATCCTGTATATCATTTCCGTAATGCCCTCCGCCATGGTCAGCGTGCTGTTTTCCGAGCGCTACGGCGGCGATACCGAATTCATTGCCGGCGGCCTGCTGCTGACCCACCTGTGGGCGTTGATCACCGTGCCGGTCTTCCTGGCGTGGGCTTTTTGAGGTGGCCATGACGCGCTTGCTTTCCATCGTGCTGCTGCTGACCCTCCTGCTGCCCGGCGCGGCCCAAGCCCAGACCGACACCCTGTGTTTTGTGCAATTCATCCATCCCGGCCTTGAGCACCAGCCCGATACCCCCTCCGGCCGCTCGTGGAACACCGCCCCGCACCGCCGAAAGTTTTTGCTGAACCCCGGGCGCTACCAAACCGCCCTCGCTGCGGCCCCGCAATCCGGCCACCTCGTTTTTTGGGGTGAATACGAGCCCCCCACCCACCTTGTGCAAACCTATCCGGTCCCCGTTTCCGATGGCCCGCAATATCTCTTCACCCCCGCCCCCGTTCCTTTTTATCCCAACGATCCGCCGCTGATGAACACCGACCCGTTTGTCTTTGGCAACCATTTCATCTACAGCATCTGCAAGCAAAACAACAAGCGCGGCCCCACCGCCATGCAGCGCCTGGCCCGCGGTTCCGTCATCCTCTTCGGCTCCGGCCGCGGCCGCAACCGCTTCGTGGTGGACACCGTTTTTGTGGTGCGCGACTACGTGGACTGCACCCTCAACACCTACCGCGAACAGTTGGCCGACGTAGTGCCACCCGAGTATTTCCACGCCGCGCTGGAACCCATCGCCTACGAAACGCAAGTCCGCAACCTCACCCCCTCCGCCACCTTCCGGCTGTATATCGGCGCCACGGTGGAAAAACCCTTTGCCGGGATGTATAGCTTTTTCCCCTGCCAGCCGGCCGCCACTGGCCAGCCGCAAGGCTTCGCCCGCCCCGCCATCCACCGCCCCGGAATTATTACCGATAACCTCACCCAAGGCCAACGGATGAACCCCCAATCCGACCTCGCCGCCGTGCAGGAGCTGTGGCAGGACGTGGCGCAACAAATCCTCGCGCAGGGCTTGGCGCTCGGCGTGCATGCCGACCTGCCGCGCCTGCCCTGAAATCCGGGACTTGACCCATCCCGACCCCTCGCGCACAATGCGCGCCAACTTGCATCCTTAGCGGGCGTAGCTCAATGGTAGAGCTCCAGCCTTCCAAGCTGGCTACGTGGGTTCGATTCCCATCGCCCGCTCCACTCTTTCCTTGGGGCATATTCGGCCACGGATCGCCACGGTTCGGCGAATTCCACCACGACGCGCGGCACGGCTTTTCCAAGAAACCTCAACGGGGGCACTCCCGCACGGACAGACGGG
>Ga0209201_1003772_pt1 | contig 12895 bp, 15 predicted proteins | sample AD_UKC055_MetaG_FD_184411 | JGI IMG/M metagenome (GOLD analysis project Ga0209201, IMG submission 184411) | Active sludge microbial communities of municipal wastewater-treating anaerobic digesters from USA - AD_UKC055_MetaG (SPAdes) (version 2) | ecosystem: Engineered > Bioreactor > Anaerobic >... | reverse complement strand
TAGATAGACGAACCCCACTTTTGTAATATTTTTCCCGAATTATACTATTTGTAATATCACTCGTTCGCCGTGCACTCCATAACTATCTGTATACGGCCGGCTCACTAACTATACAAACCGTATACGGCCGGCTCACTAACTATACAAACCGTATACACCCACACAGCACCCACACCAAAACCAACAACACCCACACCACTATACTATTATAATATCCTCACCCATCATTAATTAAACATTCAAACATATTCAAATTTAATACACACAATTTTAACATTTCGTTCACTTGCAATTATACCACATAATCACGTATAATAAAATCATAGACAACACACCACGCACACCGCACAACACGGGATGAAAACAAAATGGCGTTTAGCTGTGAAGTCTATACGGTTTAATTATCTTTATGGTTCAATTTTAATTTTAATGAAAGTGAGTGTAAATGAGTATGGCACGTAAGAACGCAAACACAAACACAAACACAAACAAGGTTGACGAGTTCGCAACTGCACATATCAAGGGTGTTGTTGCAGGATTTTACGACAAGGGCAAGAAGTACGACTATGTTACAATAGACGTACACCACGCCTACGACGAATACTACGACCGCTACAAGGTAGCAGTAAACAAGAATTACGATGTACCCGACGACGGCGAAACAATCGAACTTGATTGCACTATGAAATCATACAAGGGTGAAATCATATTCAAGGAAATCAACGCTGACACACAGTAATAACATATCGGTCAGTGATATTGAAACGCTTGACGGGTTTGTAACGCTTTACGACCCGTCGAACGTACCATTTTAAAAAGAGGTGTTAACAATGGGTGATTTATCAGCGCACTTTGATAAACGTGAATTTGCCTGCAAGTGTGGCAAATCCCACGATTTCAGCCTTGACCCCGAATTAATTGAAAAGCTTGAAAAGCTTCACACTCTCACGGGTGCAACAGCTATTTATATTACAAGCGGTTTTCGTTGTCCTGAGTGGTCAAAATCTGTCGACGGTTATTTTAACGATGCTCACACAAAGGGCATTGCGGCTGATATCGTGATAGACGGCAAATACAACCGTTTATCAAGTGAAGCCGTAGCAGAAGCCGCCGAACGTGTGGGTTTTACGGGCATAGGTATTATTGATAGTACCGCCGTACACGTTGACGTGAGAAACGACAAAAACTATGTAAATTCACACTGGTTTGGTGACGAACGCACGGGAAACGATAATATAAAAACGTTTCAGACGGGGCGCAAATTCGACGGTGAAAATGTTTCACATGAAACAAAATCAAACGGCAAACACGAAATTACCGTTATAATTGACGGTGCAACAGTATATGAAAGTGAGGTATAAACAATGGCAATTATATTTCCATCCGCAAATACAGCGGCAGTAATCAATTCAGCTGTTTCAAATTTCACGGGTTCGCAGAAGAGCAACATCGACGGCACATACACAGACGTACCGCTTGTTGTTAATGAAGATTTATCTAACATTGTGCAGGTCGGTCAGACAGTTTCAAATCAGCTTACAAGCGAAAACTTCATCAACAGTGTAACAAATATGCTTGAAACAGTCGGCAAAATCTACTTTGAAACTCTCACAACTGAGGGTATCGACAAGGATACATTCGGCTTGCAGGTAGATTCAACTGAGTTCGCAATACTGCGTGAAAAGGTCAGAATCGACCACACACTTTTTGAAGCGTCATTTGTACTTGACGAAAATGCAAGTTCAACATTCAACGATCTTTTCGGCAAACATCCATTCACTTTCAAGGTCAAGGTATGGGGTAACCGTGGATTTTACCGCACAAAACCATTTACTATTTCATATGAAATGTACAAAACATCAGTTCAGAGCCGTAATGGCTGGGATGAACTGATATCACGTATGTGGTCAGTAATCGACGCAATTGTTGATATTGCACTGCGTGAAAGTCCATGGTTCTTAATCCGTCAGCAGATGGCAAACGCCGAACTTTACAGACGTGCAAACGGTCACGGTGTAAGAGTAATCGAACTTTCAAAGCGTTTCACCGCTGACACTGGAAAAGCATACACTTCTGAGGACGACCCCGAATTTTCAGCGTGGTTTGTAAAGTTTCAGCGCCATCTTGTCAAGGTGCTGAGACTTCCCACAACAAATTATTGTGGTGCAAACGTTCCGCCCATCAACACACCCGAACGATATGAAAAGAAGTTTCTTGTCGATACATTCTACGATTCAATCAACAAGGGTCTCAGCGGTATCTACCATGATAACAAAATCGGCAACATCGACGATTACACACTTGTTCCATTCGTTCAGAATGTCAATGACCCCCGTGCACTTGACATTACACCCGCAAATCCTCCCGTGCTGACTGTGGGTTCGACCGTTACAAATGTAAAGGGCGCAAACATCGTTGGTATGATATGGGATAGACGTGGAACATTCTACACTCTGGACTATCGCAAGGTAGCAAGCAATGCCAATACATTTGACGACCATGTAAACTACATTTCGACCGTAGGCGCACAGCATAATGTTGATGAAGATTCAAATACTATTGTATTTACTATCGATACAACAAGCGGCGGCAACGGCTTTACAGTAACCGAAACTGAGGACGAATAATAAAATTAAATGGGCGGTGCAACAGTGCCGCCCATTGTTTAAAGAGGTGATAATAAATGGCAAGTCTGAAAAAGCAAATGCAGACAATAGCAGCGCCGTTTGACGGTATGAAATGCAAAAACCGCACACGTTTAACAGACATTCGCCGTGATGAGGTGTACGATCATATTATATGCCGTATCGGAAACAGCGAAATCAAGTGGAACGGTTTTCCCGACGAATTTTTACAGTCGTGCAACAGTATGCTAATCGAGTTAGCCGTAAATTGCGGTGTTGCGGTCGTATATAAAGTGCCCGAAACACTCAGCCCCACAAACGGCGGTTTATGGACGTGTACACCCGTGGAATGGACGGGCACGAAACGAAATGACGGAACGTCCGAACATTTTATAACACATGGTTCGGATTACGCTGTAACAGATGAACAATTAAAAGGCAAATACGTAATCATTAAGAATGACGAATATATGTCATGCGAATATGATGTTACAGAATGGTACAGCAGTATGTTATCTGATACCGACAAGGCACAACGTGCATTAATAAGATGGTCAAGAATGACCCCCATTGCACGTGCAAACAGTGGTATAAAGGCAAGCGAAATTGAAGAGGTTCTAAAAAAAGTTTACGACGGTATCCCGTGGGCGGTAATTTCCGATGATACCAAAATGTTAACAGGTCAGCCAATGAGCCGTGATGATTCAACATTACGTTTAACCGATGAATCAGCCATTGAAAAAATGCATTTTCTCAGTGAATTTCATTATGAATTAGTCCGTCGTTTATGTAATCTGTATAATATGCCGTTTCACACAACTGCAAAAAGTGCGCAGAATCTGGAATGTGAGGTGCACAACACGGACATTTTTAGCAAGGCATTAATGCCCGATAGACTTGCAACCCGTAAAAAAGCGGCTGAGGAAATGAAAACCGTTTTCGGGTGGGAAATTACTGTTGACAAGGGCGAAATTATAAAGCAAGAGGACGCTGTTATAAATAGCAATGTCAAGGAAGAAATCAACGAGGGCAACGGCGACAACAATGTTTCACGTGAAACAATTGAGGGCGGTGAAACAGATGGTTGATGAAGAACAAAAGTTTATCAACGTACACCCGATACTTGATTATGCAAAATCGCTGAATTGTCCGTACATTGGAATTATCGGCGGTAAAGGAACGGGTAAAACATACGGTTGTGTGGATAATGCAATTGTTGATTATTACGACAGCGGCGAAAAGCACCCGTTTTTCTACGTCCGCCGATACGATAAGACGTTTACAAAATCCATTTGTGGAAATCTTGTTAACGTGCACCGCCAAACAATCATAAATTGCAGTAAGGGCAAACATAACACCGCCGAATTATCGGGCAAGGTTTATGAAGTAATGAACAAAACAATGACTGCAAAGGGCGACGAAAAGCGCACACACCGAAATATCATTGCCTATTGCAGAAGTATGAACAATGTTGAAACGGAAACGGGCGACGATAAAGGCGAAATTTCATGCGGTATTTACGACGAATTTCTCAGCCGTGACGGTGAGTTGAAAGATGAATTTTTAAAGATTCAGATATTACATTCTAATATGATACGTAATAGAACTGACCGTTATGTACCATTATGGCTATTAGGCAACACAGTTTCACGTGATTCAGCAGTAGCCGAACAATTCGGAATTAAATTGCGTGACCTTAAAAGGGGCATGAACGTTTACACCAATAAAAAAGGTGTGCCCCGTATCGTGTTGTATTATACACCCGAAACGGCGGCAAACTCAGAAGCGGCGCAAATGTATTACGACCGATTTGAAAACGACCATATCAACATGATCTCTCATGGTGATTGGGTTCTTGGCACATATAAAATTGCGTCTCAGAATATGCTGTATAAAAACGGCTATACATGGAAATTATACAATAACGGTGTAGCGGTCAACGTTACATTATATGTGCAGGGATTAACACCCGTCATTGTGGTTAAGCGCCCGACTGATAATTTTAATATTGGTGTTTCTCCGATTATCGGCAAACACAACATTGTAACAATGCCAAAACAGATAATACAGTGTGTTATCAACGGCGCAATGTTTGCGGAGACTTCTGAAATCGGTGAGGATTTCAGAGACATTGCAAAACACATTACGGGCGGTCAGCAGATTGTAAATTACATTGGTTAATGAGGTGATTTTTATGTTTAACAGCAGTGGATATCCCCGTAGAATTGATGAACAAATAGACGAATATATTTCACCGCCGCCAATATCTGATCTAACAGATAACAACGGCAATGTTATATTGTCGTCTAATTTGTTACTGTCCTATCTGTATCACACATACGGTAATTACAAATCAAATGCACCTATTTCGCAACTATGGTTCATGTATGACGCTATTCATCATGCTGACTTTTTAAAAGCATGGGCGGCATGGACGGCAGAATATAACCCACTTGATAATTACAACGGTATCGAAACAAATGTACGGCAGTACATGGACGGCGACGAAACAGAAACAATTACACACGGTAAAACAACCACAAATTCCACGGGTGCAGGCGGTATTGTTACGTTAACACAAGTAACAACGTTTGACAGCACAACACCCCGTGACGATACCAAAACAACCAACACGGGAACGACCACGGCAACAGACAGCGGCACAACGGCAACGGGCAAGGTAAAAACAACCAAAAATTTAACGGTTGGTGAAACTACATACACCGCCGATAAAATTGAAGCTGAGACATATACTCGTCATGGTAATTTAGGCGTGACAACAAGTCAGCAAATGATAACAAGTGAAACAGAAATGAGATCAAACCCATTAATAACAATGTATATTGATACTTTTGTATCTGAATACTGTTATTATATAACGGATTTTTGGGGGTGTTGCGAATGACCATATCACTGTATAATATTTCGTGTGCGCCGAACGTGGTCGATAAATCGGCGTTTCTTGTTGACCCTCATGTTATCACTAACGTTCGACCAAATGACCCGTGCGATATGTTGAATCCGTCAATCATTCTGGATTGGTTCAACGGCATTGAGAATTACAATTATGTGTATATTAGCACGTTTGACCGATTCTATTTTATAACGGGTGTAACACTCACAAGCGGTAAACGGTGTGTTATCTCGTGTGCAGTCGATGTACTGCACACATATCACGCCGATTTAGTAAAATGCACGGGCACGGTGTTACGTTCCGAAAGTATCGGCAAGCCTACTATGATACCAGATAGTAAATTACCAATTCACACGAACGAAAGAATAATTGATTCTATCAATTTTCCCGAAACGCCGTTCACCCGTACCGTTGGCTCACACTACATATTAACAACAATCGGCGGTTCGCCGTCGTCAACGTCTGAGGGGAGTGAAACAGAATGAGTGTTAACCAGAGCGTATATGGCAATAGTGCTGACTGGGTAAAAATAGGCTTTATGCCTGAGACAGACAGAGACAAGCTTTTTCTGATGGCCAATTTCGGAGACAATAAAAGCTCCCTCCATGATGGAGTTTCCAAAGGTAGACTTGAATATGGTGTACCAATAGACAAGAGCCTCAGTTGGTGCGGTCTGGGTAATGAGTCTAATTTTAGTCGTGTCGAATACTGGAATAAGGTGTACGGTACATATACAGATCCATCGACCGGAAAAGAGATAAAATTTGAAAAGTATAAATCTGAGAACAGACTCATAACAAATTTTGCATGGATCTATAGCTCAGATGTCAACAGTTTAGGAATTGTTAAATACTCCAGAACGTCAGGCCCAACAGTAGATCATGGAGCCTATAACAGATGGAGTCCGGAGCCCGGATTTTTTAACAATCATGCAACAGGAAACAGCAACAGCACTTTAAGACCAATAACACAAATACCGGTGCAGAATTGTGTTTTAGTGCCGGAGCTCAGAGTCCGTGATGATCTCACCACAACAACATCCGGAAAAACCGTGTTACTGTGGGATTATCTCAACATAAGCAACAAGGTAAATTATACCAACAACCCATATATAACAGCTATCGGAATAAAAGTTTTAACATATCTCAGCAATTCCGTCACAAAAAGAAACGCTTATTTATCGTCAAGCAACAGCCCCTCCGGAATTACAGTATTAGATGAGCTCAATTATCAGGATGGAGAGCCTAAATATTATGACGTTCCCGGGGATAAGATGGGGCTCATATACTCATATAGTGCTAACTATTTCGGATCATCAGTAATTGATAGAGTCATTTTCGGCACTGTGACTCAGAGTGCCGGAGCCGGAAATAACAGCGATCATGTACAGCTTGTGAACGCTGCTCAGAGCGGAAATAGTGGTATAGCTAACCGTTCTCAGCTCATTCCGGTGCTTCCTCACCCAGATGCTCAGTGGACGGATCCAATAACAAGTAACCTCAATATCAGAATTTACTATATCACATATTATGACGGTCTCAAAGAATGGATCCGCCATCAAATTGCTTGTTTCGGTCTGTTCTTTACAGACGATCAAGCGACTGCTGAGAACGGAGCTCTGGACTCTGATAATATGCTCCTCGGTACACTTGTTGACGGTGTAGGACATGGAGACTATACCTCCGGAGATGCCAACAGAGATCAACCACAGTGGAACTGGAAAACTACAAACGATTCAGATTATGACGCTAAAGATCCACCACGTGTTGACCCTAATTCATACAACGGTGTTATGGATACAGCGTCAGCGCCGCCTTTACTTGGCACGGCGACTGAACGATATGTTATTGCTGATACAAATTTACCTAAATTGTTATCAAAATTATGGGATGTTATGGCATTAGCTGACCCGTCAGTTATGGCAAAATCTGAATATGCGCTTGATATGTTCTTGACAAACAACCCTATTGACTCAATTGTTTCGCTTCAATACATTCCCGTGAACGATATGGGTATAGGTGATACTACTGTAAATTTAGGAAAATATGATACACGGATTTCTGCAAACTGGGCAAAAACAGCAATTGTTTTTGATTGCGGCACGATAGAAATTTCTCCACGATGCGGTGATAACTGGATTGATAGGGAAATGAAGCTAACGTTATATTTACCGTTTTGCGGTGTTGTTGACCTTGACCCCGAAACATACATTAACCGCAAATGTAATGTTGAATATCTCATAGACTTAACAACGGGCACTTGTTCGGCGGTTGTTTCGTTCATTTCTGATAATGGCAAACGTGTAATAGCAGATATTGCAAACGGTGTGTGCGCAATTGATTTACCCGTGACGGGATTACAGCAACAGACGCTCAACTCAGAATTGTTCAATGCGACCGAAAGTACAAAACAGTTAAAAGTGAACAATTCATTCAAGGGCTTCAAAAGTTTAATGGGTGCAGTTTCGTCATTAGGTTCAGCAGAAGCAAACCCCATGAACGCAATAAATTCCATATTAGGCGTAGGCGCTGATTTTTACAATGCTTTTCAGTCGGAAAAAATAGCCGATTACAATTTACAGCACACTATTATTCCGACAAAAATGATCGGCGCATCTGGCGGTTTAACGGGTGTAATGGCAACAATCAAACCAACTATTATATATAGTATACCCGTTGACAACGTGAACTATAATAATTACGGTCATTCCATCGGCTTTGCGTGTTGCGAATCGGGCTTACTGTCAGGATACAGCGGATATACTGAGTGTACAAACGTTGATTTGTCTGGATTCAGCGCAACCACAACCGAAAAAAATATGATTCAGTCAGCACTTGCTGGAGGTGTTTATTTATAATGGCATTCAAAGTAAAGGATAAAACTATATATTTATCGCTTATGTCATTGGTAACGGTGTTGTTTGCTATTGTTTATACCGCACTTGCGTTAAACGATACACACGGCAATTATACTGAAACAACCAAAAATATTATACTTGTAATTGTCGGCGCATTTTTCAACAACGGCACGAACATGAAAACAGACGACAAAAAAGAATAATGTTTCACGTGAAACAATTAAGCCCCGTGTTAAACGGGGCTTTTGTTTAGTCTTTATGAAGTATATGCTTAAGATAATCGACCGCAATTGACAATGTAAAATCAATCGGGGTAATTGCATGATAACAACCGCATATTTGTTCGGCGGTATTGCCTAAATAGTCGGTAATCTGGACTTTGTATTCAGTCGGCGAATCATCGTAAACACTTGCGAATTTGTGCGCAAACATATGTGATATAATGATTTCGTTGGATTCTTCTTTTATCCACTTCTTGACCACGTTGTAATATGTCAGCGGTGATTCAACACCACGTTCGGCAATTTCTGACGGTATAGCGTCTTTCGGTAATCCTGCGATAACCGTTTCAACATTGCCGCCGTGCATTTTTACATATTTCTTTGCGCCCATTGCAAGAAATTTTTCGTACGTTTCACGTTCGCCGTTTTCGTCGGTATAGCACCATGCACCCAAATCACGCAACAAATCTATGTTTTCATTGTCCTTAAATACCTTTTCATTGATGGCGTATTGCTTTTCGTTGTATCGATCGATTTCTTTTTCAAGGTCGGGGCACGGTTTATAATACAAACTGTCTGTATCATACTGCACTATTTTATCGGGATATTTGCTGATAAAATACATTAATATACGTCGTGCGTATGACGTACACCAAAATGCAATATACGGATTCAACCAACATTCACGGAATTGCTGTTTAATGGTTTTCGGGTTCGTAGCCTTGAATAATCCGACGTTTTCACTTGTTACATCGTCGTCGAATCCGTCAAAACTGTCTTGAGCCCTTGTCGCTAAAATTCCGTAGAATGAATTGACGTCACGCTTAGAATCACGGTAAGCAACCGTTTTTTGTTGCCCGTTGTGCTTCAAAACAGCTTTTTTTATGTAGCTGTCTTTTATGCCGTTGCTTAACCATTCGGGGATTTTTGCGTAACGGTCAAACGCCCACACTTTTAACACGGTGATTTTCATTTTGTATATCATCATGTATGCAGATATATCCACGTCATTCATGACTACAATGCAATTTTTAGCTTTTAAAATCTTGCCATTGTAAACAATCATTTCACGGGGTTCGCCAAATTTTTCTTGAAATGCTGGATCTTTATAATTGATGATTTTATGTTTGCTGAATGTGGCGTGGTTCGTTTTCGATTCAAAGTTGACTTTTGCTAAAATGAAATACGGTTGTTTGCGCTTTTTTGCTATACTGTAATATGACGGTTTATATTCTTTCAGCCATCCCGACGGATATTTTTCATGTAATAGCTGAGCTGGATAATCACTTGTTAAATCGGCGCACGTTATATTTTTCAAATCAGCAGCCACGAAATCAATATTACTACCACATAAACCGCCCGAATAACCATACTCACGGCATAACGTCCATTGTTCGGGCGATACAAAAATATGTTTGTTCAGCTTTTTCAGCAGTTCAATATTATTTTTCGGTGGGTGTTTATAGCGTTCGGCGGTGTTTATGCGTTCTTCCGTTAAATCGTCGTCATTGCGTATCAGTTCCTTTAATTTCATCCGTACAAATCCGCTTGACGTATACGGCAAACGCAACGCCCCGTTTTCTTGCAAATACGCTTTTGTTACGGCTTCATGCATTTCGGTCAATATGATAACGTCGTTTATACAATAGTGTTTTTCTGTTTCGGTCAACGGCGTACAATAGTTTTCGGTTGATATTCTGATTTTGTCATAATCTAAATCGCCCTTTAATTTTTGTGTCGTTGTCCAGTTTTTCGCAATGTTGGCAAGTGAATGACCGAATAAACCGATACACTCACGGAATTGGATGTTTCCGAACTCGATGTATAAACAATCACGTTGTGACTTTGCAAACATTTTAGTGCACCCAAATTCGTTCATCATTCGGAATTTAATGAAACTCCATTCGTGTGCAAGGTTCGCAACCCATATATAACACTTTGCAGGGGATTCAACGTCCATATTTTTATATGCAATAACATCTTGCAACACATGGAAAAAATCAACGAACTGTTGCAACGTGCGATATATAGCATAATGTTTTGTGCCCACGGCGATTTGAAACGAATAACAAAAACAGTCTTTCACGGTTTTGTGTGTGTCGTCGGTGTATATCGTTGTGGATTCTGTATCAAATCCGATACCCGTTTTAAAAACGGGGCTGACGACGGTTTTTGTTGTGCCGTCGTCTTTTTCCTCAGTTACCGCTTGCGTGGTATCGTCTATCAGCGTCAGCAATAACGCTTCTAATTCGTATTTGTTGTAATTTGTGAAATCAATCATATTAATCAAACCCCATATCATAATTATCATAGTCGGAATTGTCAAATTCAACGACTTCGCCCGTGTTTGGGTCAACTTTCACGCCGTCGGGTGTTTCCTCAACGTCTGGAATGTTGTCAACCCATTCTTGAAACTTTGCGCTATTTGGTTCAACTTCATTACCGCCGTTGTTAAATACCATTTCCCATTCTGACGCACGGTATGCGTCGTCACGCCATGCCCTTGACCAATCTAATTCGGGCAAACCTAATTTTTCAAGGGCTTCTGCAAGTGCGTAAACTTCTGCACTCAAATCTTCAAACGTTTTTTGCAATTCGGCGTACCATCTTGTGAAACCGCCTGCAATGTTTTTATTTTTGATGTTTTCTTTTTTCTGCGCTTCTTTCATTGCCTTGACGTATGGGCGCTTTAAAATGTTTACGGGTTTGCGGCGGTTTTTTATTGCCCTGATAGTTTGGTGCTTTTTGCGGTTCTCAGCGGTGTTTTTGATTTGTACTATCGTTTGCCCGTTTACGTGTTTATCACGTATATCAAATTGTTTTAATGGCACTGTTGCCGCCTGATATTCGGCTGAACCCGTGCCGAATACTTTTGCAACCGTCTGTATATAGCTGTTGATACTGCGTATATTTAGCGCAGTTTTTGATAATTTTTTTGACATTAATAATCACCCCTTGCAATGTAATCAAACGCCAACACTGGCATATATAACGCCATTATAATATTATCCCACGAATACCATTTTGAAAGTTGTTCATAGTATTCAGCCGCACACATATTTAATAAATCGTTCGTTGTTTTCATTTTCGTTCACCTCAAAAACATATTGAATTTGCCGCTTTTATGATTACGCTTTTTTTGCGTAAAAATTGCGTTTGCGGTTCGTGTTATCTGATACAGTGTTTAACGGGCGTGTTTTCAAATATTCGTAAAGATCACGCCCCTCATTATCTAACCACTCAGCGGCGGCTTTTTTGCGCCGTGGGTCTTTCAAATCTTGCATTGCGCTGTATAACAGCGCATATGCTAAATTATCCCACGGGTTTTCATACTTGTCGTATTTGTTTGGCATACGGTAATTTCCGCACATTTCAAGCGGTTTTGTGTTGATTGGCATTGTTTGCACCTCCTCACATACACTGTTCAATACAGCGGTTAATCAGACACATGAGGGTTGCAGTGAGTTCTATCTCAGTCTTATTCTCACCGTAGATATAGTTGAGACGGGAGAAACCTTTTGTGAGGTACTTTTCACGGACTGTCTTAAATATGCGTATTCCGTTATTCTCACTATCTAATGAGATAATAAGATCATCGGCATGAGCATCATCTAATTGTAAGTATATACAGTCGTGGATCTCACTTATGAGGTTTTCAGCAGCATCCTCAACTGATACTTTGGATAACTCTCTCACAACCTCAACGGACTCCATCCATGTTGTAACGGCCTTGACCATTTTTAATAATGTTGTCATTTTCATAATTATTTACACTCCCTTTACAGTTACGGTTGTTTTGTGTTCGCAAGCGTCATAAACAGTCGTGATAATTGCTTTTTCTGAAAAGCCGTTGACCTTGCGTATTATGTGGGTTTTGTCGCTCCAATCGCCCGACATTATAAATATTGTCGTGGTACGGATATTGTGCATTATGAATTTTTCGTAATCAGTCATTTTTATTACCTCTTTCCCACGGTGTACCCGTGATTTATTTTCTATATATATTATACTGCTTTTTTAAGGCTTTTACAAGTCAAATATTGCGGTGTCAAGTGGCATTTTGACCATTTATTGCGGTGTTGGTTTTGGTGTGGGTGCTGTGTGGGTGTATACGGTTTGTATAGTTAGTGAGCCGGCCGTATACGGTTTGTATAGTTAGTGAGCCGGCCGTATACGGTTTGTATAGTTAGTGAGCCGGCCGTATACAGATAGTTATGGAGTGAGCCGGCCGTATACAGATAGTTATGGAGTGCACGGCGAACGAGTGATATTACAAATA
>Ga0209201_1003770_pt1 | contig 12903 bp, 23 predicted proteins | sample AD_UKC055_MetaG_FD_184411 | JGI IMG/M metagenome (GOLD analysis project Ga0209201, IMG submission 184411) | Active sludge microbial communities of municipal wastewater-treating anaerobic digesters from USA - AD_UKC055_MetaG (SPAdes) (version 2) | ecosystem: Engineered > Bioreactor > Anaerobic >... | reverse complement strand
GAATGTTGGCATGCACACAAGTCCAGACCCGGCAGGTGACGACCTCGTGGGAGCGAAACCCACCCTTCGCACGACGCAAAATAATGATGTGATGTCGCGGGGGTATATTCGGACCACCATACCCGGTCCCCGCACTTTTAAAACAAAGCAACCATGGAAAAGACACCTACCCGCACATTCAAACAGGTACTGCCCGAGAAGGCGAAAAAAGCCGGAGCAAAAAGCCCCAGCGAGTACCACGCGTTCTTTGATGCTTGCCGGTACGTTGCCGAGAAGTTCCACCACAACGCAACAAAAGACTTTGATCAATGGATACACGAAGAAACACGAATCGACTAAACCGCCTGCACGCCCAAAACCGGCATAACTGGTGGTGGGCGGCCATGGCGGCGATATCGACAATAACGATCATTATTATTCACCAATTAATTCTACTCACATGACAATGAAAAATGCAAAATCAATCGGCACCTGGATGCTCTCCGGGTTCTGCGTGGGCGTCGGCCTGATCATCGGCTGGATGGGCGCCAGCTTCAGCTGGGCATCAATCCTTATCGGATTCTTCTCTTTGATCGGATTCGTTGTTCTGGCGGTGCTGACCTATGCCGCCATTTTCGACGATACCCCGGAGCAGGAGGAGGAGATCCACAGCTACCCGACCCCGCAGGGATTCGACAAAAGTTACGAAAATTAAAAGCCGCCACCCGCACCACCGGACGACGGCCAGTCAATAACCAATTAAAATACCAGTTATGAACCATCACAAAGTTACTCCAAAATTCGGGATCTGCATCGGCTGCGAAGAGCCGACGCTGACCAGCAACCTCACCCATGACGGATACTGCCCCGACTGCGAGCAGAAGCGCATGGAAGCCTACTACTGCAGGATCCAGACGGAAGCCGCGCGCAACCACATTGAAAACACCGCAGACATCATTCAGAAATGTAACGCTTATTTCTTCTGACCATGGCAGAAATCTACAAAGCACTCGCAGCCGTCAATAAGTCGATCAAGGCAATCGGCAAAGACCGCACCAACCAGCAGCAGGGATTCAAGTTTCGCGGCATCGACGACGTGATGAACGAACTGCACTCCCTGTTCGCCGCAAACGAAATCATCATCCTCCAGACCGTCAACTCGGTCGAAGTCACCGAGCGCACCAACCAGCGCGGCACAGCGCTGTTCTACGTCCGCATCAACGTCACGTACCAGTTCACCCACAGCGACGGATCACACGCTGACATCACCGTCTACGGCGAAGCGATGGATAGCGGGGACAAGGCCACCACCAAGGCCATGAGCATCGCTCTCAAATACGCCCTGCTCCAGATGTTTTTGATCCCCACCGAAGAGGAAAAGGACCCCGATGCCGTGGCGCACGAAGTCAAGGCCAAGCTGCCAGCCAGCAATGTCGAGACATCCCCGGAGTTCACCAAGGCGATAGAGATGATCGATGCCGCCGACAACACCGACCACCTGAAGCAGATCTGGGAGACATTCCAGGCATTCCAGAAGATCGCAGCCTTCAAAAAGGCCGTGAACGACAAGAAAGCTGAACTTCAAAAAATCCCGGCATAATGGACACACTGACAAAAATCGAAGATACGATCGTTATGAGCGATCTGGTCAGCAAGACCAACCTGGACCGTGCCACCCGCCGGTTCGTGCAACTGATCGAAGACGGCGACGTCAACCCGCTGGACACCATCGTCAAGATGCACGCCGTCGGTAAGCTGGTCGAAGGCGTCACCAAAAACATCATGGTCAAAGACGCTGTCAAGGCCGAACTGGAGCGCTACGGCACAAAGAACGTCAAATACAACGGCGTCACCTTCCAGCTGAAGGCGGTATCCACGAAGTACGACTACAGCACCTGCAACGATCCGATCTGGCAACGGCTGAAGAATAACGCAGACATCGCCGCCGCCGCACTGAAGGAACGCGAAGAGTTTCTGAAGATGATCCCGCTGGAGGGATTTACACAGGTGGACCCGCTGACCGGCGAAGTGGTGCAGACCATCCGCCCGGAGAAGCGCTCCGAAGAAGGTTACTCAATAACGATCGACAAATGAAGAAGATTGCATTTCTCATAGTGTTTTGCTTTGCTCTGGGCTGTGGTGGGGAAGTCTCCGCCCAGCCCTTCGCAGGGCGAACCAAGGCGAAGCTGGCCGTAAGACAGTCCCGGCACGCCGTAAAACGAGCAGCCAAGGGCAAGACGTACTATGCGGTGAAGAAGGGGAAGGTTAAACGTAACAGGTGGGGACGATGAAATTCACCATCCACAACTCCGACACCCGCTCCGCGGTGACCGCATACCTGGCAAAGCTGCCCGACGGCAAGACCTACGACGTGACGATAACACCGCGCCGCCGTAATCGTACCGTGCCGCAAAATCGTCTGTATTGGCTGCATATCGCCTGTCTCTCCGACGAAACGGGTTCAGACCGTGACGAAGTCCACAACGAACTCAAACGGCTTTATTTGCCTTCTGAGAGCGTCACAGGGCTATATGGTGAAACCGTCGTGCGACCCATCAGCACATCGAGGCTGGACACGGTGCAATTCTCGGCCTACATCGAGAAGGTCGTGGCCTTCGCGTCCACTACGCTGGGCATCGTCTTACCCATGCCGGGCGACCTGGCATTTGAACAGTACGAACACTATTATTCACAGAGAGTATGACCTACCACATCATGAAGGTGACCCTTGTCCGCACCATTGACGGACATGTCACCGACCGGTTCAGCTGGCTGACCGACACCCACGTCACCGACATCAAGGCGTACCGGCAGGCGCTGAAAGAACAGTACCAGTGCCAGCGGGCGGCGCTGGTTTTTGAGGAGATAAATCAAATCGTAAAAGTATAACCCATGACCCGACAGAAATCACCCGTCACCGTCCGCAAAGCCGTAGAAATCGTATTCGACACCATGCCCGAACACTTCTACGCACCATTCTTCTGCATGGCCGTAAAGCAGAAGTGCAACCGCCCGATACTGATGGACGGCACGATCCTCAGACGCCTGCGCGAAGCACGCGCCGACAGCATGGCATACCAGTACCGGTGCGTGGACCCGGAGATCAGCCTCTACCGCAAAACACCCGTGCAATGAACCCGTACATCATCCCCGGCATCCCCGGCATCGACGTCATGTGCGCCAACGAGTGGGGCATCCCCCGCGAAAGACTGTACCACCGCACACGAAAGCGCGAAGTGGTAGAAGCCCGACAGATGGCCATGTACCTACACGTCACCAGGGAGCGGTCCAGCTACGCCACAGCCGCAGGACATTACGGACTGGACCACGCAACGGCCATCCATGCCGTGAAGACCGTCCGGGCGCTGATGGCAATGGACAAGGAGTTCAAGCGCAAGGCCAACGGAGTGATCGACAAACTCCAGGTGTTGGATAATGCAGTCGAGTACGAAAATAATTCGTGAAATATTTGCGTATTTGAAAAATAATGACGTAACTTTGAAGTGCATGACAACAAGTATTTATAATCCGGTTAAATTTGTGTCACCATACAGGGGGAGGCGAACGGGTGCGAGTCCCGGGTCTTCGCAAAATGAATTGTGTTGTCATGCAGCGACCTCCCTTTTTTATTCAACTTCAAATCTGCATGATATGAGACGCAAGGAATTTACACCAACGCCCGCCGAGGTAGAATACTGGCGGAGAATCCACGACCTTAACCAACAAGAAAAGCCAGCCGTGCCGATTGAAAAACCGGCGCCGATGTACATCGTTACGACCGTTGAACCAATACAGACGGAGGTGTGCGATGGGTAACGGTAGTCAATACTTCCCTCACGAATACGCCGCAACAAACGACCCGAAAATTCAGGCGCTGATTGGAGAATATGGAGCGGCGGGGTACGGCATATACTGGAGAATTGTCGAGATGCTCCACAGCGCAAATACACACACCCTGCCACTGAAAAAATATATCTATTTAGCAATTGCTAAGCAAATGCTAACAAATGTTGAGCAAATTGAAGCAATGCTAACAGCATGCATAAACGATTATGAATTGATAAATTCTGATGGTGTAAATTTTTGGATTGACCGCGTTTTGCGCAACATTGAAACACGCCATGAAATATCCGTAAAGCGCAGAGAGGCAGGTAGGTTAGGAGCAGAGAAAAGAAAGGAGTTAGCAATTGCTAAGCAAAATCAAGCAAATAAAATAAAAGGAAAGAAAATAAAAGATATAGAAATACCAACGCAAATCAATGGTTTTAAAAAAATACCACATCTTTCTGACTTTTATAGCCAACAAATACACGTAGCCGAACTATACGAAAAAGAAAATCCGGAAGCAGAATCAGACGTCAAGGAATACAAAAAATTCATCGCATACCTATACGATTATTCAAACATCGACAAGGTTGATCCGGCTGGCTTGACGCTTTGCAGACCACGAAAAAACTTACTTGGAATCCGCGATCAACTCCGGTTTATAGACTTTGCAAAACAAATACGAAGGGCAAAGGAAATAGGAGTTAATGTTTATGACAAACTGGAGGCCATGGAAAACTCTCCAAACGTAAAAGGACGGCTTGACTTTGACAGAACCATGACAACTTGGTTAAAACCATTCTCCAAATGAAGACGGTCTTTGAAACATACAACGCCGCCGGTTTCGCATGCCTTCCCATCAAACGGGATAAGACACCGCTCCTGAGCCAGAGCTGGAAGCAGGGCTTCAGCGCCGATGTGTTCACCCAGGCGGAAGGGATAGGCATCATCTGCGGCAAGGCATCCGGAGGGCTTGAATGCCTCGACTTTGATAACCACTTCGGAGATGCAAAACAAATCATGGCTTCTTACCTTGAGATCCCGGAGGTCGCCGAGATATATAAAAAACACCGCCTGCCGATAGAAAGCACCCAGCGCGGCGGGTACCACTTCCTGTTCCGCTGCCAGAAGAATGAAGGCAACCGCAAGCTGGCCCAGCGCCTTAACCAGGACAAACGCCCGGAAGCCCTGATCGAAACGCGTGGTGAAGGCGGATACTTCGCAGCAGCACCGACACCGGGATATACGGTGATACGCAACGACATCACCAAAATCGCAACCATCACCGAAGTTGAGCGGGCCATCCTGATCGACAATGCCGTCAGCCTTAACGAATTTTATCCGGTGATCCGCACCGAGCACGAAAATAAGGACCGGCCAGGAGACATGTACAACGACGACCCGGACAGTGAACGTCAGAGCTCCATGATTCTGAAGGATGCCGGATGGACCGAGGTATCTCCGGGACGATGGCGCAGACCTGGCAAAAAGGAAGGCATCAGCGCCACGCTCGGCAAAGTAGCTCCCGGAGTGTTTTACGTATTCTCATCCAACGGATGGCCATTTGAAGCCATGAAGGGGTACAGCCCGTTCCAGATCCTGGCCCTTCTGAAATACGACGGAAACTTCAGCCGCGCTGCCGAAAGCCTGCCAAAGCCGGATCGCATCGTCACCGAGAACAAAGGCACACTACCGGAACCGGAACTGGAGAAGATCCTGCGCCTTTCGACCATCGATGTTAACAAGCAGGTAGAGAAGCCTCCGATTATCGTAAGCATCACCGAGAGCGACGGCGCCACATCGCTGACCCAAAAGCGGATGATGACCCTTGGAAATTTCTCAAGCATCATCGGGAAGGCCAAGTCAAAGAAGACGTTTTTTATCACCATGGTGACGGCGTCACTGCTGAAACCGCGCGACTACCACTCCAAGTTCGTCGGACACATGCCGGAGAATAAGCCGGTGATCATGTATTTCGACACGGAACAGGGAGACTACGACTGCCACAATACCATCGCCAGAATAAAGCGGATGGCAGGCCACCTGACCAACGTCTACGCCTTCAGTCTTCGCCAGTTCAGCCCGATGGAGCGCTGCCAGATCATCGAGTTTGCATTCAAAAAGTACGGCGATAAAACGGCATTCTGCGTGATCGACGGAATCGCTGACCTTGCCATCGGAATAAACGAAGAGGATGAAGCAACCAGGGTATCCACCATGCTGCTGCGCCTGACGAAGGTCTACAACTGCCACATCACCACAGTAATCCACCAGAACAAAAACGACAATTTCGCCACCGGCCACCTCGGCAGCGCGATAATGAAGAAGTCGGAGATCATCCTGTCGATCGTCAAAGACCCGGTGAACACCGCCTATTCAGAGGTGAACTGCGACCTGAGCCGCGGGATCGACTTCGCAAAGTTCCAGTTCATGGTGAACGGCGACGGAATCCCGGAGGTCGTAACTAACGGAAGCGCAAAACGCGTGGAACAAACAGACTGGTTTGGATCAAAAAATGACAGGGAAGATGTTCCATTCTGAACCAAAATACTGCGAATCATGCCAGCTTCCCATGAGCGTGCGGAAGTTTAAAACATGCGCCGTTTTTTACTGCCAGGAGTGCGGAGCGTATAAGCGCACCGAGCTGGAATGCGAACACGAATACGAATTGATCCTCTTTGAACTTGACAACGGATCAGAGCAACTGCGCAACTACTGCCCGAAATGCCACGGCAGGGACCAGAAGATTTTAAAACAGAATGAACACGACCTGAACAACGTCAGGAGGCGGAAGGAAAGCAAATACCAGAAATTCTACTCCGGCCTGTGGCAAAGCGAATCGGAAGACATAACGGCATTTATCGAAGAGCTGCGCAGGAAACAGGAATGCGTGATGTTCGCAGATTACAACCGGTACATAACATCCGAAGAGTGGTATAAACTCCGGTCCATGATCGTAAACCGCGACGGCGGACTGTGCCAGATTTGCGGTGAACCTGCGGACCACGTCCACCACCTGACATACGCGCACTTTACCAGGGAATTCCAATTTGAGCTGGTATCCCTTTGCAGGGACTGCCATCATCGGGAATATCACTCACCGGAAGCCAAGAAACGCGAAAGCGAATTACAGAAACCAGCAAACGTAACGACATGAAAAAGCAACCGCCCCGCATCGAACTCAACCCCCGCGAACCTGCAACACCGGGCACGATCGGTTGGGTATTCGACTACTACCGCAGCCGAGGGGCGGACAAACTACCGAAGAACGTAACGATCAACAGCAATAACTTTAAATCAAGACAAAATGAGCGAGAACAAAATTAACACCGGCGCCATCTTCAAAAACGAGAAGAAGTCGGCACAGAGTCACCCGGATTACCGGGGAGTAGTGAACGCCAACGGCAAGGAGATGGAAATCGCCTTGTGGCTGAAGGAAAGCAAATCGGGGATGAAGTACTTCTCCGTGTCACTGAGTGAGCCCTGGGTGAAGCCAGGGGCCCAGGCAAATGATCAGGAACCGTTGACCCCGCAGGAAGACGACCTACCATTCTAACTTGAATTGACCAATGAAAAACCAGGGTTACAAATGGGGTCGGTTCTTCTGCAAGTTGTTCAAACGTGCATACCGTCTTGAAATGACGCCAGAGCAGAAGGGGAGGTATATCTCCGATGTCGTCAAAGCGTATATGATGGGGATTGAGTGCGGTTACGAGAATAGGCGGAAGGAGAAAACGAAATGACCGATAACTCGTTTATAAGATCAATTTCGATAATTAAAATTATGAAAGGATTGCGAAATGAAACTGAATGAAGCGATTGAGGTGCTGAAAGACCTCAAAAGATTAAGTACCATTCCAATGACTTTGAGGGAGGGTATTGATACAATATTGCTGAATAAAGCCATTGACACGGTGGTTGCAGAGATTGAAAGACCTTTGCCTACGGATGAAAAGACTGTTTGCCCTGAATGTCTTAAAAAATGCACCAATGAGGAACTTAGAATGTTTGGTGGATTATGTGAGGAATGTTCGACTGATTTTAATTGAAGGAGGAAACGAAATGACACCGGAACAAATCGAACAATACGCCCTTGAAAACATCCTGAGCGATGATAGTGTTGAGTCGGTTGCTGAAATGCAGTCGTGGATAGAAGGGGCCAACTTTGTTAACTCCAAACTCATGACTCTCATTCAGGCGCAGGATGATTACATCATGTATTTGAGGGAAGCGATTGACAGGGTTTACCCTCACATTAAACCATCTAAATATTATGATTCAGAATTTCTGCTTAGAGGAGATATGATAAGAAACAAGATTGAGCGGAATAAAAATGACATATAACGTTGGTGGTATGGTTAGTTGCCAATTGCGGGCTACTTCCATATCAAACAAAACAAAACTAAAAGCGGGAGGTAACGCTTCAATTTAGTACAAACACGGCAATTAACTATACTACGGGTTATGTGCTGTTTATTTTTTATCGTTTTATGAAGAAACTTGAATGGAGAACTGAAAAAATTAAAGTAGCTGATTTAATTGAGCTTGAATTTAATCCACGCAAAATCAGCGAAGAAAAAAGGAAAAAGTTAATTGAAAGCCTTGAAAAATTCAATTTAGTTGAAATCCCTGCTGTTAATACTGATATGAAAATTATTGGAGGAAATCAAAGAGTAAAAGCATTGGTTATAGCAGGGAGAGGTGATGAGCTTATTGATGTGAGAGTTCCTAATCGGAAGCTGACACAGAAAGAGGTAAAAGAATACAATTTAATAAGCAACTCACATGCTGGAGAATTTGATTTTGATATTATAATGTCAGATTTTTGGGACATTGATTTTTCTGATATTGGTTTTGATATTGGGAAAATTGAATTTGAAACCAGCGATTTGTTTGATAAGTCATTAAATAAATTTGAAAAGAAAAAAGAAATTAAAAACAAGTCTCAAGTTGAAGAAGATGATTTTGATGAATCACAAAATGAAATAAAAACAGATATAGTTTATGGTGATTTGTTTCAAATTGGGAGGCATCGGCTTTTATGTGGTGATTCGACAAAATCAAATGATTACAAAAAGTTACTAAACGGAGAACTTGCAGATTTAATCTTCACAGACCCACCTTATGATTTAGAAGATTCATATTCACAACATATTTTCGATTCGGCGAAAGAAGATTGCCATATATTCATTATGAACTCAGACAAACTATTGATTGAAAATGTAAATAATGGCATAAAGTGGTTTAGAAAATTTTTCGCTATAGATTTTAGGATTGCAAGATTAGTCAGTAATAATCAGCCAATGACGCGAGTCGATTTAATTGCAGAATTTTGTAAAGGGAAAACAAAATTCAATAATTTATATGATGGATTTTCAACGCTCATCGAGTGTGCTAAAATACATAACGAGAATGATTCTATAAATTTTGGTCATAAACAGGCAAAAAGAATAGAGCTTCCTGCAATTTTTATAACTCATTATTCATTAGAAAATGAAATTGTGTGTGATTTTTTCGGGGGAAGCGGGTCTACAATGGCAGCATGTGAACAGTTAAATAGAACATGTTATATGATTGAATTTTCACCTGAAAATTGTCAACGAATAATAAATAGAATGGAGAAAATTTACAATTTAAAAGCAATAAAATTATGAACATTTACGAACCAGCAGGCAGGGCGAGAGAATACAGCCCATTGGCACTGAATTATTTTAAAGGATGTGACCACGGTTGCAAATATTGTTACGTTCCAAATATGATGGGACGTTTCAATTCAAACTACAATCACGAATTAGTTATTCCACCAGATGATTTTCAAAAACTTGAACAATCAGCAAAAAAGATGCAAGGATGTGAAAAGCAGATATTGCTCTCATTTACAGGCGACCCTTATTGTAATTGTGAAAATGGAGAAACAAACAAAGTTCTTGAGATATTAAACAGTTATAACCATAAAGTAGCAATTTTAACGAAGAATCCAGAAAAAGCGTTAAAAGACATTGAAGTAATCAAAAACTTTGGTAGCAGAATAAAAATAGGCACTACGCTTACATTTGATAATGAATTTGATTCAAAAGAATGGGAACCTGGCGCACCTATTCCAAAATCACGAATTGAAGCATTACGTAAATTCTCAGAACTTGGCGTAATAACTTGGGCTTCATTTGAACCGGTAATTATCCCAGAACAATCACTGTCTTGTTTAAATGATGTAGCAAAATTTATTAATCACGTTAGAATTGGAAAACTTAACGACTATAAAGGACTTGATAAAAAAATAGATTGGGCAAAGTTTATTTTTCAATCAGTTAAAATTTGCAGGGAAAATAATTTGCAATTTTATATTAAAAACGATTTGGCAATACATAATAATGGGGTTTACTTGTCTGGTAATGAAATTAATGAAGACTTTTTAAATTTATAAAAATGAAATACACTGATGAATTATTACCTTTAACAGAGGATGAACTCTAACTATTGGTTATAACGTAAAAGCATACCCGCAGTGGGGGAATTAAAAGCACAAACGATGAATTTACAACTGAACTTCGATAATAGCACAAACGCTCAAGGTAGCACGTCAGCCCCCATTGCCGGGTATGCAGTGTTACCGGCTGGCGTTCTCGGTCCTGAATTTATTGACACATCAAACAGGGCTGACCAAAGACATTATTGGCTGATGCCACCTGATAAATTGAAACCATTACAGGATGAGTTCAACTTTGACTTTGACCCTTGCCCATTCCCACGACCAGAAGGATTTGACGGGCTTGAAGTTGATTGGGGTAAGAGCAATTGGGTGAACCCACCATTTACAGGAATGGCAAAAGAACCTGGCAAACGCAAAATAGGACCGATGGCATGGGCAAGAAAAGCACTTGCAGAAAGGGACAAAGGCAATACCAGCGTATTGATATTCCCAATTTATCAGGTAAGGGTTATTTCATTCCTTGAAGATAATGGGGCCGAAATACGATACGCTGGTAAAATCAGGTGGCTTGCCGTTGAAGATAATACACCAAACCCGTGTAAGAGTTCGGATATTCAGCCCTGTTTGATTATGGTGCTGCGTCCTTACGCTTGCCGGTAACACGTGTTACCGCCCGTTTTGTTATTTAGAATCGAAATAAATTAGAAATATTTTGAAAATAATTACAAAAATACTTGACTTTATAGAAATAATGTTGTATCTTTACATCATGAAACAGCAACGAAGCAGTTTCGGTAAAACTTTAAAATTATGACAACTCAGGAATTAAACTCGAAAATTGAAAAAATGATTGCAAATGAGGAATTTGTATCATTAAGGAATTATTTGTACTCTAATTTTGATGTGTACTATTTTAATGGCGAAAATTACACACAGAATAGAGCGGCTGCAACTTATGACCGAAATGGTTCTTGCACTAATTCATACTTAAAGTGTAATGATGGTTTCGTAGCAGACCCTTTTTAAATATGAAACGTCAAAACGTAATAGTAGTAATTGCCCCGACTTTAGAAGTTTGGGGCAATTTTAAAAAGTTGTGCGAGGCTAAAGGTTTTGATGTTTTGCCTTATCATTCGCTAAAATCAAAGCCTTTCCCGATTACTCACAACGACTGGATAATCCACAAAGTACCGTTTCTTTAAATGGGCGGTAACGGTCGCAAACATGAGCAGGTGGGCAATGCTCGACAAACCCACAGCATATACAAGTTAACCGCCCACTTGCTTATGTTTGTTGTTATAGGGCGTTTTTAATTCAAATCAAAATGAATAAGATAATCATTACAAAACAGGAAATAAAAGAAGCTAAGCTAAAAGCACAGGAATTGTCAAAAGATTACGATTGTTATTATTATTACAGAAAAAGAGATGAAATCTATGATAGTATTTTGCAACAAAAAAGCAATAATAAAGATATATCGTTTGATCTAAACGGAGGCGACTTAATGTACGGTGAGAGAATCCCAAATAAAAACCCAAAAACTAGAAAATTAATATATAGAGAAGATGGATTTACTAATGAGGAATATTGTCATTTAACAGGAGAACCTGTACCAAATCAATGGTATGATCATTTGATAAATGTAGATGAAGAAACAGGAAAGGTTCATTGGTTTGAGCAAAATGGCAATATATCAATTCAGATGGGTGCATCTTTATTTTCTAATAAATACAAACATTTAGTGCAACGTGTTTACACTAAATGTAATATCGTAGTTGAAATTGTCTAAATGCCCTATAACGTGTGTTGTGTGCATGTAGCTTCCAGTTCAGTTAAATCGAAGTGCGAACACTTTTTTATTTAATTTTTAGGGAGGGTTTTTATGAAGTATTTTATAAGTTTTTCGGGAGGCGTTGAAAGCTCAACTATGTGTGTATTGTTTGGCAATAAAGCAGATGCAATATTTGCAGATACAGGATTTGAACATCAGCAGATTTACGACAGGATTGAATTGGTTGAAAAATGGGTGCAAAATTTTCATAGACCTGATTTTAAAATACACAAAGTAAAAAATGAAAAGTATGGGACATTGCCCGAATATATTAAAAGCAGTCATTTTTATCCCAACTTCAAAACTCGCTATTGTACCAGAATGTTTAAAATTGAACCGATTGACAACTACTTAAAACAATTTGAAAATGAAGGTGCAGAAATAATGATTGGATTAAATGCTGATGAAGTTGGACAACGAACAGGAGCGCATGGGCTTATTTCTTTTGTAAAATATTCCTATCCACTTGCTGACAATGGATTAAATAGAGCTGCCTGTATTGCTATTTTAAAAAAAGTTGGCTTATATCCTGAATTTCCACCTTACATGAAAAGAGGCGGTTGTATTGGCTGCTACTATAAATCTGATAAAGAATATTTAGCAATGGCAGCAATTAACCCAGCGGAATTTAAAATAGTTCAAGATATAGAGGAAGAATTGAACGAATATTTTACAATTCGGAATAAATTTTTCTCAATTAGACCGACGAAGAAAATGGCTGATATTAAACAGGAAGCATTAAGCAGTTTATTTAAGCCAGAAGAAGTATATGCAACGATTAACGATGCTACTAAATGCGGAGTATTCTGTAACCGATAATCTTAACAAATTTGAAAAA
>Ga0209201_1003766_pt1 | contig 12924 bp, 8 predicted proteins | sample AD_UKC055_MetaG_FD_184411 | JGI IMG/M metagenome (GOLD analysis project Ga0209201, IMG submission 184411) | Active sludge microbial communities of municipal wastewater-treating anaerobic digesters from USA - AD_UKC055_MetaG (SPAdes) (version 2) | ecosystem: Engineered > Bioreactor > Anaerobic >... | reverse complement strand
CGGCTTCTGGAGGGAGATGTGCTTGCCTGCCGCCGCGGCAGCGATCACCTGCTCCTCGTGCGCGAGGTGCGGGGTGAGGATCTCGACCGCATCCACTGCCGGGTCGGCCAGGAGCTCGCGGTAGTCGGTGTAGGCTTTAGCCGCTTTCCACTGCCGCTTCCGCGCTGCCGCGGTGTCCGGGTCCGCATCGCACACGGCGTAGACCCGGGCCTCCCCGGCCGATTTGTACCCGGGATAGTGGAGGTCGGAGATGCGTCCGCAACCGATGAAGCCGACGTTTATCTTTTCCACGGGTTCCCTCCTTGATCTACCGGTCAGAAGGCAAACGAAACATCATATTGTGTATAGGCTATGACAGGGTCGTTGTCCACCATTTTTTATTGGTTATATGCCGGCGGGAGGGGACGGCACATCCGGGTCCCATGCTGCTCCGTGGGGTCGAGGATGCGCATGCAGGGATCATCACTGTCATGCGGTCGCTTAAGGATTCGGGAGAGATGGTCAGGGGCATGCCGGGCATGGGGATAGTAGAGCGGATTGACGGGACCCGTCAAAACCGGATAGTATGTTGACATCGCGGCCGGTATCGGTGAGAATGGGCCGGTTGCGCTGTATACCCCAATCTGATGGAATGTACATGAGCGAGGTGCAATAACATGAAAGCCGAAGATATCAAGCAGATACTTATCGCCGGGGCCGGTACGATGGGCCAGAGCATCGGCCTTTCCTGCGCGGCGCACGGGTATGCCGTGGTGCTGTATGACGTGAAGGAAGATATGCTCGCAAAGGCACAAGAGAGCATGGGGAGAAAGATCGACAAGATGGCGGCAGCAGGGACCATAACGAAAGATGCGGCCGAATCGATGAAGGGGCGGATAACCTCGACCACGGACCTTGCCGCGGCCGGGTCCAACGCGGACCTGGTGAGCGAATCGATACCGGAAGACCCTGTCCTGAAGGGGGACCTGTTCGGCAGGCTGAACGGCGTGTGCCCGGAGCGCGCGATCTTCACCACCAACACCTCGTCTCTCGTGCCGTCGATGTTTGCGGATAAAACCGGCAGGCCCGACCGTTTCCTCGCCCTTCATTTCCACCCGGGGTTCAAGCTGGTGGACGTGATGGGGCACGCGGGCACCTCGCCCGAGGTGGTCGAAACCGTACGCCGCTTCAGCGAGCTGATCGGTCACTCCCCCATTGTGCTGAAAAAGGAGAAGGCCGGGTATGTGTTCAACTCGCTCTTTAATCCATGGCTCCTTGCCGCGCTCAACCTGGTTTCGCGCGACATCGCCTCGCCCGAGGACGTGGACCGCTCCTGGAAAGAGATGACCGCCATGCCGCTCGGGCCCTTCGCTCTCATGGATTATGTCGGACTCGAGACAGTGTGGCGCATAACCGATTTCTGGGCGAAGAAACGGAACGACGAGAGCGCGCAGAAGAGCGCCGATCTCCTGAAGCAGTACGTTGACCGCGGCGAGCTGGGCATGAAGTCCGGGAAGGGTTTCTTCGACTATTCGGGCAGGAAGTAAGGGAATCTCCGCACTTCCAGTTGACCCGTTCCATTTCCCGGATCACTGAATCGGTTAGCGCATATTAATAACATTGGCTATTTACTATTAGCGATTGTTTTCTATATTAGTAACAGGTAGCAAGAAGGCCTGTAAGCCATATGGAAAACAATACGTATGAATGTTAGACTCACGCAACCGGATGCCTCCTCCATAGATGTTGAACGTTCTCCCAAGATGGTTCTCGAGACAAGAGGTGCGCTGTTTTTCTCCGGCATACTCATCGTTATGACGGTGGTTGCGTCCATTTTTCAGTATATCGGCGGGAACGGCATCGCCCATATTCTCCCGACCACGCTCGCATATTCTCTCTGCGTCGCCCTGGGTTTTGCCATATACGCGAAAAAAAGAAAGGGGCAGAACGCCACCCTGCTGTCCTGGCTGGTTGCGTTCCTGCTCACCGTCTTTGCGACCTTTGCCCGCTATAATTATGCGCTGACGTATGACTGGCAATACGCGATCGAAGGGCTTCATATCAGCGCGGTAACGCTGGTCTCGCTCTTCGTTCTCCAGTTCCTCTACCGGAAATCCATTTATCTTGTTTTTTTCGCCATTACGTTCATCAATTGGGTAGCCTTCCTGTACCTGGCGCACCTGAACGGCGTGCCGATGTACATGCAGGGATTGATCGGCGGCGAGGTCATTCACGGGAAGGTCATCCTGCTTCCGCAGGCTTATTTTATAATTGTGATGATTGTCATCGGTTATATCAACTACAAGAACATCCCTGTCATTGAGGATTTCGACGCACGTGCGTCGAAACAGCGCGACAGGATAGCGAAGCAATCGGAACAGCAGAAGGCGATGGCCGGCGAGATCCGGAACAGGATGCAGGAGCTCTTCAGGCTTGTCAGCGGCGAGAACGAAGAGCTTGCGGGATTCAACGCCCGGCTGCAGGGAGAGGTTGCAACGTTCGAGGAAATTTCGGCCACGATCGAGGAGCTCTCCAGTACGGCCGAAAAGATCCACGAGGTTGCCAACGACCAGGTCAATGCCAACGGTGAGATGGCTGCGACCATGGAGGAATTCCTGGCCCTCAAGGAGCAGACGAAGGAAAAGCTCCGTTCGACCCTGACAAACATCAATGACGTCGTGAAGCAGATCGGCGCAAGCAGGAACGTCATTGATGATCTCGAGAATTCGATAGGCGAAATAAAAGACCAGAGCGACAGCATGGCGGCCCTGACCGCCCTGATCGTTGACATCGCGGAGCGGATCAACATGCTTTCGTTGAACGCTACCATCGAGGCGGCGCGGGCCGGGAACCAGGGGCGCGGGTTCGCCGTTGTTGCCGCCGAGATCGGGAAGATGGCCGTCAGGACCGGGGAGAGCGTTAAAATGATCGAAGATACCCTCCACCGGAGCCGGCAGATCACGGAGCACAGCGTCACTACCATCAAGGGAGCCTCGGCCTACGTTAAGGACATCATGGAGCAGATGATCGACAGCACCGAAAAGATCAATTTTTTAAGCGATACCATGGTACTTGAAGAAAAATTCCTGAAACGGATCGACAACCAGATGAAAATTAACGTGCAGCTTTCCCGGGATACCGGCCTCGGCGTCAGGGAGCAGACGATCGCCCTCGAGAACACGAACAGGGCCCTCGATGATCTCAATCATGACGTTGCTTCAATGGCCGAGGGGATCAACAGGATATCGCGGTCGGTGACGGAAATATCCGGCAACGCACGCTCGCTTGTCAGCCGGGCGGCAGAGGTGAAAATTTAAAACGTATTTCCGATATGTGCCGGGCGGGGAAACGATTAAAGCGTGCCGTGCCGTGCGGCAGTGCCTGCCCCGGGGAAGCGCCCGTTTCAATCCAGATACTTATCCAGAATGACTTCCATGCCGCCCCCCTGATCGGAGACCCGGTACTCCAGGACACTCCTGTTGTCGCGTTTCGGGGTTGAAAACTTCACGGTCACCCGTTTTGTCTCATCGTACTTGTTCCCGTGGATGATGGCGTTCCTGATAATCTCTCCCAGGCCGGATGCTATGAGGTCCGTTGTTTCCCTGGCGAGATCGGCACGGGATTTCATTTCCGCGAGTACCTTCTCGACAACCGTTAACTCGAAGTTGACATTGCTGGGGAAGACCCACTCGGACGTATCTCCCGTTTTCTCGTACCTGATGTCGTTTTCGTTGATGATGTACACCAGGTTCTTCCTGTCGATAAGCTGGACCAGCCCGCCAACGAGAAGGGGGTCATGGAGAGCGCCCTTCTGCTGCTCGAGCTCGCCGATGATCTTCTCCTTCTTGTCCTCCACCTGGAATTCGCTGCGGCCCAGCATGGCGACAAAATCATCAACAAGGCCGATGATCCGGGCGCCGATTACGATGTTGCCTCCCGCGAGGCGGGAGGGGTAGCCGCTTCCATCGTACCGCTCATGGTGCTGGGCGATGATCAGCTTGACGCCGGTCAGTTCCTTCAGGGACTCGATGATCTCAATGCTTTTCCTCGGATGGTCTTCTATTATCTGCCGCTCCGGGTCCGAGATATGGTTGGGGCTGCTGGCAAGGTCGTCGGGAATCCCCATCATCCCGATGTCGTGGAGCAGGGCGGCGATCCGAATCTCCTCGATAACGTCGGCCGGAATGCCGAGGCGCCGGGCCAGCAACAGCGAGATGCGGGCTACATTCTGCGTAAATTCATAGAGCCTGGTGGAACTCGCAAGCAGGATCGAGGTGATGATGTCGATCGAGCCGGAGAACAGGCTCGCTTTTTCCGACGAGAGGATCTCGATCCTTTTCAACGCCCGGGAGGACCGGTCCGAGAGCAGCATCGCCTGGGATATGGTGAAAATGAAGACGCCGGCACTGGTAACATTGCCGAAGGAGATTATCTGCTCGTGGTAGAGAACGTTAATGATCACGGCGGTCATCAGGCATACCATGCCGCCGATCAGGTACACGGCGCCCTCCTTTTTATTCATAACGGCCCGCACTAACACGTACATGCCGTATGCGGACCAGAACGCCAGGTTAACGTCATAGGCGTATCGGGTATAAAAATAGTACTGTGATGTCAGCACGATCACCAGGCAGCAGAAGAACAGGCCGATATACGTGCAGATCCGCACCATCACAGGGGAGTAGATGTCAGGGAACAGGTGATAGATGTAGAGACTGATCACGACCAGGGCGCCGTAATAGGTCAGGTAGCTCATCTTTTCGTTTATTTCCCAGCTTATCATTGGAAATATTTCGATGATCATCCGGTCGCCTTCAAACAGGATGCGGAGAGCAATGACCAGGTACAGGACGCCGAAGAAGAGCGACGCGCGGTCGGTTTTTCGCAGCATGAAGATGCTGATATGGTAAACCGCCATCAGCAGCAGTCCGCCGAGGAGGAAGGTGTTGAGCCAGCCGAGGTAACGCTGCGTGCTGACGGCCTGCATTTCTTTCCCCAGCTGTATCGGTGCCCACATGCCGCCCTTGGGATGGTGGAAATTTGATATCTGGAGCAGCAGCTCCAGTGTGCCGCTTTCGGGGGCAAGCATGACTATTTTCGGAAGGAATTGAGGAGTTACGTGTGATGGCCCGGTCCCCGTTGTACCGTTAGATGAGACCGGTTTGCCGTTGACCCAGAGCCGGCATGCAGTGTACATGTGCGGGATCTTCATGGAGTAGAGGGTATGACGCCTGCCGAGTCGTACCAGAAGCCTCATGGTGGCAAGCCCGTGACCCGGAAGCTTGAGGCCGGAGACGGTCCGGCCGTTCCAGAATCCCGGCATGGACATACATTCAACGGTACCCGGTAACCGGTTTGCTCTGAAATCTTCAGGAACAAGCAGGGTGTTCCAGTAGAATTCCCATTCGCCGCCGAGATCGGCCGGACCCTGCGATGAAAAATCCCATGCCGAGAGGTCAATGACCCCGCCCGAGGCGGAGGGGACAGCCTGTTTCCGTTTCGCGCATCCGCACAGGAGCGCAACCGTGACCAGCGCGAGGGCGACCATGATGCATGGGTTGAGCCCGGGAGCGAAGAGATGCCCCGATCTCCGGTATCGGTTTTTGTGATGGGATTCACCCCCGTGTTCCCTCTCCGTGTAATTCATTGCGTAGCACCGTGGCGGTGTATTGTCAACCTGTATACGACTGCCGGGTGAATTTTTAAAGTTGCATCCGGTTTGCTTTTTTTCTGTTATCCATCATTCCCCGGACGGGGGGCAGGTGGGCAGTAAAAAAGCTCTTGCCAAAGAGCCCCCTCCTTCTATACCTGCACCATCCGGGGCCGCGCATGCCGCGTCACGCCCGGGCTGTATCGAATTAATAAGGACGACCATCATGAAAGTAGGCATCATGGCCCTGCCGCAGTCCGGCAGGAGGACGGTGTTCACTCTGCTCACCGGCGACGCGGCCGCGGCAGCGCGGCCCGAGGGCAAAGACGCTATCACGGGCGTGGCGCCGGTGCTGGACCCGCGCTTCGACCGGCTCGTTGCCATGTATCACCCGAAAAAGGAAACGCGGGCGCGGACCACTGTGGAGCTCATACCGCCGCTGGAGGAGAACACGGTGAAGGAAGGCGCGGTGTTCAGGGACATCGCGGGCACTGACGCCCTCTGCCTGGTGGCGCGGGACTTCCTCGACGACAGCGTCTACCACGTCAGGGGAAGCGTGGATGCGCTGCGCGACATAGACGCGGTGATGGGCGAGCTTCTGCTCCATGATCTGCTCCTGATCGAGAAGCGGCTCGAGCGGATCGCGGAAGGAAAGAAACGGAGCAGGGATGAGCGCGCGGAGAAGGAGGAGCCGGTTCTCTCCCGCATGCGCGATCATCTGGAGAGGGACCTGCCCCTGCGCACGATGGAGCTGTCCGACGAGGAGCGGAAACTCCTGGCCGGCTACTCGTTCATCACCATGAAGGAGATGATCGTGGTCCTGAACACCGGCGAGAATGCCCTGTCGGACGAAGCGCGGGTCGCGTCGGTGCGCGAGCGGTTCGCGTCCTCCTCGATATCAGTCATCAAGCTCTCCGCGCGCCTGGAAGCCGAGATCGCAGCGCTTGATTCGGGCGAGGAGCGTGAAGCGTTCATGAAGGAGGCAGGCATCGCCGAGACGGCCCTTTCGCTCCTGACCCGCACGCTCCTGGAGTCGCTCGGACTCATCTCGTTCTTCACCGTGGGCGAGGACGAGGTGCGGCAGTGGATGATCCGCAAGGGGGCGCTCGCTCCCGAGGCGGCCGGCGCAATCCACAGCGACATACAGCGGGGGTTCATTCGCGCGGAGGTGATCAGGTACGGCGATCTGGTGTCGCTCGGGTCGGAGGACGCCGTCAAAAAGGCGGGAAAGCATCTCCTCATGGGCAAGGACTATCTCGTGGAGGACGGCGACATCATCTCCTTCCGGTTTAACGTGTAGTAAGCGCTCTCTGTCAGGGACTATCCGAACCACACCATCCGCTTGTTCGGGACCGCACTATAATTGCAGCCATGCAATGCTTGCACTATTAATGCTTGACGATCGCTTCAACATTCCATAGTATTATAGATGCTATTGTGTGTCGGCGATAATTTGCAATGAACGGAGGTGGTCTGCATGGCACGATTCAAGGAGTATGATCACTACGACGGACTTGGACTCGCTGAACTTGTGAAAAAGAAAAAGATATCGCCTGCCGAGCTGTGCGAGGAGGCAATCCGGCGGATAGACGAACTCAATCCCAAACTCAACGCGGTCATCCATCCCATGTTTGATATCGGCCGCAAGACCGCGAAAAGCCCTCTGCCTGCCGGTCCCTTCCGGGGCGTGCCGTTTCTGCTGAAAGATCTCATAGCGACCTACGCGGGCGTTCCCACTCAATGCGGTTCGCGCGCATTCAGAAATTATATTCCCACATTCGACAGCGAGCTGGTGCGCCGGTTCAAGAACGCCGGTTTCGTTATCCTTGGCAAGACCAGTACGCCCGAGCTGGGGCTGATGGGCGTTACCGAGCCGGACGCGTTCGGACCCACGCGAAACCCCTGGGACACCGACCGTACACCGGGCGGCTCAAGCGGAGGATCTGCCTCCGCGGTGGCAGCCGGCATGGTACCGCTGGCCTCCGGCGGCGACGGCGGCGGATCAATACGGATCCCCTCGTGCTATTGCGGCCTGTTCGGGCTCAAGCCCACGCGGGGACGCAATCCTACCGGTCCGGTGAACGGAGACGGGTGGCAGGGTGCGGTGCTCGAGCATGTGCTCACGCGCTCAGTGCGCGACAGTGCAGCAGTGCTTGATTTCACGAATGGCATGGATGCCGGCTCCCGCAACATGGCCCCGCCGCCGAAGCGGCCGTACATGGCCGAGATCAGAACCAAACCCGGGAAGCTGCGGATTGGATTCAACACCGGGTCTCCTCTGGGCAACGAAGTGCACCCGGACTGCATTGCCGCGGTCAAAAAGGCTGCAACAATCCTGGAGGACCTGGGGCACCGCGTCGAGGAAGCGAAACCTGACATTAACGGTATGGCGCTTGGACACTCCTACATCGTAATGTATTATGCCGAGACCGCCGCTGATATTACCCGTAGTGAACAGCTCACCGGGGTGAAACCGCGCCGGACGGATTTCGAAGGCACCACGTGGGCCCTGGGCATGCTCGGCAAGGAGTTCTCGGCCCATGATTTCGTCCTGGCAATACGCCAGTGGGACAGTGCCGCGCGCGCGATGGGCCGCTTCCATGAAACGTATGATCTCTACCTGACGCCCACCGTGGCAGAGCCCCCGACACATATCGGCGAGCTCAAGCCGAAGCCATATGAAAAGGCGGGGATGAATCTGATTAATACCCTGGGATTGGGAAAGCTGCTCAAAGCAACCGGTATGGCGGAACAGATGGCCCTTTTCAATCTGGGGAAGACGCCCTTCACCCAGCTGGCAAATTTTACCGGCCAGCCGGCAATGTCTGTGCCGCTCTACTGGACAGCTGACGGACTGCCGCTCGGGGTACAGTTTATCGCACCCTTCGGCGATGAAGCAACGCTGTTCCGGCTTGCCGCTCAACTTGAGCTGGCAGTACCATGGTTTAAAAAACGGCCGCCGATAACCGGTTAATCATGGTCTCGGAGTAATAAAATCAGCTGTTTTGTCCGGAAGCATCCTGATCCTTATAACAGTATCGGCATCCGTGAATCAGGATCTTTTTTTTCCCCTCTTCCTCCACTTCAGAGGCATAGAGAGCTTCATATTTAGTCAGTTCCTTGCCGCAGAGCGGACAAAGCCGGGTACCGGGTGCACGCTTGATGGCGAAATAATCGATGGTGTCCGGGTTCATTGATTGCGCAGGTTTACTCTGTCCCCGCATCTCCTTGAATTTTTCCTTCCCCTGCTGGTAGCTTGAATAAAGATAAATGAATACCGTGGCACCGATAATCAAGCCAATAAGATATAGCAATGCCGACATTAAGCTTTCCTGGTAATAAAATTTATCATAATTGATTCATCATGGGGGGACTCGAACGTATAATCCCCGTGGATACCGAGCACTTCAAGGCCGCTTTCAATTGCGAGCCGGGTTATCTCATTGATTGGATAAATGCGTTGGACATGTTCTTCAACAGTTGTTTTGCCGGCACGGCTGAAGTGCAGGTTTGAGTAAATCAGTTTCTTCTGCGCATCATAATTATTACTCCATTGCACCGAGCTGTTCCGAAAACGGAAATGAGAGGTTTTCCCATCAAAATTCTTCAATATATTATGTTCGGTAGTTATATCGAACATAAAAATGCTGCTCTGGTGCATGATTTCTTTTACACAGTGGAACATGTTCAGTATATCGGTAGTATCAAGCAGGTAGTTCATGGTATCATGAACCGAGAAGATAAAATCAATCTTTTTCGAAATATAAAATCGGGTAATATCTGCACAAATAATCCGGAAGTTCAGGAAGGCTCTCGTCTTTGCTACCCGGAGCATATCAAGAGAGTTGTCAATGCCATAAATGGTATAGCCATCATTGGAAAATTTTGATCCGAATCGGCCTGTTCCGCAACCCAGTTCAAGGATCAAGCGGGGATGCAGGACATGCTTTTTCATAATCGAGAGAATATATTCATACCATTCCTGATAATCGACATGTCGAAGCAGGGAATCATATACAGGTGCTATATCCGTGTAGGGTTTCATGGCAACTTAGTATGGCTTAGTATGGCAAAGAATAATAATTATCACGGATTTTTGTCAAATCTTATTGTTTATGGTTTATTCCGGAGTCATTTAATCATGTGCCCGGAGTAAAGAGCGTCATCCCTTTCATGTATGCAGATACGATTATATGGCAGTAAAAATAAAAAAAATCCGGAGCTCAGAGTAAAAAATGGTTTTACTATTTTACGTGTTTATTAAATTCTTTGAAACTGTATCAACTGGAAGTGGGATAATAATGACATTCAAAACCAAACTGTATCTGGCTTTATTGTGTATTGCGATTGCTCTTGCACCACATCCTACTGCGCTTGCTGCCAAAGTAATAGTAAAGGAATATAGCACAATAACCGCCGGGCTGTATTCGGAAGATAAAAAGCTGTCACGGGTTGCTCTTCGCAAATTTTTCTTAAATGGCAGACCGTATTATCTTGCTGTTAACCCGGTCACGCTTGATACAGAGCTCGTTCCGGTTGGCAGGTATCATGCAGCAAAGAATTCACTCGGGTATTTACGCAGCACATATAACAATCTGCCCTATTTCAGGGCTATGATTCTGGCCGAATCCAATTCCAGCAGAATGCGGAATGCCGGTATTATTCATATACCCCGCGGAGGGCCCGGGATAGTAATCACGGCGGACCTATGTCCTGCAAAGATGCCTTTAGACAGAAGGATATTTACCCGGCTGATTTCCGATTATGGACCAGCGCATAAGCCGATACCTCTTGCTCTGGCACTTTCGGGTATCTGGATGGATAAGCACCCCGATGATGTAGTCTGGCTGAGAAACCTGGTTATAAAGAATGAATTCAGAATAACGTGGATCAATCATACATATCACCATGCATATTATAAACGTATCCCCTGGTGGAATAATTTTTTACTGGATAAGAAGGTTAAAGCAAGCGACGAAATTATCCACAACGAGATAACATTGCTGGAATCAGGTCTTGTGCCATCGGTTTTTTTCCGATTCCCGGGATTGATATCAAATAAAGAATTATTCCGACAGGTTACCGAATACGGTCTTATCCCGATAGGGAGCGACGCATGGCTGGGTAAAAAACAATGGCCGGAGAACGGGAGTATAATTCTGGTGCATGCCAATGGCCAGGAACCGGCAGGCATCAAGCGTTTTCTGTGGCTCCTTGGTAATAAAAAAGGGGATATAACAGCCGGCCGGTGGGTATTTTCTGACCTCAGGAATGGCCTCAGCCGCGCCATGAAAATGAATTGACATACCAACCTATTGTTTCATTGCATAACCATTGACTTTACTCTGGATAATTCATTTGTGATCCACACGATCGGCAGGCTCAGAGTAAATAATTCATCATTAAATGGAACTAACCTATGGAACTCCCCTCTTCGTACGAACCAAAACAGGTTGAAGACAAATGGTATCGCGTCTGGGAACAGGGCAAATACTTCCATGCTCGTGAAGATGACGGCAAAGAGCCCTATTGCATCGTAATTCCGCCACCCAACGTAACCGGCAACCTGCACATGGGCCATGCGTTGAACAACACGCTCCAGGATATCCTGATACGGTGGCAGAGAATGATGGGGAAGTCGGCCCTCTGGATGCCGGGTATGGACCATGCAGGCATTGCCACGCAGAACGTGGTGGAGCGCCTCCTGAAAGATGAGGGGAAAACCAAGGACGATCTGGGAAGGGAACAGTTCGAGAAGCGCGTATGGGAGTGGAAAGAGAAATCCGGGGGAAATATCCAGAACCAGCTCCGCAGGCTCGGCTGCTCCTGCGACTGGGAGCGTGAGCGTTTTACCCTGGACAAGGGGCTTTCGCGGGCGGTACACACCGTATTCGCGACCCTGTATAAAGAAGGCCTCATCTACCAGGGATACCGGATCATAAACTGGTGCCCGCGGTGCGAAACCGCCCTCTCGGACATCGAGACCGAGTATCGCGACCTGGAAGGCCATCTCTGGCACATCAAGTACCCGATCGCCGGGACAAAAGATTTCATCGTGGTGGCCACCACCCGTCCCGAGACCATGCTGGGTGACACCGGCGTGGCCGTGAACCCGGACGACGAGCGGTACAAGGCCCTGGTGGGCAAGATGGTCATCCTCCCCCTCATGAACCGGGAGATTCCGGTGTTCGCGGATCATTTCGTGGACAGGGAATTCGGCACCGGACTGGTCAAGGTTACGCCCGCGCACGACCCCAATGACTTCGAAATGGGCAAGCGACACAACCTGGGCGAGATCAACATCCTCGACAAGAACGCCTTCATCAATGAGAATGGCGGCCCGTATAAGGGCCTCTCCCGCTTCGATGCCCGCGCGAAAGTGGTGGAAGACCTGGAGAAACAGGGACTGCTGGTAAAGATCGAGAAGCACATGCATGCGGTGGGCCACTGCTACCGGTGCCATACAATCATCGAGCCCTACCTGTCAAAGCAATGGTTCGTGAAGATCAAGCCGCTTGCGGAAGCCGGCATCAAGGCCGTCGAGGACGGCAGGATCCGCTTCGTGCCGAAAAACTGGGAGAAGACCTATTTCGAGTGGATGTACAATATCAGGGACTGGTGCATTTCCCGCCAGCTCTGGTGGGGACACCGTATCCCGGCCTTCTACTGCGACGATTGCGGCCATATCACGGTGCAGGTCGACGACCCGACTGAATGTGAAAAATGCAAATCAAAGAATATCCGCCAGGACGAGGACGTGCTGGACACCTGGTTCTCCTCGGGCCTCTGGCCGTTTTCAACGCTGGGCTGGCCGGAAAAGACGCCCGCCCTGAAGAAGTATTATCCCACGAGCGTGCTTGTCACCGCGTTCGACATCATCTTTTTCTGGGTCGCGCGCATGATCATGATGGGCCTGAAGTTCATGGGCGACGTGCCGTTCCGCGACGTGTACATCCACGCCCTCATCCGGGACGAGCAGGGCGCCAAGATGAGCAAATCGAAAGGGAACGTCATTGATCCCCTGATCATGATGGATCAGTACGGAACCGACTCGCTCCGCTTCACCCTTGCCATGCTGGCCGCGCAGGGGCGGGACATCATACTCTCCGAAAAACGGATCGAGGGTTACCGTACGTTCTGCAACAAGATCTGGAACGCGACGCGCTTCATCATGATGAACCTGGGGGACGGTTTCAGGGAGCGGCAGCTTGACGCCGGAGAGCTGGAGACCTTCGACCGGTGGATACTGCACAGGCTCAACGAGGCGATCCGGGCGACGGACGCCGCCCTTGCCG
>Ga0209201_1003762_pt1 | contig 12932 bp, 15 predicted proteins | sample AD_UKC055_MetaG_FD_184411 | JGI IMG/M metagenome (GOLD analysis project Ga0209201, IMG submission 184411) | Active sludge microbial communities of municipal wastewater-treating anaerobic digesters from USA - AD_UKC055_MetaG (SPAdes) (version 2) | ecosystem: Engineered > Bioreactor > Anaerobic >... | reverse complement strand
GCATCTCAATTCGTCGCGCGCTGTACACCCTATGGCGACAGCCCCATCACCGCAGTTTTTGATGTCCGCGGCCTAAAAGAGATTTCAATGCCCTATAATGATCAATTGGGGTGGTGGGAGTGAATGGACAGCGATTCTGGAGGTACTTGATTCCTAATTCCTTTAAAAAGGTAATGTTCGAATGGATACATATACATTTGTTCACTTTGAAGAACGCTTGCATCGAGAAAGAGAGGTGCTATAATTAGTTATGCTGGAAATCAGGCAAAACAAAAATGTACCATGCTGTGTCTTTTTTTGCTTAGGCACACAATTTCATAGTGTCGTTTAGTATGTGTGATGTCGCCAAGATTGCCTATATAGAAAAGAATGACAATAGATCAGATGCCTTCATGTATTGTCTTAATAATCATCTCTTAGCAATAGCGTGCCAAGCCTCTCTATGGTGCGCTTCCCTTAGTTCATCCGCCTGGGGCCATGTGACAGAGTCGTTCAGAACACTCTCTTACACTAGCATAAATTTTTCCTCAATCACGAGTATTCGAAATAAGGTAAGCTTATGATTAAGGGAAGCCCCAAACAACAGGATAAAGAGCCACTACCAATAAACTTTATACCCATCAGCAAGACTATTAAGCTGGAGAATGGAGAGACAATTGCGGGCTTGGATGTTAAGACGCATTGTCTTATTACCGGATATGTTGCGCAAAGTCTGATTGAAAAATATCCGGAGTGCCTTCAAAATCTTCTTTTCCCACAGGGGGCTGCTTTACTGGCGGCTTGTCACGATATCGGCAAGATCAGCCCTGCATTTCAAAAGATGATTTATGATTCCATAAGTAAACCTGACCCCGCCATTATTACAGCTCTGTCTAGCGTAAATTCCGATGCGGCAAAACGGACAGAGTACGCTTTTCATGCAAAAGTAACGCAGACTCTACTTGCAGAGAAGCCTAAATATATACCAGACATCGAAGGCATGCATCATGGATTTCGCCCTAACAGTACTCCATGCACAGAAGCTGTCTATGGTGGTGTACCTTGGACAAAAATGCGTCACGATCTGTTGTTGTTCCTTGAAGATTGTTTTCTTGCTCCTGAGCAGGAGTGGCCTACCATTGGAGATTGGAATAAAGCTTCAGTACTGGGTGGCCTAATAATCGTTGCCGACTGGATAGCTTCAGGAGGGGAGTTTGCTGGTCTGACACGCATACCACCGTCTAATGATTGTTTGCAACAGATGGCCGAAAAAGCTGTGTCTGAGGCTGGTTTTGTCTCATTTCAGGTACAACAGAATCTCTCCTTTTCTGACATATTTGGCTTTCAGCCTTACCCTATACAAACGTCATTCTTTGAAAGCGTGACTGGCCCTGGTGTATATATTCTGGAAGCACCCATGGGAATCGGAAAAACTGAAGCCGCATTATATGCAGCCTACCGAATCATTGCGTTAAAAAAGGCGACTGGCATGTACTTCGGTCTCCCGACACAACTTACTTCTAACAAGATTTATGAGCGGGTACGACAATTCCTTGATAAAGTCACTAGTGCTAACGCCTCTCCTAGACTACTACATAGTTCAGCGTGGCTAGAAGAGATGATACTAGGCGAAGAAGGTGATACTGGCAGAAGTTGGTTCGACTCATCGAAACGAGGGATATTGGCGCCTTTTGCCGTTGGAACAGTTGACCAGGCACTTATGGCCGTGATGAACATACGCCACGGCATGGTCAGAGCGTTCGGTCTAGCTGGAAAGGTCGTCATTCTCGATGAAGTGCATAGCTATGATGCATATACTGGTACTCTTCTGAGCTCACTCGTCCAGTGCCTGCGTGAAATAGGATGTACGGTTCTTATTCTGAGCGCAACATTGACATCAAGTCAGAAGAGTAATTTGCTTGGAAGGAACAATGACAATCAATATTGTGCTGCTTATCCACTAGTTACATCGCTTTGCAATGCAAACGATACAGAAAAAGAACTATATGAATCGACAGTACAATCAAAAGATGAACGTACAGTCACTATCAATTTTTGTCAAGACAGCTCCAATGCATTTGAAACTGCACTTGAAAAAGCTGAAAATGGGCAGCAGGTTCTTTGGATTGAGAATACTGTAGACGAGGCGCAAAACATATACCGGCAGATAGCAGCTCGGACAGAGAGCAGTAAAATCGAATGCGGTCTCGTTCATTCTCGCTTTATTAGAAAAAGACGGTCAGAAAACGAAGCATACTGGGTATCACTTTACGGAAAAGATGGACATGATAGAAGAAAAGAGCGTGGGCGTATTCTTATTGGAACACAGGTCCTTGAACAGTCGCTGGATATCGATGCCGATTTTCTAATTACACATATATGCCCAACCGACATGCTTCTTCAACGAATTGGCCGCCTGTGGCGACACAAAGAAAATAATGATATCAGACCTAAGGGATCATTGTGCAGCGTTCTAATTATTGCCCCGGCATATGAGAATACTACCGATAAGAGAGTCTCATTCGGGGTCTCCACTGCCATTTACAGTGAATACATTCTCTGCCGCACGCTCGAAATATGGAAAAATGTGCGCACTTTGCACCTGCCAGGGGATATACGAAATCTTCTGGAACAAACATACCTCACCCGGGAAGAAAAGGGGATAATGAGAAAGCTAAAAGATGATATGCTCGCTGTCAAAAGAAGGCTTGAAGGCTTTGCACGTATCGCGCAAGCAACAGATATTCAGACATTTTCGGAATCGGCCGTACAAACTAGATATTCTGACATGGAGAACTGCAAAGTTCTTTTGCTCCGGTCGTTTGAGAAAGACAAGGAAGCATATGTGCTTTCATTCGCTGATGAAAAAGATACACTTCAAATACCCACAGCGCCGACAAGCCTTCTGCCGATAGCAAGGCGACATATCGCGATGCTTCTGGAAGAGCATTGCGTTGTAGTTGCAGAAAGAAACGCACCACCTTACGATCGGGAGGTAGAGGTATTCTCACCATATATTTATACCGGCAGCCAAGAAGACGATGAACATCCTTTCCGGGCAGCGATTATAGGACCTGACGACTATCTCCAGAGTATTCGGCACGATTTACTAACGACTTATAGCAAACGGTTTTTATATAATGCGATTTTGGGATATCAGATACTCAACGACAGGAGGTAACAGTGCCAGCGACACGGTTCAATCTAATAGACGAAGGATGGATCCCCGTTGCACGAAAAGGGTCAGTAGATCTGAGAACGATATTCACTGACAGTACAATTACGGCGCTGGGAGGCAATCCCGTCGAAAAGATCGCGCTCTTCAAGCTATTATTAGCAATTGCTCAAAGCGCCTACACGCCAAAAGACGAAGAAGACTGGGGAAAACTTGGCTGTGGTGGCATGCAGAAAAAAGTACTAGAATATCTTGATGAACATTACGAATGTTTCTGGCTGTATGGAGAGAACCCTTTCTTGCAAATGCCGCAAGTATTAGCAGCATCAAAAATACCATATGGCAGCGTTCAAATGGAAGTAGCGACTGGCAATACCTCTGTAGTAACAGAGATTCAGTCAGAGAAGCAGTTAACCGATGCCGAAAAAGCAGTTTTGCTAGTGACTCTGATGGGTTTTGCTTTCGGCGGGAAAAAGACGGACAATTCGGTTGTACTAACCAGAGGATACATGTCAAAAATAAACGAAAAAGGAAAACCATCAACCGGGAAACCAGGGGCATCTCTTGGCTTTAAGGGATATATGCATACCTTTGCTTTCTTGGACACATTAGTGTTATCAATTTATGTAAATCTGCTTACTGATGAAAACATACAAAGAATAGCTATGTATCCAGGTGGAATAGGTACAGCACCCTGGCTTGCAATGCCGTCCGGTGAAGATGATGAAACCGCGAGAAGACTAAAGAATTCATATATGGGACGACTTGTACCCTTAAGCAGATTTGTACTTCTTGAAGAAGATGGAATTCATTACTCTGAAGGCGTTTTGCATTTTGGATATATGGATTCAGTAGTAGACCCAAGCGTCACAGTCGATTTTTCTGCCAGACCTAAACCAAAAGTTTTGTGGACAGATCCTGACCGAAAGCCATGGAGGCAACTCACATCTTTGTTATCGTTCTTGGATGCAAACAATCTCAATAAGTTTATTTGTTTTCAGTTGAAGGAAGTGCTTCCCCGTTTAGCAATATACAACTCATTTTCAATATGGTCCGGAGGAATACGAGTCCACACTAATGCAGGTGAACAGTATGTTTCTGGAAATGATGATTTTGTTGAATCCCAAGTCAAGTTTGGGGGCGGTTTTTTTTCAGATAGCAGGGATTTTTTCATGACGCTGACAGAAGAGATGAATTATCTAGAAAATAATGCCAAAATAATATTCAGTTGCATTTTTAAGTACTTCGCCGCCCTCAAAGCTGATGGGGAAAGTATTGCAGGACAAGCAACTAGAGTATACTGGCAACTCTGCGAGTTTCAATTTCAACAACTTTTAAATGTCTGCGAGGCGGATTTAGGTGGAAGGCAAGCAAAAGATATGCGAAAATTCTTCGATGGCTTTGTGTATCAAATATATGATCAAACCTGCCAACAGGATACAGCACGACAGATGGAAGCATGGGCAGAAAATAGGCCTTTCAGCAGAATAAAGGAGGAGAAATAGAGTAATGAGTGGGGAACGTAAAGAATCTACCGAAGAGAAACTGATTTCAGACATCTATATCCGTTTGAAGCAAGATACGGCATTCCGAGCAGCGTTGAAAAAGGCAGATAATCCCGATACCGAGTACCAAAGCTGGGAGTATCTTGCAGGGTACGGAATAGATATTGAACATGAGAGTGTCCGCTTGCCCTATACGACGATTTTCTCCGCCGTGGCCAGATCGGGTCGAGAATCAGATGGATCTCTTGAACTAGGTGTCGCGTTGGTTAGTGCCTATCAAAATGATCAAAGCAGCCCTCCTGCTCGGGCACGGCTCCGTCGAATTCTCGCGTGCAGTACGGTCCAGGAAGCCTGTGCAGTTTTGCGGCCCATGCTGAGACTTATAGGTGGGAAAGGAATACCTATTTCATACGCAAGGCTGCTTCATGATCTAAACTTCTTCAGCAAAGATCCAGGACAGACAAAAGCACGCTGGGCACAGCAGTTTTTTGGGGGACTGCCTGAAAAAGCAGCTGCGGAGGGGAACAAATGATTGCATCTGTCCTTCGTATATCCCGAGAACAGTACCAACAGATACGAGAGATAAACCATAATGTATTTGATATGTATACCGTACACAAACTGATTTATTCGCTCTTTCCCCAAGATAACAGAGAAACAAGGCGTTTTCTTTTTGTATACAAGGGTGGTAATTTTTCGGAAAAACATATCTTGATTTTATCCCATGATAAACCGATTAATCCGGAGTATGGGACAATCGAGTCAAAAGAAATACCAGCTCTCTTTTTGCAACAGGAGTATTACGGGTTCGAAGTTCAGATGAATCCGGTAAGACGAGATAACAAAACAGGGAAAATAGTTCCGATAAGAGAAAAAGAAAAACTTTTGACATGGTTTATAGAAAAAGCACCGTCATTTGGTTTTTCCGTTATTCCTGGTTCTCTTTCTGTAGGCAATACTGACGTACAGCAATTCAAAAAAGAAGGAAAGTGCGTTGTATTAGGCAAAGCCGTGTTTACTGGCAGGCTGCATGTCACCAACCGAAAGCTCTTTATCCGCTCGTTTGAAAATGGGCTGGGGAAAGGGAAAGCATTCGGTTTCGGCCTACTACAAATCATCCCTCTCGATAAAGCATCAGTTGATGCGTGAACTTTATTCGGAATAGCATTTTTAAGGAGATCTATCATGGATGCAAACAATCCGTATCTAAATCGTCGTGTTGAATTCCACATCCTGCAGTCGTTTCCGGTAACCTGTTTGAACCGAGACGATGTCGGTGCACCAAAAACAGCTATTGTCGGTGGTGTTACTAGAGCTCGCGTTTCAAGCCAGTGCTGGAAACGCGCCATACGCTTGGCTATGCACGATATAAGCGGTGTAGAGCTAGGGAAACGGACAAAACTTCTATCCGCTCTGATTACGCAAGCTTGTATTGAAGAAGGTGCAACCCCGGAGCAGGCAAGGTTGTGCGGGGACAAAATTGAACATATTTTTATTAAGAATTCTAATTCAAAAAAGGGAGAGAATTCTAAAAAGCAAGAAACCGATGATGATGAAGATGCAGTAACCGATGAGGAGTCAAAATCAGATACACTGCTCTTCTTCGCTCCATCTGAAGTTAAGTTGATAGCGAGCAGATTCAAGGATGTCGGCTTTGATCCTGAAAAACTAATTCATCAGAAAGATGATAAAAAACAGGCAAAAGAACTCGCTGACCTTATTGGAAAATCTAAATTTGCGTTGACCAAAACGCTCGACGGCCTTGATATCGCACTTTTTGGAAGAATGGTCGCATTGGCGCCGTCGATGAATGTAGAAGGTGCTGCTTCATTTAGTCATGCCATTTCAACACACAAGGTTACAAATGAAGTCGAGTTTTTTACAGCACTGGATGACTTTTCGGAAGCGCAGGGTTCCGCTCATATGGGAAGCCTTGAGTTCAATGCAGCGACATACTATCGCTATATTTGCCTTGATTTGGGGCAATTGTACGAAACGCTTGGCAGTGACAAATTCTTTAAGGAAGCAATTACTGCTTTTATAAAAGCGCTTTATCTCGCAGTCCCACAGGCACGCCAAGCGACACAGTCCGGCGCCTCAGTCTGGGATTATGCAAAAGTGTTCGTTAGACAGGGACAACGCCTCCAGCTTTCTTGTGAAACACCCATAAAAGCCAAGGATGGTGGTTTCCTGCAGCCGAGCATCGAGTATGTTCAAAAAGAGCTTGCAAAGAAGCAAAAGCTTTCCGATTCTCTATTCGGGAAACTAGCAGAGTTCGAATTTGGATTAGACGAAGACTTTTCCATCGATAATCTAATTGATTCCGTCGTGAACAGTGTTCAGGCATAGCATATGGAGACACTTTTTATACTGCTATGGTTCGAATCACCGCTCCAATCGTGGGGTTACGATTCCAAATTTGGCAGGCGTGACACGCTCGATTTTCCGACGAAATCCGGCGTACTTGGGCTGGTACTTTGTGCGCTTGGTGCTAGTGGGGAGCAGCAGAAATTGCTGGCACGTTTTGCTGGTTTACGACAGACTGTAATTTCTTTTCGCTATGGCGATGAGAAGACGGCTGAACCAAAACTGCCTTTCCTCCATGATTTTCAGATGATTGGCTCAGGATATAGAGAAAATGATGAATGGCAGACTCTTCTTATTCCTAAAAAATCCGATGGTAGCAAACCCGTAGGTGGCGGGACTAAACTAACACACCGCTACTATTTACAGGATGCTGTATTCGCCGTGCTTTTGGAAGTTCCTGCTGATCTTGTAGAACAAATTGCTCACGCACTTCAGCATCCAGCATATGATATCTATCTGGGTCGAAAATGCTGCGTTCCATCAGAATTTGTATATCAAGGATCGTTCGATACGCTAGAAGCAACTGAAGCGGCTGCACTGCACAAAGCAATGAAACAAGAAGGTCGTAAACTGTACGAGGAATTCCGTGTTATAGATGGAGATTTCGAAGAAGGAGACTCATTCACTTTAACAGATGTTCCCGTCCAGTTTGGCAAACAAAAGAAATACCACGATCGGAGAGTAACAAAAATTCAGAAGGGCTTATAACTAATATGGAAGAAACACCTCGAAAGAAGGGAACACGGCTTCTTGTAAAGGTAACTCATGCTACGCTTCCACAAATAAAAGATCGCTATCCCTTTCTCTATCTGGAACGCGGGCGCCTTGAAATTGATGATAGCAGTGTCAAATGGATCGACTCAGATGGACAAGTCATCAGGCTTCCTATTGCGACTGTTTCAACGCTATTGCTCGGTCCCGGTACCAGTGTTACCCATGAGACTATAAAAGTTCTTGCAGCAGCAAACTGCACTGTATGCTGGGTGGGTGAAGATTCATTATTGTTTTATGCTATCGGAATCTCACCTACGGCAAATACCCGCAATCTGCGGAAACAAATACAAATTGCTTGCAATAAAGAAAAAGCACTAGTCGTTGCACGAAGGATGTTTACCCGTCGATTTCCGGAAGATGACCTTTCAAACAAAAAGCTAAGCGAAATGATGGGCATGGAAGGATACCGTGTGCATCAAGTTTATGAAAAAAAAGCTGAATTCTATGGAGTTGGCTGGAAAGGTAGATCATATATTCCTGGGAAAATGGAGTTGAGCGATATAACAAATCGGATCCTGACTTCATGCAATGCAGCACTCTATGGTATACTTCTTTCTTGTATTTGTTCAATGGGATATTCGCCACATATCGGTTTCATACATTCAGGTAGCCCATTGCCATTTGTTTACGACATGGCAGATTTGTATAAAGAAGAACTTTGCATCGATCTTGCTTTTAAGCTGACCTTAGAGATGGCTGGATCCTACAATAAATATCGCGTTTCAGAAGAATTCAGAAAACTAGTTATAGAGACAAAATTGCTTGAACGTATAAATCCAGATATAGAGGAAATGCTTGGAGGCTAATATGGTTGTTGTTGTAGCGAACGATCTGCCACCTGCTGTCCGTGGTCGAATGAAACTATGGTTCATCGAACCTCGCGCTAATATCTTTGTATCCGGAATAATAGATTCTGTAGCAGAAAATGTTATTCATTACCTCATACAATCATGCCCTCTATCATCGGGACTACTGATATTCCAAAAGACAAACAGGGTTCCAGGTTTCAAAGTCTGGGGAGCAGGTGAACCTAATCGTCGGCTTGGAATCATATCCGGCTATCAGCTCGTTGTCGAAAAATTCCTAAAGCCGTAAGACTACTATATGTAGTGCTTATTGCTCTTAGACTGTCATATATCTTGGTGTTTTCTCCACGCACGTGGAGGTGTTTCTTAACATCAACTTGCATATCAGTATACAAAGCCAAGTTTTCTCCACGCACGTGGAGGTGTTTCCGCTGATGGAGACGGAGACGGGCCGTCCCATCGGTTTTCTCCACGCACGTGGAGGTGTTTCCGACGAAGGCACAGGCGCAAGCGCTTGGAAACCTGGTTTTCTCCACGCACGTGGAGGTGTTTCCGACGAGTTGCTAACGTCAGACATTCCAGGATTCTGTTTTCTCCACGCACGTGGAGGTGTTTCAGACCCAGCAGCTGGAGACCACAACTTCAGTTCGTTTTCTCCACGCACGTGGAGGTGTTTCGTACCACCACCTGCAAAAGGATCGAACACAATAGTTTTCTCCACGCACGTGGAGGTGTTTCTGTTACGGCGAACACGGTCAGCGTTATGACTTCAGTTTTCTCCACGCACGTGGAGGTGTTTCTTCTCAATTGCTGTACCAAAAGCATCGGTGTAGGTTTTCTCCACGCACGTGGAGGTGTTTCTGACGTAAATGTTTTGGCCGAGCGTATTGATCCGTTTTCTCCACGCACGTGGAGGTGTTTCTGGGAAGCAGTAGTTTTCCTACATCTTCCTGAAAGTTTTCTCCACGCACGTGGAGGTGTTTCCCAGCGCGAAATCGACAAAGAGAACAGGTGGGAAGTTTTCTCCACGCACGTGGAGGTGTTTCTATATCGACTGGTTTATTAGGCTAGGGGAAGAGCGTTTTCTCCACGCACGTGGAGGTGTTTCTACTCTCTGCGCTTCTCTGGCGACATTGTCCCCAGTTTTCTCCACGCACGTGGAGGTGTTTCTTCGATGTATTTGTCTGGGTCAAGATGATTTTCGTTTTCTCCACGCACGTGGAGGTGTTTCTGCGTTTGGCGAGATAGATACTGTCGTCGATGAGGGTTTTCTCCACGCACGTGGAGGTGTTTCTGCGCTGCTCTTGCCGGGTCCTGTAGATATGATAGGTTTTCTCCACGCACGTGGAGGTGTTTCTTGTAGTTGCAGCCAGTCGGCCCGGCGGTCGGCAGTTTTCTCCACGCACGTGGAGGTGTTTCTGAGGAATTGGTCGAGAAATTGTATAACCAAAAGGTTTTCTCCACGCACGTGGAGGTGTTTCTTAGTAAAAAAATCCTTAAATGTATCCGGTTGCAGTTTTCTCCACGCACGTGGAGGTGTTTCCATATAGCACACGGACTCGGCCGCATACCAAGCTAGTTTTCTCCACGCACGTGGAGGTGTTTCTACAGGAGAGAGTAGTTACTGATGAACTTGGAGCGTTTTCTCCACGCACGTGGAGGTGTTTCTGACAAAATATGCTGAGGGTAATGGCAATACTTAGTTTTCTCCACGCACGTGGAGGTGTTTCTCCCTATGAGCATCGCTGGACAGCTACCCGTGTCAGTTTTCTCCACGCACGTGGAGGTGTTTCTACACCATAGACCGGACATGGACTGAGCAAGGGGGTTTTCTCCACGCACGTGGAGGTGTTTCTCAGAGATGAACTTGCGCTCAAAAAGAGGCTCCAGTTTTCTCCACGCACGTGGAGGTGTTTCCATCTTTCACTGCCCACCAATAGACACCAAATGGTTTTCTCCACGCACGTGGAGGTGTTTCTGCCGTAATCGACAAAATCGGCATTGATAGTATTAGTTTTCTCCACGCACGTGGAGGTGTTTCCGCTTATGAGGCTAGACTCGCGGAGCTTGAGGCCGTTTTCTCCACGCACGTGGAGGTGTTTCTAAATCTTCGGCGCGTAAAATACGCCTATATCTGGTTTTCTCCACGCACGTGGAGGTGTTTCTCCTTTATGGAAGTGCACTGCTGATATTACTGTAGTTTTCTCCACGCACGTGGAGGTGTTTCTTGTTATCCTGGAAACAAGCAAAAAAGAGATCGGTTTTCTCCACGCACGTGGAGGTGTTTCTCTACTCTCTACAGGAAAAGCAATCTCAAAGACAGTTTTCTCCACGCACGTGGAGGTGTTTCTAAAGCCCATAAGGCCGCGATAGAACAGAAAAAGGGTTTTCTCCACGCACGTGGAGGTGTTTCTCCTCGCTTGCTTATTCTCAGACTGATGGAACCAGTTTTCTCCACGCACGTGGAGGTGTTTCCCATGGGGGGTTCCGTTCACCAGATTCATGCTCGTAGTTTTCTCCACGCACGTGGAGGTGTTTCTCATATAAATAAATCCGAACTGAACCCCTATAAAGGTTTTCTCCACTCATGTGGAGATTCATGAAGAATCACAAACGTGTTTTAAAATAACAGAATATATGCTAAAACTGGCATTGTACAGTCTGCGGTATAAGAAATGCAAATAAGCAATGACAATACAGTGAGTTATGTAAAAATAGCGAGAAAAATATTATACCGCAACCTCAGCACTGACTGTCTCAAGGACTTTATTCGGTAAGGGAATATCCAATGTCGTAAAAATCTCCCTCGCCTCATCGGAGATATCCGAAGTATACCAGATATTCACCTTTTCACTCTCAATGAGTCCTGCACTTATGCTCCCTACTACCTTCTCGATCTGGTACCAGGAAGTGTCCAATATATTCTCTGCAGTACGCACAAGGATCATCGCAAGAAAACAGAGAAGTACATGGCTGCGGATGCTCTCATCAAGCCTATGATAGACTACTGGCCGTATATCCAGGGTATGCTTTAAGTCCTTGAATACTCTCTCTATCTCCCAGAGCTGCTTGTACCCTGCTAAGAACTCTGCCGCATCGAGCTTCATACTAGAGGTAGAAATAAGAAAATTACCATCAAAGAGCGCTTCTTCGGCTATTCTCTCTCGGTCAAGTGAAAGAATCCCCTTCTCATCTTGCTTTATGTAGCTGCCATACGCTGGGTGTGAGCGGAGGGCACAGGCTGTCTGTGTGTGCTTTTCCTGTATACTGCGACAGTTCTTCGAGCTTCTTTGTGGTAACTTCTACAATCTGTGCTCGAATGAGCTTCTCGCGTGCTTCCGCCTCTGGATTCTTCACGATGATGAACCGTCGCTCTGTCGCCTTTCCCTCATCGATGAGTACATCCTTGATCTCGAGGCCATTTTCGAGGGTTCAAAAGCGCCCTTTACGGTGGAGGGCTTCTACGGCAGTACCCTCACGACCAACTTTGAGCTTCTCCCCTATGATATACCCCCCGCAGTCTCGTAAGAGAATCCTTCGATTGTCCGCACTATTGAAGCCTGCATCCTCCACCATGATCACATGGCCAAGATTCCACTCGCCAAGGTCCTCTTTTACTTCTTCGACAATCGTTTGATCACTCGTATTGCCTGGAAACACCCAACAGCGTAGAGGAATACCTGTCCTTGTCACGGCAAAGGCAATCGAGACAAGTGGCAGTTCCGAGCGCCCATCCTTACTCCTGCCTCGCTTTAAGATTCTTCCTGCGACCATTGCAAAAATGAGCCGCTCGAGAGGATTCTGAAACTGCCTTTCCTTTACGAGCGAGTGAAGCACTTCTGCCATCCCAAGCTTGTGCCAGAGTCCATCTAGGAGATGAGGACCTCCGAGTTCCTTACTTGCATGAAAGGTAAAGTTGGCAGCACTACTCTTAGGAGCTTTCTCAATGAGTGGTACTAAGCTCTCGATGATCTCCTCGACAGCTGCATTTCTGAAAGCTTTTTGTACAGTCACTTTTCCAATATTCCTTTATCCGTCAATGTGTTATTATCGTTTCTTTAAGATATTTTTATACCATGCACTGTACAATGCCAGTTGGGTTAAAAAAGTAGAAAAATTTTTAATTATATAGCGCCAACCCTATTGGCACCTATCATAATAATCGCTAATATAGTTGGCGATTATTATGATGTTGGAGAGTGATGGATGCGTAGCGATTATCGCCATAGAGTCTTGGATGTAGGCCCTGCTCTCGCACAGAGGTCGGTCTTTCTCTTTGGCCCACGGCAGACCGGAAAATCTTCGTATGTACGAGAACAACTCAAG
>Ga0209201_1003759_pt1 | contig 12940 bp, 18 predicted proteins | sample AD_UKC055_MetaG_FD_184411 | JGI IMG/M metagenome (GOLD analysis project Ga0209201, IMG submission 184411) | Active sludge microbial communities of municipal wastewater-treating anaerobic digesters from USA - AD_UKC055_MetaG (SPAdes) (version 2) | ecosystem: Engineered > Bioreactor > Anaerobic >... | reverse complement strand
TTTATTGTCCTGAACACCGTAAAAAGTTTCCTTGATGCTAGACCAATCGAGAGATTGCAGGTGTACATATTTGTTATCAACGATATTGTGATAATCATCAAAAATCCAAGCGCCTTTGAAGCTGTTAAAATAGACTATGAATAGAAGAAGAAACAAAAGAAGAAGCGGCAAAAGATGGCTGCGGATGCAAATATTTTGATCAGGGCTGCAAGAAAACCGGCTGATGCTCGGTAGATTGTTATTGTCAGTCATTGAGTTTTCTCTCTCTTGAATGAAATTTTCAGCTAATACGGCTGGCAGTTTAAAAAACTTCATGATCCTGCAGAAAGTTCCGCTTTCGTCATCCCTTTATGCGTAAATCAGTTGAAAACAGAGGATCATAGCTCAAAATACCCTAAATAATTGGTTTCCTGCTGCCGAAGGAAACTCTTATGTTAATTGTGGCCAAAGCTCATGAAAGTAAATGTGCACTTGTTGCTTTGTCTTGATGCTATTTGAGCAATAATACCGCACGGGGCAAAAGGCGACATTTTGAAACCGTCAAGACATGACGCACAATAACAAACATGTTATGTTAGTCAAGAAAAATAGAGATATTTCAGCGAGCGCTACTTCGACACAGCTGCGGGAAGAGGGAAGTCGTCGTCGGCAGACACGGAAGACAAGGCAACAGATTAACTTCAGGTTGAAAGATGGGAGATTTATTTATGAGTAAAACACAAATGGCGTATTTTGAGAAAGAGGATATTCTTCACGTATGTATTTCCAACGAAGGAGAAACTTCCAGTGTAGAATTATCGCCCAATATAACTACTGAATTAAACGAAAATGGCGATCTGATCGGAATAGAAATATTAAATGCCAGCAGCTACATCCGAGACGCAGTTATGGAAACCGTCCAGGCAAAAATGCTTAAGCTTTCTGATGCAGGGACAGCTTGCGGCTGATTTGTTTGCCGGAATTATCCCGAGTGATCGAGATTTTTTTGCTTGCACGGATAAATGGTTGTGGTAAATTTGATGAACAAGTAAAAAGTGACTTCTGTCACCCTGAACTCGCCTGCGGGGGAATGCAAGTACTCGATATTACAGTATGGTTCGACGGGCTCACCATGACAATATGTAAATTATGACTTTTTACGAGTTGATCAAATTTAGGTCAATGATGCGTGCTGTATAAACAACAACTCAAATGGCAATAGAGGACAAGAAATATGCTTACATCGATTCAAGGTATCTATCGTAGCGGCAAAATTCATTTATCCGAACTGCCGCGAAACGTCATCGATTAAACTCCCGTTATTGTTACTTTTCTTCAGTCCGGCAGCATAGACTTACAGGGACGCGGCATTAGTGTCGCACAGGCCAGCGATTTGCGTGCGCGTTTGGCAAATTTTGCCGAAGAATGGAATGCCCCGGAAATGGATATTTATGACAATTATGACGCAGCCAAAGCAAATCTATAAGCGTGGAGATGTAGTTTTAATGTTGTTTCCTCATTCCGATTTGCGGACAGCCAAAACTCGCCCGGCATTGGTCAGGCCGATAATCTTCAAACCGGTCTGCCACAGGTGATAGTGACAATGATAACCAGCCAGATGTTTAGGTCACAGCACCAGAGCCGTGTTATTGTCCGGCTTTCGACAAGAGAAGGACAGCAATCGGGTTTGCTCAAGGATTAGGTTATTATGACTGACAACCTTGCTACAGTATCCGAAACTGAAATCGATCGGATTATTGGTAAACTTCCAATGGCTAAGATTGATGAAGCTCTACGGCATACTTTGGGATTGGAATATATAAAGGGCAGACGGAAAAACTAGAAACGTCCTTTTGGCTGGTTCAATTATGCTGATTGAACCAGATGTTTCAGCACCTCTGCGTTATTGGGGATTTGAAGAAAAGTTACGGTTCAATCTGCCAGATTGAACCCGCCGGTAGTATATTTAGCGACAGGCCATCCGGAGTATTGGGTTGACAGGTAAACACGCTCATTGTATTCTCCATCATAAATAAGGTTATGTCTTGGCATTTGACGTGCTTGTTTAATAACCTTACTTATCCGACATCAAGTTAATTAAAGAAATAAGAGGCGACTTATGGAAAAAAATAATTTGGAAATATTATTAGAAGACATTCGGGGAAAGTTTGAATTGGTTTTGGAAGGGCATGATGCCCTTCATCAGGAAATCAGTAATACTCGAAAAGAACTATGTGAACAAATTAAGTTAGTTGATTTTAAAGTGGAGACACTTAACCAGAAAATTGACAACGTTCATGACAAACTGGATAAAAAAATCGACAACGTTCGGGATGAACTGGGAAAAAAGATTGACAACGTTGCTGCTGATCTCGCCGCCCATCGCCGTGATACAGAGGCGCATCCGACAATTTGCAAACAGGTAAACGGTTAAACCCGCCGCGTGAGGTTCTCACTGAAGAGCACCCGACAAGTCCTACAAATTTTCTTGGCTTGTTCAATCATGATGATTGAACAAGATGTTTTCATGCTTATTTTTAGGGCAGACATTTAAAACCCTGCTCTTTGAAATGCCGATCCAGGGTGAAGGAGGTTTTAATTCCCAAACGCCTCATGGTTTCGAAACTTACACAATCGACAAGGCTGAGCTTTTTCCTTTTTGCAGTCGGCATGATTGCCGCTGCCGCCTGGTGGGAAGCATGATCGACCCACTGAATTCTGAGAACAGGAATGATGTCTTCATGAAACACCTCTACTGCCGCCATACCCAAACGATGTTGAACAAGGGCGCATGTTTCCACAAGAACATAATTGGTTGTAACAAGCGATTCCGTGGACATTAAAATATTTTTCCAGACTTCCTCGGCAGGTTTGTGATGCTCATTGTCTATATCCAAAATTGCCAAAAATGCCGATGTATCGATAAAAATGCTCATTTGCCAAAAGCCTCTGCCAGATAGTCATCATGAGAGGCGGACAGGTTATTGATTCCGGATCTAAACCGGCCGGCGGCCGCTATCGCCCGTTTACGACTCTGCACATCTGCATCCAGTGATTTAGACTTGGCAAAAAAATCAATAGACTGCCTGATGATCTCAGCCATCGATTTGTTATTGGCTGTAGCCATTTCTTTCAGTAATGCCAATTGTTCTTCCGGCAATTGTATTTGCGTCCTTATCATATCTGCCTCCTGTGAGTGATTACACTATTTTAAAATATGATAACAGTTGAGCCCTGTGATGTCAAGCGGGTCGCGCTAACAGCGGGTCGCATTGAGATTAATTGCCTTGGCTGGTTCAATCATGCTGATTGAACCAAATGTTACATTACCGCTGCAATATTGTGGATTTGGGGGAAAGCTACGGTTCAATCTGCAAGATTGAATCCGCCTGGTGCTGCTAATCCAGAGCAGCATTTATCTGAGCAGCACCTGTGGAATTTATCTGAGCGCCATAGGCATGCCCGTTTTCACGGAATAAACTTCTTTATTTGAATGTTTGGTATGCTCTTGTAGTGCTTTTCATTCCCTGTGATCAACATTTCTGACGTATTGATGCATGTCGCTGCTATTAGCGCATCAGCTAATTCCATTGCCCCGCTATGACGATATTGTTCCACATAAATCATTGCTCTTGTCGAAATATCATTACTGATCTGGATGATTTCGACATTCCATTTTGTCAATTGTTTTATCAATTTATTCATTTCTTTTTTATCCCTCATTCCCTGAATGAGTTCAATATATGTTACTACAGAAATACTAAATGGCAGACTCTTATAGATTAAGTCTTTTGCCTTTTCATTTCCTCTCAAATGCCATATCAGGACATCGGTATCTATAATCAAAATGTCCTTCCTTTCCTCAGTGAACGTACATAATCATCTACAGATCCCATATTATCCGTATCCTTCCATAATCCGAATAATTCATCTTCGATTTCATTGTTAGCCCTTCCGGTTCTGTACGGGATCAGTCTGGCGGTTTTTTTGCCGTGAATGGTAATGATTATCTCTGTTCCCCGGGTTGCCTGTTCAATGATCTGTCCAGGTTTACCCCGTAATTCTTTGGCTGTTATTTCCATTTTTTTGCCTCCCTCCTGCTCAATGTGTTCACTTTTAGTATACACATATTATAGACGAAGTCAATATTCACACCGATGTATTCACACCGATGTAAGTACAAGGTTTTCGAAACAATTTGTGACTATTTCCGGGGTGTCGTTGTATATCTATCAATAGTGTATTGATGATCGGGGAGAAGACAGGAAAGGGTTGTATGGATAATAAACTCAGCAAATACGATGACTTGATTCAGTTGATGGAAAAGACGCCCAGGGTGACTCCACCGGCTGATTTTACCCACAAGGTCATGACGCGGCTGTCGGAAGAGAAAATTCCCGCGGGGCGCTTTTCATTTTGGCGGATGTGGCGTCTGCCCGCTTTAGCCGGGAATTGGGCCGTTGATTTCCGTCGCCCCGTGGCCAGGACAGAATGCGCATTTTACTTTATTCTGACAGGGTTTTTCCTGCTCGCATTCTCGTTATTTTTGATGGCCGGAATCGTGAGTCTCAAGATGCTTTTACTTAGTTCCCGCAACATTATCTATGCGCCGTTGTTGCCCCTCATTCTCGGTCTGATGCTGATAGGCATCGGCGCCGCGTTCCATCGGGACAACGAGTTCGGGATTCTTCTGGCTCGACGCGGGGTCAAATTTTTTATCGGGACGTTGCTGATCGGCAGCGTGGTCGCGCACATGCTATTGCCATTCCAGTTGTCTCTATTTTTGGTTTGGCCGTCCGGTGCAGCCGGGCTGGCGATGGGATTATTGCTGGTTCGCGCTGTCCGTCAACAAACCGAATCTCTTGAATCGACGGCTATGGGGGTATGATGAGTAAACTAATCACTGCAAACCGCGGATTTACATTGATCGAAATCATTTCCGTGCTTCTTGTGATCGGCATTTTATCAGCCGTTGCAATCTCCCGGATGGTCTTCTCACATCAGGATGTGGATAATACGGCCCGTGTGGAAAAACTCAAGACCCAACTCCGCTACGCACAGAGCCGCGCCATGAACACAGACGAAATTTGGGGGATTGAGTTCAGCGGGACATCCTATCACTTGTTTAATGGTGGAAACGTGTCAAATACAGTCCATTTGCCGGGGGAAGACAGTGTTAATATTTCACTCCCGTCCGGAACAAGCATTACCCAGACCGTCAGTTTCGACAAGAACAGGGGGCGTCCATGCACAGATGCCGCAGGCACAACGCCGGCGACAAATGACATCACGTTGAACGTAGGAGGCAAAACAATCAGGATTGTTAGAAATACGGGGTACATTCCATGAAGAAAACGCGCATATGCGGCATATTTTCAAACAAGGGTTTCACGCTGATCGAGGTTATCATATCCATCGTGGTGGCAGGCATCCTGGGAACGATCCTGGTCGTTTTCATGGGAACAAGCATTGTTCAGAGTGGCACACCTGTCAATATGGTCAGGGATCAGTACAGGATCAATCAGGTGATGGAAAACATCGTGGCCGATTACAAGCAGAAGATCAAAGACGGCAACTTAAATCTGGGGTCATTTCCGGCGGCCATCCTGTCCGCCTCCTACTGGGCGAATGACGTTTCAATCAGCACGGCCTACGTTTCGTACAGCGATGGAGATGGGAACGGCGTCTATGATGAAGCTACATGCAGTTACGGCACGGGGTGCAAGAATCTGAAGATTACACTGTCCAAGGGTTATCAGAAAATCACCACCCTATTCACGGAGTAGAAGGGAGGGGAACGGATGAAAAAGGGAAGTAAAGGATTTACACTGATCGAAATGATCGTTGTTCTCGTCCTGGTTGGCATTCTTTCCGCAATTGCCGGGATAGGGCTGGTTCAGGGGGTTCAGGGATACATCTTCGCCAGAGAGAACGCCGAGATCAGCCAGAAAGCCCAGATAGTTATGGCGCGGCTCAGTCGCGAACTGCAGGAAGTTTCGATAATCTACAGTTACTCATCGACATCGATTGTCTTCAAGAACACCTACGGTGATTACGCCTTGGCCAAAGTGGGCAGCGAGATCAGGATCATCGAGGGGCAGACCGCACCGACCGCCTCGACCGGAGATGTACTTGTGGACGGAGTGAACAGCCTCACCTTGACCTATGACCCCTCCACCTTCAGCGATATCAAAACTCTGGCCACCATCCGTGTGGACCTGGTTCTGAACCGAACCGACAGCAGCGGTGTTTCAACAGCGTCGTTCACGACGCAAATCAACCCTAGGAACACCGGGAATTATAACGGCCCGAAGGGATAGGCCATCTGGAGACTATAAGGAGATCAAGCCGTGAAAAAACACAGTATTCATTTTCAACTGGCCGTTGAAGAACAAACTCATGTCAGGCAAAGGAACTTTCCTCTCTTTCCCGCGTCAAAAGGGAGAGGAGCAATCCTGGTCGGACTGATCATGATCATGGTGATCTTCGCCATCCTGGCAGCGGCGCTTCTTCCTCTGACATCCACCTCCTTCTTCAGCGAGGTAGCCGCCAACAACATGAATAAGGCCTACTATCTGGCGGAGTCCGGATATCGTTATGCAGCCAGCCAGTTCATCAGCGTCAGCGGCGAAACAAACCGCGATAACATAATTGGCAGCGTTCACAACAAGACCTACAATCTCTCCGGCGGCGCCGGAAGTTTTTACATCGAGAGCTACCCCTACTACTACAAGGTCAATGCCGCTGGAACAAATACAACCGCGCTGCAGACCAAGATCAACGGCGGCATCCCCTCAGACAGGACGATCCCGACTACGGGACGGATTGTCATCCTGAATGAGGGTACGTTGGTCGGAACGGCGGTTAATTACACAAATGTAGTACTGGCCGGTTCAAATGCTACCTACCGAACTGCGACCTTTACATTAAGCTCGCCGGTAACGGTTACTGAAGGATACACGGTGTTGCCCGTGGCCACCGCGACGGCGCAGACCCTGACCACAAACGGCAATCTCACTCTGTCCGCCGGGGCCGCAGCTTTTCCGGACATTCGGGGAACCTTTCAGTTGGTGGGAGCGGGTTCAACTGTTTACATTTATGAAAAGAAGGTTGGAAACAACCTCCAGAATATCACGAATTTTATCAACCCAACGAATACCATCAGTGTTGCCGTGACCAACGGCCAGGATGTTGCACTTTTGAAGTATCTTGATATCCGATCAACAGGGTCTCTCGGAAGCGGCATCATGTCAACTTCCAGAAAGTTGACCTATCGCGGGCCTATCGCTGCGATCAACTCTGATCAGGGGCTGGCCAGCAACGGGCTGCCCGAGGCCCAGGCTGAACAAAAAGGCGATGCCCTGCTGACAATGCTGGCCGATGCTTCCGGCAGCACATCCACTGGGAATTTTGCCACGACCACGCTCGGGGGGGACACAGCGCTCAGCATAACCCAGACCACCAGCGGCTCCGGTGCTGGCAACCAGCCTTCAACGGAGGCTTATGTATCAATGCCCGGCGGTGCCAATAACCCCATCTATCAGAGCTGGGACGGCGCCGGTAGTTATTTGAGCTATGACATCCAGGTGAAGGTCGCCACCGGCACTTGGAATTCTGCAACAAATTCATTCATAGCTAAGCCAGACACCTACTGCGCCGGAATCATGTTCCGGGCATCGACAGCCCTCTCCAACCAGGCCCCGTTCTATGGATTTTCCATCATGCGCAGCAACAATAACGGCGGGAACAACAAGGATGGGATCAAGGACACCATGATCCCCGATCCAGCGACGAATAATAACAAGGCTATGCTGGTTCTATGGACACGTAACAGCAATCAGGGAAACGGAGATGATAACTGGCTGGCCTACAAGCTGCTGGACGAAGACGACGGCAGCGACGTAATCGTAGATGATGACGGTCACGTCGATGACTGGTCCACCCTCCTGGTCCGCATTGTTGAGGCGGCCTCGCTGAAACTAACTGTAAACGACGCGGCGACAATCAATCTTGGCGATACGATCACCGGCGGCGCCGGAACAGCCGAGGTCTTCCGCAAGATCAACGACAGCGACGGAAAGGTCGTGCTGCTGCTCAATAAGGTGGTTGGGACTTTCACCCGGCCAAATACGATTGGTTCTTTTACAACAGATTCGACTTGGGGATACCGGTCTAGAGATAACTATATCTGGGTTTTTTATACTGACAGGATAGATCACTCATCGGATACCACGGCCCTGAACAACGTCCGGCTCGGCCAGACGCGCGGAACGGTCAACTGGCCGATGAACCAGATACAGAACTGGGATGCCGCGGGTGACAAATTCACGCTGGTTGCCTGGAACGCGAGCCTCAACACTGCCCAGGATTCCACGCTCCACATCATGGGGTCGGGCAAGGAGGCCGGGGCGATCCTGCGCACCCAAAAATGGACCACCGGGGCATACACGATGGGATCGTTTCCTCCGGAAATCGGTGTAGTATCGCTTGGCAAAAATTCGGTGAAGACCTACTTCGATGATCTGGCCTACTATCTCAAGGGCGGCGTCAGCAGCGGTGGTACTGGAAGTGAAACGGGCTTCCTGCCTCCCATTCAACAGTAGAGTGAACTGATAACGGAGGAAGTAGGGAAGTAGGGGACGTACTTCAAAATATCAATTGACATATTGATCAAACGAGTTGCGGATTTTTAAGAGGGGGGAAGATTCTCGTTCCCACGCGCCGCGTGGGAATGTTTGTTTTGGCGCGCTGCGCCGGAGAACATTCTGCCTGAATGTTTTGGGTTCAGGAATTATCATCCGTTTATTATTCATTGGCACAAGGTGGATATGCTTTGATTTTATTGACATTTTTAAAATCTCCCCCAACCCCTCTTTACCAAAGAGGGGAGCTTTAGCGCTTAAGGCAATGACATTGAGATTGAACCAGCAAAGGGAATAAGAGGTTCATTTTGGAAATATCTGAAAAAATAGCTTATTGGTTGGATATTGCAGAATATGATATGGAAACTGCCCAATCAATACATAACAATGGCAGATACCTTAACGCTGTTTTTATGTGTCAACAGGCAACAGAAAAGATGCTAAAAGCTCTTCACATGCAAAAATATAATAATGAAGCGCCATTCACTCATAACCTCGTATATCTTTTGAGTTTACTAAATTTAAAATTGATCAGAAGGGAAAAGGGGACACCCTTAAGTTATTAAGTATCCATTTCGAATGATGATTATTCATGTTATGGATGTTTCTATGACTTCAGAATTATTAAGAATATCTCTCTATATCGGTGCGATTTCCGGTGTGTTGCGAAAAACTGGGGAAAAGGGGACACCCTTAAGTTATTAAGTATCCATTTCGAATGATGATTATTCATGTTATGGATGTTTCTATGACTTCAGAATTATTAAGAATATCTCTCTATATCGGTGCGATTTCCGGTGTGTTGCGAAAAACTGTGAAATGCTTTATGGATTGAGCAATTACAGCGTTGTAATCATAGCGGTTGCTCACTGACGTCGCAACCCAAGGCACTGGACAGATCGTCTTGAAATAGCCGGCAGGGTATATTTGATTGCCGGATAAAGCACAAATATTTTCATTGATCCCGTTTTGAAATTTCCTCTTCTGCGGAGCGCATAATGAATTTGACAAAATATATACCATGATATACATTTTAATTGGAGGTAATGTTATGCAAACAGCAAAACTTTTTCAAAACGGGAGGTCGCAGGCGGTTCGTTTGCCCAAGGAGTTTCAATTCACCGGGGAAGATGTTTATATCCAAAAACACGGCAAGGCTGTGCTTTTGGTGCCGCATGAAAAGGCGTGGGAAGTTTTCCTGGAAGGTCTTGAAGGTTTTTCCGACGATTTCATGAAAGAGGGAAGAGATCAGGGGAAAAATCAAAAAAGGGAAAGTCTATAGTGTATCTTCTTGACACCAACATCTGTATTTTTGCCATCAATAAAAAGACGCCACAACTTATTAATACAATTAATAAAAAATCAAAACATGACATCTATATTTCTTCTTTGACCATTGCCGAACTGGAGTTTGGCGTGGAAAACAGTCAGTATGTTGAAAAGAACCGTGTTGCCTTGCTAAAATTTATCTCCCTGTTTCGTATTCTTCCTTTCGATGACGAAGATGCTGTCTGTTACGGGAAGCTGAAGACAAAACTAAAAAAGAAAGGGGAGATCATCGGACCTATTGATATGCTGCTTGCCGCACAGGCTTTGAGCAAAGACCTCATTTTTGTAACAAACAATGCCGATGAGTTTTCCCGCGTCGATGGCTTAAAAATCGAGGACTGGTCAAAAGAGCTTCCTGCAAGTGTGTAAGTTTATATTGACAAACTATTGTTCATCATGGTTTCGACAAAGCATTGATTACTCTGGGTCATTACCCACTCCGTCATTCCGGCAGTGTCACTGGGCCGGAATCCAGGTAGCTTTCAAATTATTCTGTGTACGGTTCGCGTTACCTTCAGGTCTTCACCGGTATGAGACGCAGAGAAGGTTGCGGCTTCAGAGGGTATCCAGTTTACCGGTATAATACTGGCGATACTGAGCGGCAATTCAAAATGAGTTAATCGCTTGCAATCATAAGCAGTTGTGGTAAATATAGATTAACTTTGGTTGATCACAATTTTAAGATGTGCTGAAAATTACAAATGGAGGAAAAAATGCATTTGTTAAATATGCCCGAGATAAAAGAATTGAGTATTCCCGAAAAGATTCTTTTTGTTGAAGATTTATGGGAGAGCATTGCCGCAGACGCATCTGTTGTGCAGATGCCTGATAGCCACAAAAATGAACTATTGCGAAGACTTGCGGTATTTGACAATCACCCGGGTGATCTTATCTCTTTCGATGAACTTAAAGCAAAGATAAATAACAGGAAATAATGAAATATACTTTGCGATTTCTCCCTTGTGTAGAAGATGATGCCGTTGCGGGTTATGCATGGTATGAGGAGAAATATTCAGGATGCGGAGACGATTTTTTACGAATGTTTTATACGTGCATTGCTGAGATAGAACTGAACCCGTTTCAATACCCAAAACTCTATCTTGAATTCAGGAGAGGCCTGCTTCATAAATTTCCTTATGCCATCTACTATAAAATTGAACGAGATGTAATTATTGTATTCGGCCTTTTTCATTGTGCCCGTAATCCCAAGACTATTAGATCTGGACTGAAGAAACGAGATCTGAATATTGGATGTTAAATCTCTCCGGGTGCTATTCCCTGAAGATTGCTTCTTTCCTTGCGGTTTTAGATATCCCGTAGCTTGCTGCGGGGTAGTTCAATGCAAGACAAATTGAATGCCTATGAAAGATAGTTCCACCCATCGCCCTCGGGTTCTTGTGTTGACCTCCACTTTTCCCCGCTGGGAAAATGACACGGAACCGGCGTTTATTTTTGAGCTAAGCAGACGTCTGACAGTTTCCTTTGATGTCACTGTTTTGTCCCCGCGAACGCCGGGCAGCAAGAGGAAGGAAAACATGGCTGGCCTGCGCGTTATCCGTTTCCCATATTTTTTCAGTCAGTGGGAAAAACTGGCTATGCACGGAGGTGGCATCCTCAATCAATTGAAAACCAATCCCGCCTATTACCTGATGGTGCCTTTTTTTCTGCTGGGACAGTTGCTGGCCATCATCCGTTTGGTGCGCAATGAACATTTTGATTTGATTCATGCGCACTGGCTGATTCCCCAGGGGTTTATTGCGGCGCTCGGTATGTGGATTGCGGGGAAAAACGTTCCGCTTCTTTGCACATCACACGGCGGTGATTTATTTGCATTGAAAGGGAAGGGGCTTCAACGCCTGAAGCGCCGGATCATGGACAAGAGCGCCGCGCTCACCGTGGTCAGCAAAGCCATGAAGAAAACAGTTGTTGATATGGGTGTTGCTCCTGATAAGGTTGAAGTGATACCGATGGGTGTGGACTTGAAAGGCTTGTTTACGCCCGATCCTGGCGTGCAGCGGAAAACCGATGAGCTGCTTTTTGTCGGGCGGCTGGTGGAAGTAAAAGGCTTGCAAATACTGCTTGACGCTATGCCCAAAGTGCTTGCCAAACATCCAGGTATCCGTTTGGTCGTGGCTGGCGCAGGACCCCTTGAGTCGGAGTTGCGGGCATCAGCAGCAAAACTTAACATGACGGACTGTGTTGATTTTCTTGGAATGGTGCCGCAGTTGAAACTGCCTTCACTTTATCAGCAGGCAACATTGGCCGTATTTCCGTTTATTGTCACCAAAAGCGGCGTGCAAGAAGGATTTGGCCTGGTTGTGGTGGAAGCCATGGGCTGTTGTTGCCCGGTCATTGCCGGTGATCTTCCGGCTATTCAAGACACCGTAGTGCACGAGGAAAACGGGCTGATTTTTCCATCCGGCAATGCACAGGTCCTTGCCGATTCAATTTTAAAGCTTCTGGATGATCCGGAATTCCGTGCCAGACTGGCAGGGGAGGGGCGTAAAAGCGTGGTGCAGAATTTTGACTGGGAGATTATTGCGGGGAAATATAGCCATATTTATCAAGAACTTATTGGCTAAGCCTCTCACCAGATTGGATGAAAGCTTTGCAAAACTTTCCTGTTCACCAGCATGACATGATTGCTGGTTTTTTGTAGTGTTGTTTTATTAAGATTTAGGGTTTCTAAGCGCACGATATGTGCCTACCATATATGCTAATCCCGATACCATCTTCACATATATCCGCTTGACTTGGAAAGGAATGTGAGACGCGTTTACTATTTTGTCTCCCAGTAAGGCAAGGGTCGGTATTATGGGTCCGGAAATAATTGCAAACGCAGTGAAAGGCAATCCATGAAGTCGGCAGTCGATTTTTCCATACGGGGACCGGGCGTAAAATTCAGGATGGGCAGCTTGGAAGCGGCCAGCTGATTTGTGACCCGATTCCATCATTTTCCTGCAAATATCTCTCAACGACGAATCGGGGTT
>Ga0209201_1003758_pt1 | contig 12946 bp, 9 predicted proteins | sample AD_UKC055_MetaG_FD_184411 | JGI IMG/M metagenome (GOLD analysis project Ga0209201, IMG submission 184411) | Active sludge microbial communities of municipal wastewater-treating anaerobic digesters from USA - AD_UKC055_MetaG (SPAdes) (version 2) | ecosystem: Engineered > Bioreactor > Anaerobic >... | reverse complement strand
TCGTTTCCGATGTGAATGGCCGAATCGAGCATCCTGCGCAGGCGGAACGGGCGCAACGCATCTATCAGACGCTCGAGATCCCCGTCCTCTTTCACTGTGCAGAAGAAAAAACAGAAGGCTTCCGGCTGCGGCATGAGCCAAAGGCCAATCTTCGTCACGATGCCGAAATTCGATTGGCAGAAGATCCCGTCGAGAAACGGACCCACCCCGTAACGGTACACGCGGCCGGCTTTGGCATTCGCAAAATGGCCGAATCCGGTCTCGAGTACACGGCCGTCGGCAAGCACCACTTCCATCCCGCAGCAGGTCTCGAAATGGTCGCCGTAACGCGTGTGCCCGAAACCCCGGTCGAGCGTATTGCCCACCAGGCTGGCTTCCGGGCCCGCACCAGTGCTATCCATCCACAATCCGGTCTCATGCTCTGCCAGATACTCGTACAATTGACCCTGCGTCACCCCCGGCTGGATGACCGCGTACGCCAGCTCGGTGTTCACCTCGAGGATCTGGTTCATTCGCGAGAGATCGACGATCGCCGCGCCCGGCGTAGGCGCGCAGGCATCGCCGTATCCCCAGTTCCGGCCGCGTGATATTGGATAGACCACCGCGCCGTGCCGCCCGGCGATGCGCACGATCTCCTGCACCTGCGCGGTGGATTCCGGAAACAGGATGCAAGCGGGACGCGGCGCGGTGTCCTGCGTGGTCCTCGAGTAGCGCTCGAGCGTTTCCTCGTCCGTCCGGACATGCGCCTCGCCCAAGGCGCGTGTCCACGCGCCGATAGCCGCATGCAACGAATCCGCCGTGGACATGGGCCCCCCTTTCACGAATGGCATCGGCGATCAGTATACCCTCACGGCCTATGAGAGGGAAAAGGAACGCTCGCGCCGCCTCAAGAGCGCCAGAGCGCGGCGTTAACAAAAGCAACCGCCCGGAAACCGCGCCTCCGGGCGGAAAAAGTGAGCGGTCTCCGAACGGGCTCACGCCATCGCGGCCAGTTCCTGCTCGGCCAGAGCGACCGCTTCGAGGGCGGATTCCGGCGTCACGAGCGACGGTTTCTCGCCCTTGTCAATGCACTCAAGAAAATACTTCTCTTCGAGCAGGTACCCGTCGGCAGGATCAAGTTCGGGAGTCAGCGCCCCCCCGTCCTCGGGATACACGTGCAGGTTCATGTCCACCGTCGAGTTGAACTCGAACGAGGCCTTCTCGAGCGCTATTCGGAACGCCATCCGGAACGGAAACTTGGGCATGAAGTTCCAGGCGCCATGCAGGCTGACCACAGGACCGTCCTTATACGTATACAGCGCCATGATGTCGCCCACGCCTTCGCCCGGGATGTTTACGCCCGCCGCTTCGAGCTTCGCCGGTTTCCCGAAGCAGTAGTTGACGAAATCCACGTCGTGGATGTGCAGGTCCACGAGCGCGCCGCCGCCGCGAGGATTGTCCAGAAGCCAGTTGTCCCAGCTCCACGTGGGTTTGGGACTGTTGCGCACGAAATGGGCCGACAGCACCTTGCCGTATTCGCCCGACTTGATCAGCTCGTACGCCTTGGCATACGCCGGCCAGAACCGGATGCATTGGAGCACCATGAAGTTCTTGTCGTACCCTTTGAGCGCCTCAAGGATCTCCTTGCCCTCTTTCGCGTGGCGCACAAACGGCTTCTCGCACATCACGTGCTTGCCCGCCTTGATGGCCTTCAACGAGTACTCCTTGTGCAGATTGGTCGGCAGGCCGATCAACACGATCTCGACGTCCGGATCGGCCAGCAGTTCGTCGCCGTCGCTGTAAGTCTTGACCCCGTCGAGGCTCAGATCGCCCCCGAGCGCAATATTGCCTTCCTGTACGGCCCCTTTGCCCAGGTTTGCAGGGTTCTTGTCGGCGACGGCCACGACTTCCGCCATACCCGTCCTGCGCAACGAGCCGAGGTGCATCTTCCCGATGAACCCGAGTCCGATAATTCCCACCTTGTGCATGATCCTCTCCTTTTTTCGCTTCTCTAACCCGCGGAGCGCCGCTTTCTCAACCATACTGTTCGAGCAGCTGGCGCATATCCTTGGCAACCTGGCGCGCCAGCTGGGGATCGGGCAAGCCCTTGTCGCTCACGAGCATCTCCGAGGTGATGTACCCGTCGTAACCGGCCTTCTTGAGCGCCCCGAACACGGCCTTCCAGTCCAAGGTGCCTTTCATAAGGCTGTCGGTGAAGTCCGCCAGCGTGCCGCCGCCGTCGTGGGCCGTGAAGTTCTTGACGTGCACCCGGCCGATGCGTTTGCCGCCCAGAATCTCGATCCAGTGCTCGGGATAGCCCGTCAGCAAAACGTTGCCCGCATCGAAATAGGATTTCACGTACGGCGAATCGAACGAATCGATGTACTGGACAAGCTCAAACGGCCCCGTCAAGAACTTGTTCCAGACGTTCTCGATGCAAAGGGCCACGCCCGCCGCCTTCGCTGCCGGCAGGAGTTCCTTGATGGACTTCTGCGAGACCTCCCACACGGTCTTCGACGGCACAACCGGCCGCGACGGATCGAACGGCACATTCACGGCGCCCGGTACCACAAGGATCGCATCGACCCCGAATATCCTCGCCGCGTTGATGTAAGCCTTCGTGAACTCGACGGCCTCCCGGCGCTCGGCCTCGTCCGGACTCGACAACGACTTTCCCCAATAGAATCCAGTCGCCATGGACGAGATCGAAAAGCCCATCGCATCGATGCCCTTCTTCAATGCGGCCAGGGACGATTCGGAGGCTTCCGGACTCAGCTCCCCCGCGCCGAAACACAGCTCGATGGCATCGTACCCCGCGTCCTGGGCAAGTCTGGCCGCTTCGAGCACGGGCGTCTCGTTATTGAACCCCCCAACGGTCCATCCGCTTACGCTAATCTTCATGGCACAACTCCCTTGGATAAAGGTTCCAACCTTCCGGCTGAATGCTTGCGTTTTTGCGCCCCCGGCACGCCCCGCGGAAACAGACCACCTTCCGCCAACGCGCCGGGATACCTTTCAGCAGCTCTAAAGTACCCCAATCAGGCAGGAGGATCAATCTGGGGAGCGGCTCGCGTCAGGCGGGCGTGGCGGTTCCGGCCTTGCCGACGGCGTTGATGTGGTCGATCACGCCGTCGAGTTCTCCCCGGTTAAGGAACCCGATGGTCATGGCGTCGACGGTGCCGAGTCCTATGACGAACGTGAGCGATTCGGGGATCTTGGCAACGATGTTGGGGTCGCCTTCGCCGAGGATCTTCATACCAAGGACGCCTTTGCCGGCGTCGTGAATGGCTTTGATTACGGGGACGACTTCCTCGACGGGGCCGTCCATATGGCTGTTGAATGGGTTGATTCGGACCAGGACCACGTCGGCCCATTCGGTGGTGGGAACCTGTTTCAAGGAGGCCAAGGTATGGCAGGACACACCGACGGCGCGTATCTGGCCTTTGGCTTTGGCTTCGGACAGGACGTCGCGGGTGGCCTTGAACTGGTCAGGCCAGTTCTCTTCGCCGTTGCGCAAGCAGTGCATGAGGACAACGTCGAGGACGTCGGTGTCTATCTCCTTGCGGATGCGCTCGATGTCGGCCCGGACGGTTTCGGGCTCGCGCTCCCATACTTTGGTGGAAAGCATGACTTTCTCGCGGGGGATGGAATTCTTGAGTGCTTTGTTCATGAAGGGATGCGAACCGTAACGGTCGGCGAGGTCGAAATAGGTGATGCCGCGCTCGTACGCGTACTCGAGGAGTTTGACCAGTTCGCCTTCGGGAAGCAGGGTCTGATCGGTGATGCCGGGGCCCTTTCCCCGGGTGCCGGTGCCGATGCCGAGCAGGGTGCATGTGATTCCGGTTTTGCCCAGGGTGCGCATAGTGGTGGCGGTCAGGGAGGCGGTCTCGGCGACCGATGTGGCAAGGGGCAGAGCGGCGGTCGCAGCCAACAGGCCGGCGGTGGTCTTCAGGAAATCGCGGCGTTTCATGCTGTCCACGGTGATTCCTCTCTTACGGGCTGTCAAGCCCCTCGTTGCAGTGCTCCAATGGCAACGAAGATGACTTTACGAGGGAAAGGCAGCAGTGTCAAGTCAACAACACGAGGACCGCAGGGGTGGCGCGGCCAAGCCGCTGCGGCCGAGATGACCGGCACGGGCAATCACCCCCCAAACGGGGTCTCAAAGCCCCTGTTTCCTTTATGGGCTGACGCTGCCGCCGGCGTATTTGTAAGCCTCCGAGACGGGCGGCTCGTAGGGCATGGTGTTCGGGGTGACGCGCAATTCGGTGCAGAAGGCATGAAGAATGCCGCCGTGATTGAACGTGAGTTCCACAAAGAAGCCGGTCCACGTACTTGGCGCCGCGGGAGTGGTGACGGCGGCGATGTACACGCCGTCATCATCGGGATCGCTGAGGGGCGCCGAAGACCAGATTGGACCGACGGTTTCATAGCGGAAATCGCGCGCCGGCCCGTTCACGGTGGCGGACCAGAGTCTGACCTCGGCGGGTGGAAATGCGCTGTCCGTCTGAACCCGGATTTCGTTGTCGGCCGTGACTTCCCAAGTGAAGGACGGCAAGGGCGCGTCCGTGGTAACTTCTTCAAAGAAACTGAAGATGCTGGCGGCGAGTTCCTCGTAGGCGGTGCCCTGCTCGAGGCTGTGATCGGTATTGGGCATGTAGCGCAACCGGGTTTCTCCCGGAAGGTCATGGACATAGAACTGGGCGGAATCGGGCAGGAAGAACTGGTCTCCAGTCGAGTTGATGATAAGTTTGGGCATGGTCAATAGCGACAGGTAGGAATACGGGTCGACGATCCCGAGCAGTTGCTGGCCCTCTACCGTGCCAAACCGGCCGAAGATGTTGAAATCGACATAGTCGTGGACCGCGGCGGAGTAGCCGTTGTAGGCCTGGTAGTGGTAGTCCATTTGCGTCTTCATGTTGAGGACATCGATCACGAGCGGAGCGATGGCTCTCACGCGGTCATCCGCGACGGCGGTGAGCCAGGTGGTCCAGCCGCGTTTGGAGGCGCCCGTGACGACAAAATCGTTGACGGCAAGGCCGAGAGTTGCTCCAAATTGCTGCGTGACGTCCATGGCCGATACCGCGCTCTTGGTCATGGGCAGCAGGAGGGGCCAGAATTCGTCGCCGCCATTCAGGTATTGGTCATAGGTATATGCGATGGCTTCGTCTTCGTAGCGGCCAACACCGTCGTTATGGAATACAAGGGGCTGGTTGGGAACCGTTGGGAGAACTACGGCAACCGCACCCATCTGAGCCACGAAATCGAGGGCGATCAGGGCCTCGGTCGGCAGGTTTGCAGGATCGAAGTTGGGCGTGTCGGAATTCGAGCCGCCGGCGATGATCATGAGCGCGGTATTGGAGGCAGCAACGGAAGGAGTCGCAACCAGCATCCAATGTCGCCATTGAGCAGGCGCCACTTCGCCGGACCGGAAGGTTTGCGACCTCAAATCCAGCACGGTCAGGGTAATGGTTTGGTCCTCGTAAGGAACCGCGACGGACGAGTAGACGGAGTAGCTTGGCGGGCCGGATTCGATGATGTAGCGTTCCAGGGTCGACAAGGCCGATACCGTGATGTAGTTGGTTTTGACCTCGGTATCGGAACCGTAAGCGTTGGCGACTCGGAGGGTCACGGTGTACACGCCTTCCTCGCTGTAGGCATGCCTGGGGTTAGCCATGCTGCTGGCGCCGCCGTCCCCGAAGTCCCATAACCATGAGGTAATGGGCGGAGGGATGGCGTACGAGGCGTCGGTAAACTGGATTTCCTGCTCGGTATAGGCGTTCTGGGTGTCAGCGGTGAACTCTGCCACGATGGTGTTTTCGATCACTCTGACGTAGTTGGCGATTGTGGCGGTGTTCGTCTGGCCGTTTTGTGCGGTAACGGTCAAGGAGACCGTGAAAGAGCCCGTTTTCTGGTAGGTATGGAGGGGGCTCGTCACGGTGCTGGTAGCGCCATCGCCGAATTCCCAGAACCATTCAACGATAGGAAATGTTCCGGCCTGCGACAGGTCCTGGAATTGCACCTTTGCTCCGGATGATACCAAGACGACTTCGCGGACATCCGCCGAGAATGCGGCTTGGGGCGCCACGGGCGACACGGTTATGTAGTTCTGTTTGGTCTTGGTGTCTTGGCCATGGGCCGACTGAACAGTCAACGTGACGGCATATGTGCCGACCTCGGCGTACGCGTAGCTGGGATTCTGGAGGCGGCTGGTTCTCCCGTCCCCGAAATCCCAGCTGTATGAGGTTATGGGGCTTGTTCCCGGCTCGGCGAGACTCGTGAAATAGATGGTTTCGCCGGGTATAGTGTTGAGCGGCTCGGCACTGAAGTCGGCAATTGGAGGTTCTTTAGCGCGGATGAACACGTAATCCCGGCGCGTCAGGGTTGCCGTTTTGTCGCCGGTGGACACGGTGAGCGACACATCGTACGACCCCGTGGAAGCATAAGCGTGCGGGGGGTTCTGCTCGGTACTCGATGCGCCATCTCCGAAGTCCCACTGCCAGCTGATGATAGAGGGCGTTCCGGAAACGGTCCGGGACTCGTCCTTAAACTGGAGCAATTCGTCTACAAACGCCGAATTGCTGCTTACGGCAAAGGCCGCGGTAACCTCGCGAACCGCTTGCACCGAGACCTGCACCCGTGAAGCGCCCTCAGCGGTAATGCTGACAGTGGCCAGATTGGTTCCGATGGACATGAGGTCGCGGTTGACGGATATGCTTATCGTAGCGGGGTCATCGGGGCCTGAACTGGTTCCTGTCTCGGGAGAAACAGTAGCCCAGGAAACGTTGCTGCTGGCAAGGAACCGGCCCAGCGGCACGCTGGTATAGTTCTTGCACACCTGCACAGTCAGAGACGTCTCGTCGGTGCCAAAATCGAGCGATGCCGGAGACACCATGAGCGCCAATGTGGCATCAGGCGGGGCGGAGGGGCAACCCGTAACCGCTGCCGCCAACAGCCCCCCGAGCATCAACACACCGATTGCAGACCACAAACGCCTTTTCATGGGTGCTGTCCCCCGAGTTGCATTGTTGCCGACTTCGCTTACACCTCTTGAAATGACGGCCAATACACAATCCCTACAGTGCATAGCCTGCTCGCCGGGAGCCATGATGCCAAGGATTTGCAGAAAGGTCAACAGTTTTCCCAAGAAGCCGGCCTGCAACTCCCCCGCCTGCCCGAGGGCTTACCATTTCTTGCGGATGGGGATGCCGGCCTGAAGCAGCTCTTCTTTGATCTGAGCAATTGTGAATTCGCCCGTATGGACCATGCTGGCGACGATGGCAGCGTCAGCGTGGGCCTTCGTGAAGGCATCGACGATATGTTGGCAGGTTCCTGCGCCGCCGGAGGCGACTGTGGGGATACTGGTGTTTGTGGCAATCAACCGGGTCAGGGTCAATTCGTAGCCCGCCCGGGTACCGTCAGCATCAACCGAATTGACTACGATTTCGCCGGCGCCAAGGTCTTCGGCGCGTCTGGCCCATTCGAGAGCGTCGAGACCGGTGCATTCACGAAATCCGCGGGTCGTGACCTCATAGCCGCTGGGAAATGACCGAGCATCTTCGGCGCGGACGGGGTCCATGCCCAAAACGATATTCTGGCGGCCCAAGGCTTTAGCCATCTCGGAGATAATGAGCGGATTCTTCACGGCCAGCGAGTTAACGGAGACCTTCTCGGCGCCGGCGTCGAGAACGTTGTACATGTCGCGGATGCTGTGAAGCCCTCCCCCGACGGCAAAAGGGATGTGGATAACCTTGCCGATTTGGCGGACCATCTCGAGATCGATGGGCCGCTCTTCGGCTGATGCCGTAATATCGTAAAAGACAAGCTCGTCGGCACCGCCTTCGCTATAGGCGACGGCGAGCTCGATGGGGTCGCCTAAATCAAGGTTGTTCTGGAACTTAACGCCCTTGGTCACCTTGCGGTTGCGAATGTCCAGACAGGGTATGATGCGCTTTGTCAGCATGTTCCCTCCCACATACTGAAGTTCTTGAGGAGCTGAAGGCCGATTCGTCCTGAGCGCTCGGGATGAAACTGGGTTGCCGCGAGATTGTCCTTTCCGATAACGGAGGCGAACCGGGTGCCCGCGTATTCGGTTTCGGCGAGGATGTACGATGGGTCCGAGGGCACGGGGTAGTAGCTGTGAACGAAATAGAACTCGCTTTCGTTCTCGATGTCGCGGAAAAGGGGGTGTTCTCGCCGGATTTGGATGGTGTTCCAGCCCATCTGAGGGATTTTGCACAGGGGGTCCGGCGGCGCAAATCTCTTGACGCTTCCGGGGACGAGGCAGAGGCAATCAACTCCCCCATCTTCCTCCGAGTGCTCGAAGATGACCTGTGTCCCGAGACAGATGCCGAGGAAGGGGATGCCCTTTCGCACCACACCGCGGAGCGCATCAATAAGTTCCAGCTGGTTCAGGTTTTTCATGGCGGAACCGGCCGCGCCCACGCCGGGGAAGATTACGTGGCCCGCAGAGGCGATCTCTCGCGGATCTTGAGTAACCTTGGCAGGCAACCCCAAGTGCTCAAGGGCCAGCCGCACGCTGGTCAAGTTGCCTGCTCTGTAGTCGACAATGGCTATCACCACATGCTCCCCGCGCTTGGCGCGGCCAGGGTAAATTCGTGAAATCGGGTATTCCAACGCGCCTCGAAGCGCAATACTATACTGGACGTCCTGGGCCAACGCAAATTGGCAAATCCCGCCTGTATCCGGCGGAATATGCGCATAGGGACAAGGCTCGCATGTTTCGAGAACGCAGCAATGTCCATACGCGGAGACGCCAACAACATGGGGAAAAAGGACGGTAGATAAGACCTTTGCTTTGGGAAAACCAGCCTTGCAGCCGGAGTGCGCAGTCAGGACATCGGAGAAGACGCAGCAGGGCTGGGCGCATCATTACCCAGCGGCGCAAGTCATTCATTTGCAGTTGTTTGTGCGGGGGGGAGAGGATATTTGATCATTTTCGCTCACTGAATCATACTATTTACAGTTTGGATGGGAGACGTATCGAGGAGATTGCGGCATGAAAGCACGCAAGAAGTCAGAATGGAAGATGGCTATTCGCGAAGAGGCAAAGCGCAAGGTGCGGGGGCCTCACTGCGACGTGTCCACGCGCGGCGACTACTCGAGGCAGGTCGAGGCGGGATTGCGGGAACTTCGGACGAAAATGAGCGAGGCCGGCGACGGAAAAGCGAAACGCATCAAGAGCGAGCTTACCTATCTTCTCAACAACTACGCCCCCCGGTACGACGCCCGCATAGAACAGCTTATTGACGATTGGCGGCGCAGCGGCGACCCTGAATACGACCCCGGCATTCGAATCAAGCACAGGAAGGCCAGCCAGATTCATATGCGGGATAGCGGACGTCTTTAGCCAACTGAGTTGACTCGTTTGTAGCGTACACGCGGGGGAAAACGTGCCCTTTCTTGTGGTGCAGGCGAAGACGCCAGGGTCCCAGCAACCCGCATCGTCGATGCCCAGTCCCTTCGTGAACGGCAATCAATGCATGGCCGTACGCGATAAACAACCCGGTCCTGTCGCGAAAAAGGCCCCTCAGCGTGAGCCGGGGATTACTGAGACCTGCCGAAGGCGAAGGCTATGGTTTGAACGAGACTGGTCCAGGATCGTTTTATCTGCAGGAGGATGGAGACGCAAACCGCGGATAACACGCATTAGAGGGGCGCGCTCGGCTGCCTGGCCGACTGCGGTCTCGTGCCGGCGGTTGAGAGGCGGCGAGAGAGGAGGCTTCTATGAAGTGGGCGTGGTTCTGCGGAAGCTCTTTTGTCGCGATTTTGGCTGGCATAGCCTTGGCCGCGGCGTCTCTTGGGGAGCAGGGCGCGAAACCTGTCTCTGGCCAAGCGCCGCTATTGCTGGCGCCCCTCTTTTCGACGGCGTTGGATGGGCCGGAATTCACGCTCAATTACAGGAACGACACAAGCGAGCCCGTCGATATTATCGATTTGCTGGCGGGATCTTATGCCACGCTTGATGGCAGGGTATATCCTCGCACTTCCGTCGCGTTCGTGGGAAATCCGGATGTCGCTCCCGGCCAAACCTGGGCCGGCGACGTCTCGTTGGCCGAATACCTTCCGGGATGGGAAAAGAAGGGGTACAGCGAGACGCTGAAGCGATGGCGGTGGAAGATTCCGCTGGAATCGGGAAGGCATACCTTGTCCGTCACGTTGGGCGCAAAGGAATACGGGCCGATTGCTTTTGTTTGGAAGGGAGATGTTGCGCTGCTTTACGAGTAGAATCGCCGATATGGCCTGTCTGAAACCACAGATGATAGCGGCCGCGGAAGATGACCGCCGAGGGCGGCGGTCCCACACGGTCCCACAACGAGAAAGGCCCCCGTATTCGCCTGTTGCGTTCTACCCGCGTGCGTGAGTTGCAGACCGCCGCGAAAAGTGACTCCGTACAAGAAGCCGGCTACTACTGGAGCATGAGCTTGAGTGCCTCCGCGAACTCGATGTGCTCTTTGCCAGCAAGCAGATGGTCGCCCCCGGGGATCTCTATCAGCCGGGAAGATTCCAAGGCAGTATGAACGGACCGATTGACCGCCATCGGCACGATGGGATCGTCACTGCCGTGCAGCATGACGAGGTGTGGCCATGAGAGGTGCGTCATGCTTGCGGGGTCTTCCGCACGCCAATCATCGCCGAACCCCGTCACGAGGTCCGCGTGGGGCCATGAGGCCTCCCAATCCGCGAAACTCAGCGGCGCACTGACGGCCACCACGGCTTCGATGCCGGGATTGTCCAGGGCGTACTTGACGGCCAACGCGCCTCCAGCGGAGTATCCGTACAGGTACACGGGGCCGCTTACAGCGGGCAGTTCTTCGCCGAGAGCAAAATCGACGGCCTGCTGGATATCGTAACGAGCTTGCGGCCAACAGGGCGCCTCGCGCGTGCCCAACGAGTAATCGATGTTCAGACAAGTGATGCCCGTACGGTTGACAAACCCTTTGACTTTCTCCTCGATATCCTTGCGGCTCCCGCTGGACCATCCCCCGCCGTGGATCCAAATCACCACGGGGCTGTTTGAGTTGATTGGGTAGTCATAGGGGTGAGGGAAGACGATGTCCGCCACTTGCCAGGGATGGGGACCATACTGAACTTCGCGCGTGGATACGTCCAGCAGAAATGCATCCTCAGACTCTGGCGGCTGGACAGGGTTGCCCCCTGAACCCGCCAGCCACACTATTGCCCCTACCCCCCCGGCAACGACGGATAGGGAAATAGCGACATAGAGAATTCGACGCATTTATAGCCACCTACCATCTCCTTTTTATCATACTCCCGCGATTATTTCAAGGTGCGATTCAACCGGGCAAATACGGGGATTGACCGGGTTCGTGGACCTTCAGCAACGGGCCGGGGCTTACTCCTTCAGGGCCAAACACGCGTCGACGATGCGTTGGCGGGCATCCTGCAGGGCTTGGGTGGCCTCCTCATACGCTGGTACGCTGTCAGGACTCAGGCGAAGCCGTCTGCCCGTTGCGCGGAGGGTCTCCTCCATCGACGGCGGCATTTCGTCCAGGAGCTTCTTGAAACCGGCGAGAGCGCCCTCCGCCACGCCGCGCGCTTCGGCATCACGAATCGCCCCACGGAGGAGATAGAGATACTCGTAGTCTTCGATGCCTTCACGCGTAGCCTCCCACCGCCTGCTGGTGACGACCCCGTGGGGGCTGTCGTAGGCCGTAGCGTAGAAGTTGCCGGTGGTATTGGGACCGTCCCAGCGGTCGGCGTCGCCGTGATGGGCAAAAACCCACCATCCTGCGCCCGTGAACCCCTGGTTCCACGCGTACCAGATCCACCGGCGGTAGTGGCTGAGGGTGGAGAGGGTTTTCGCGCGGCCGGGGGCGTCGTAGTACCAGATTTCCGTGGCGTGTTCGCGCGCCACGGGAAGCATCTCTGATCCCAGCCGGCTGAGAAGTTCCGAGGATGGGCACCAGATGTCGATAAGCCCCTTGTACATCTCGACGCTTTCCATAGTGGTCCCGCTGGTGGGATCGGCGTATATCAAGACGTCAGGATTGGCTTCTCGGATGAGCTTCGCCACCTCGACGAGGTTGATCGTGGTTTCGGCATAGGGCGCCGATGGCTCGTCATAGGGATATAGCGCCCAGAGCTTGGGATCGACGCCCAGCTCGGCCATGTGGGACGCCCAGGCGCGAACGTAAGCCACGAACGCCTTGCGCCACGGTTCAGACAAGAACGGCGCACCCTGGAGGTGGCCCTGCGGCGACACAAACAGCAGGAACCCGTGGGGCGACAACCGCGCGACCGATTCGTCGTGGGCCGTGAAATCCAGGGGACCGGTCAGGTTGCCGTCTTTGTCGCACTGGGCCTGCGGACACGTGCCGAAGAAGACTGTGGCGCCGTGCTCGACCAGGGCGGAGAGCACTTCGGGCCGGTCGGTCCCAAGCGGGCCGCCGTCATACGCCCACATGCAGAACCGCAGGGGCCGCGGACGGGGGAGCGCCAGATCGTGCACCGTGAGTTCCAGGGGGAGCAGGAGCTCCGTCGGGTCGGGTTCGATGCTCTTGAGCCGCACCTGGGCAGCATACTTGCCCGCCGCAAGACCCTTCGCGTTAACGGTTATCCAGAGCTGCTGGGATTCAAAAGGCGCGATGTTGACGATGGACGCCTGGTCAAGAAGGGGCAGCGCGTCCGCCACCATGGCTCTCTGATATTCAGGCACCATGACGGCCCGTCTGAGTTCGACGCAGGCCGCTGCCGGCAAGGGCACGAAGCCCTCGGGCGCCGGCTGGTTTGACAACAGGACCCGGACGTCCAGGCTCCGTTCGCAAACGTTCGTGAGATTCAGCGCCAGAGACTCGTATTCCCCGATGCACAACGAGGCTTCGAGTTTCTCCGTACGGTCTTCTGCCGTTGGCAGAGACTCACCGGGATCGAAATACGCCCACGGACAGAATTCCCACGCAAAAAAGCTGCCCGAAGGCGCAAGCGC
>Ga0209201_1003757_pt1 | contig 12946 bp, 8 predicted proteins | sample AD_UKC055_MetaG_FD_184411 | JGI IMG/M metagenome (GOLD analysis project Ga0209201, IMG submission 184411) | Active sludge microbial communities of municipal wastewater-treating anaerobic digesters from USA - AD_UKC055_MetaG (SPAdes) (version 2) | ecosystem: Engineered > Bioreactor > Anaerobic >... | reverse complement strand
CGGGCAAATTGCCGGTTTGAATGCGGCCATGAATTTGGAAATACTGGCCGAAGCCCATCAAAAGCTCAGGCTTAAAGATACCGCCGAAATAACCCAAGACCTGGAGCTTCCGCTGAGTCTTCCCGGAGACGTAAATGTTTCCTGGACTTCTTCCCATCCCGACGTTATCAGCCGGGAAGGCAAGGTTACCCGTCCGGCAGCCGGTAGCGACACCGCCACTGTTGTTCTGACGGCAAGCCTGAGCAGAGGCGGTGACACTTTGTTTAAAAACTTTGAAATCACGGTTCTGCCTTTTTTCAGTCCTGAAATTTCCGTTCAGCGCGATTTGGAGGCTTTGATTTTTTCTGAAGAAGAAAACATTGTCAAATACAAGTTGCATTTGCCTTTGACCGGCGCAGAAGGCAGCGTTTTGAGCTGGCGTTCGAGCAATACGGCTTACCTTAGTCACGAGGGCGATTTGTTGCAACAGCCTGCGGCCGGTGACCCCGATGTCGTATTGAACCTGCAGGTGACAGCCAGTAAGGACGAAGCCCGGGACAGCCGGACTTTTATCGTTCGTATTCCGGCCGAACTCCATTACTATGCCTATCTTTTTGCCTATTTTACGGGCAATTCCGGCAGCCAGGAAGCCATACGCTTTGCCCTGAGTTTTGACGGTTATAACTACAAGGCGCTCAACAACAACAATCCGATCATCGCTTCCGAAGAAATCAGCCGAATGGGAGGGGTGCGCGATCCGCATATTCTGCGAGGCATAGACGATACTACTTTTTACATGGTAGTCACCGATATGAAATCTGCCCTGGGTTGGAACAGCAACCACGGTATAGTGATGCTCAAATCCGGAGACTTGGTCAACTGGGATCATACGGCTGTGGATATTGCCGAAGAATTTGAGGAATTCAGCACCATCAACCGGGCCTGGGCTCCACAAACCATCTACGATCAGAACGCCGGTAAATATATGCTCTACTGGTCCATGCGTTCGGGTTCGGATATTGATGTGATCCATTACGCCTACGCCAACGAAGAATTCAATGCTTTGGCCACGGTTCCCAAGGTCTTGTACCACAGCCCCGATGCCACGGCTTGCATCGATGGCGATATCGTTTATAAAGACGGCACCTACTACATGTTTTACAAAAATGAAGGCACGGGCAACGGCATCAAAAAAGCGGTTTCGGAGTACGTAAACAGAGGCTGGCAACAATACAGCAGCAGATATTATCAGCAAACCTCGTCGGCTGTAGAAGGCTCTTGTGTGTTTAAATTGTACGACTCGGACACCTATATATTAATGTACGATGTCTATACCAGCGGCCGCTATGAATTTACCACCAGTACCGACCTGGAAAATTTCCGTGTTATCGGAGGTGTTTCCATGAATTTTTCACCGCGTCACGGTACGGTGATTCCGATTACCCGCAACGAAGCCCGCCGGCTGGTGGAAAAATGGGGCTATGGCTTTGAACCCATTCCCGAAGACACTACCAGTGCCCTGTCCCCGGCTCCGGCCGGGGAAGAATTGGTTTTGTGGCCTTTGCCTACCAGGGATCTGTTGCACTTCGAATTGAACGGCAGTGCCGGGTCGCAAGAAACGGAGTTGCAGGTGACAGGTCCGGACGGCCGGATATGGCTGCGGGAACTTAAAAACGACAACAAACCCCTGGATTGTTCCTTTTTGCCCGCCGGCTACTACATTTTGCAGCTTAGAACGGAAAATAGTACACACCGGGCGGTTTTTTTCAGGTTGTTGTGAGGCAGCCCAAGACTTATAGCACGTGGATATTAAAACAGAAATCAAACGCAGGCGCACCTTTGCCATTATCTCTCACCCTGACGCAGGTAAGACCACTCTGACCGAGAAACTCCTGCTTATGGGCGGAGCCATACAAGTGGCCGGGGCCGTAAAGAGCAATAAAATCCGTAAAACAGCTACTTCCGACTTTTTGGAAATCGAAAGGCAAAGAGGCATTTCGGTGGCGACTTCGGTGATGACTCTCGATTACAAAGGCAAGAGGGTGAACATCCTCGATACCCCCGGTCATAAGGATTTTGCCGAAGATACTTACCGGACGCTTACTGCGGTAGACAGCGTGGTTTTGGTTATAGACAGCGTAAAAGGAGTGGAGGAACAAACCCGTCGGTTGATGGAGGTATGCCGTATGCGGGCTATTCCCGTAATGGTTTTCATCAACAAGATGGACCGCGAGGGCAAAGACCCCTTCGATTTACTGAGCGAACTCGAAGAGGAACTCAAGATTGCCACCTGTCCTTTTACCTGGCCTATTGGCGAGGGAAGCCGTTTCAAAGGCGTGTACCACCTGTACCGGAAAGATGTTCGGTTGTACGACCCGCAAAAAACGCTCAAATCGACGGAGTTGCTCAATACCAAAGACCTGAACAATACGGAATTGCGCCGTATAGTCGGACAGGATTTGATAAATAAACTCAAGGAAGATATGGAGCTTATACCCGGGCTTTTCGAGAGTTTCAATCTTTCGCTTTATCGTGAGGCCTACCTGGCTCCGGTCTTTTTCGGCAGTGCATTGAACAGTTTCGGAGTACCGGAGTTGTTCGACAGTTTCGTTGAAATCGCTCCCGGACCTGCTGCCCTGAAAACGGCAGAACGTCTTGTACAGCCCGAAGAAGAAAAATTCAGCGGTTTTGTTTTTAAGATTCACGCTAACCTCGATCCCAACCACCGCAATCGCATGGCCTTTTTGCGCATCAGTTCGGGCCGCTTTGAGCGCAACAAAATTTATTACCATTGCCGCTTGGACAAGAATATGCGTTTTTCGGCTCCGGCCACGTTTATGGCTAATAACAAAAGTACGGTAGACGAAGCTTATCCGGGAGATGTGATCGGTTTGTACGACAACGGCAACCTCAAGATAGGCGATGCCCTTACCGAAGGCGAAATCCTGACTTTTAAGGGAATTCCCAATTTTGCGCCCGAAATTCTGAAGGAAGTCATAAATGCCGATCCCATGAAAGCCAAACAATTCGAAAAAGGCCTGAGACAACTTACCGACGAGGGATTGGCGCAGTTGTTTGTACAGGAGCAGGGAAAACGCAAAATAATCGGAACTGTGGGAGAATTGCAATTTGACGTGATTCAATTCAGGCTCGAGAAAGAATACGGCGCCAAATGCCGCTTTCAACTCCTGCCTTACGCCAAAGCCTGTTGGTTTGGTTCCGACAACCGGGCGCAGCTGGAAGAATTTATTAAACGCAAAGCAGCTCATATAGTTTTCGACAAAAACAATAGGGCTGTATTTATGGCCGAAAGCGACTGGATGCTCAACAACAGCCGCGAGACTTTTCCCGATATTCGATTTACTATGAGTTCAGAGTTCAATATTTGATTTTTATTTCTATTTTTGTGCCCGCATAGTTTGCACTAATGGCAGGCAGATGGAAATTAAAAAGATTAGCACCAAAAAGGAACTCAGAGAGTTTGTTAGCTTTCCGATCAAACTCTACAAGGATCATCCTTATTTCGTTCCACCACTCATTTTTGATGAGTTAAACACGTTCAATCCGGCTAAAAATCCGGCTCTGGAGTTTTGCGAAGTGGCCTGTTTTGTAGCTAAGGAAGGAAAAACCCTATTGGGCCGCATAGCTGTAATTCTCAATAAGGAAGCCAATAAGCGCTTTGACGAAAAGCATGTTCGTTTCGGCTGGTTTGATGTGGTAGACAATCCCGAAGTGACCGAAGCTCTGATGGGTGCCGCCGCCGATTGGGCCAGACAAAGAGGTATGGAAGCCATCAAGGGCCCTATGGGTTTTTGTGATTTCGACAACGAAGGCATGCTTATACATGGTTTCGACCAATTGGGCACTTTTGCCACTCTGTACAATTATCCCTACTATCCGCAACACCTGGAACAACTGGGTTTTCGCAAAGAAGTAGATTGGGTGGAGTTTCAAATTGACGTTCCGGAAGAGCTCAGCGAGCGTTATTTCCGTTTTGCCGAACTTTTGGCTCAAAAATTTGATCTCAAAGTTGTTAGTTGCAAAAGTACTAGAGAGCTGGCGAAGCGTTACGGCAAGAAAATTTTTCAGCTGCTCAACGACAGTTACGATGTTTTGTACGGTTATGTGCCTTTGAACGAAAAGCAGGTGGATTACTATATAAAACTTTACCTCTCGTTTGTGCGTCCCGAACTGGTAAGTCTTGTGGTTACACCCGAAGACCGGGTGGTGGGCCTGGGCATTGCCATTCCCTCCATGAGTAAAGCCTTCCAAAAAGCCAAAGGCAAACTTTTACCTTTTGGCTTTATACATATGCTCAAAGCCATTCGCAAAAACGATCTGGTAGATTTTTACCTGATGGGCATACATCCGGAATACCAAAGTAAAGGGCTCAATTCGCTGATATTTACCGATATGCTCCCCAAATTTCAAAAAAACGGTTACCGTTTGGCCGAGACCAATCCCGAACTGGAAACCAACAGCCGCATTCAGGCTTTGTGGTCGGAATTCGGTCCGCGTCATCACAAGACCAGACGGATATATATCAAAGAAATATAATTTTTTCGCTGATTGCGTTTTTTAACTTTGCTTTTCGGATTTGGAACGCCTGTTTACAAGCATACGGATTATAAAAACCAAAAGCCAGGCTCCCGTCGTTATCGAGAGCAATACAAGGGCTGTTCCGATTTGTTCCAGGCCCTTGGTCAGGACCAAATAGCCGGATTCCTTCAGGTATTCGTATTCGCCCGAGCAGTCCAGGTAATTCACCGACAAAGCACCCAGCAAAGCAGCCACTATCAGTGAACTCTTAAAACCCCAAATGCTTGTTTTGCGAAATTTTGTCCAAATGACTAAAAAGGCTCTGCGACAATGCTTTAGATAGAGCAAAACAAGTACGGCTGAAAGAATCGCCAGGGCGATTCCTCCAAAATAAATCAGTGCGATTTGAGTACTTGTCCAGTAAGTCATTTCTTACAAATTCGCGTGCAGACATGCAGCACCAAAAAGGCCAGGGCCAGAATAATAAAGGCAATAAACAAGGATTCCAGCGCTGCTTTTACCTGAGCCGTCACATTCCAGGTGAGGCTCAGCCAATCGGCCTTTTCGTTGGTGGTGTAGTTGGAAGTGAGAGCTGCGCCCAGGCCTGCAAGCAGAATGACAATTTTTGTCATCCGGATGAACAAGTCGGCAACCTGAGCATTTTGGCACAACTGTTTAAAATACACCTTGAGGCTTTTGTTGATAAGGGCAATCAGTCCCAGGGTAACACCTGCGCACACAAGAAAGCTGACAAGATAAGTTACTAAGAAAGTTGTCTTTTCCATGGATTTGATCGTTTTAGAACCCACAAAATAGACGGATAGCTTTGTTTTATACAAGCATTGCATGTTATATATTGTTAATATAAGTAGGAATTGTGTCTTATTTCCAGCATTAATAACCATTACACTCACCGAAAATGATAGCGCAATAATTTTTTATACATGAATATTGAAGAAATAATTATACATTTGGGTTTGGTTTTATTGAATATAAAATGCACCAATAAAATATTCGGTGTTAAGCTGTTTTTTATGTTTGGTTTTATCGAATATAGTTAAATGGGGAAATAAGAATATCATGTTGCCGATGTCGTTCATAAAAAAGTTTAAGAAGAAGGGGGTGATCGGTTTATATCGACGTTTTGTTTCGGAAGGTATAGGCAGATTCAGGCACACGGTTATTGGGAGCTTGTTGATAATTATGTTTACGGCAGGTTTTCATCTGCAAGCACAAACGATCAATCTCGATTCCCTGTTGACCAAAGAGGAACTCAACTGGCTGCAGTTGAACAAAGACAAAATAAGGTACACTCCGGATCCTTCGTGGCCGCCTGCCAATTATGTGGAAGACGGCGTACACAAAGGCTTTGTTTCCGATTATATTTGCTTGTTTGAGCAAATGTTGGGTGTAGAATTCGAGAGAGTTTATTATCCCACCTGGACGGGTATGTTGGATGGATTGAAAAAGGGAGAAACGGATTTTGTGGGTGGTATACAAAGGTCGGCTCTCAGAGAAGAGTACCTGCGCTTTACCAAACCTTTCTTTAGGGTAGAGTTAGGTCTGATTACCCGGGCGAATTATCCCACCGAGGTAAGCAAAAGACAGATTAATTCCATGAAAGTAGCCTGCGTAGAAGGGTATACCAGCACGTATTACATCGAAGAAGCCTATCCTTCGGCTCAAATTGTTTATGTAAACAACGAATACGAAGCTTTGCTTCAAGTTGTTTATGGTATAACCGATGGTGCCGTTGTCGACTATATGACAGCTAATTATCTGGTACAAAATAAAGGACTGACAAATCTGAAACACGCGGTTTTTCTTGATTACAAATGGAATTTAAGGTTTGCAGCCAGACGGGAGTTGCCGGAACTCTGTTCCATTCTTGGCAAACTCCTGGATCAGGTTGACGAGGAACAACATCAGGCTTTTGTAAGCAAGTGGTCAAATAACGATATTCTGGGTGGGTATAAGCATGGTTTTTATGAAAGCAACAAAAAAATAATCACCGGAATTTTCTTCTTAGCTTTGTTTGCCCTTGTAGTTGTGGGAATTTTCAACCTTTTGTTGAGAAAGAGGGTAAATAAACAAACAACAGCTTTGAAAGAAGCCTGGGATAAAGTAAAAAAAAGTGAGGAAAAATATAAATTATTAGCTGAAAATACGACCGATCTTATTTGGTTGTCGGACCTGAAGTTGAATCTAAGCTACATAACTCCCTCCGTAGAAAAAATGCTGGGTTTTACTCCGGAGGAATTTTTGGCTCTGCCCTTGGATAAAATGATTCCAATTGATCAGGTGGAGAGAGTGATGGATATGATAAAAGAGGAGTTCAGGCTGGAGCAACAGGACCCCGAAATAGAAAAAAATAGATCCAGATCCGTAGAAGTGGAGCATTTTCATAAAGACGGAAGGGTTATTTGGGTATCGATAAATGCGACTTTTGTTCGTGATAAATCGGGAAAACCTATTGGATTACACGGTGTTACCCGGGATATCAACGAGAAGAAAAAGACTGAAGATTACATTGAAAATAGACTGGCCGTAGAAACCTTATTATCGCGAACATCCAGGATGGCCATCGGCTATTATCCGCAGGATACTGCTTTCAATACCATTTTAAAAGACATAGGACGTACTTTAAACTTTTGCAGAACTTATATTTTTGAATACGACGACAAAAATCAAATTCTCAGTAATACCTACGAATGGTGTGCCGAAGGATTTCAGAGTTATAAAGACAATTTTCAACGCATACCGTACAAAGATGTTGCCTGGCTCATTGATCGCTTAAAGCAGGGTAAGATTGTTCAATACAGGAACATCGAAGATATCCCCGACGAAGCAACCAAAAAACTTTTCCGTTTTCTGCGCATTCTTTCCTTGTTGAATGTACCATTGATGATAGAAGACCGTTTTTACGGTTTTATCGGTTTTAACGAATGCATAACATACAGAGATTGGCAGCCAGAGAATATCAAAGCTCTGGAATCTCTGGCCTATATTGTTACCAGTATGCTGGAACGCCACAAAACCGAAAAGGAGATGATCAAAAAAGACCGTTCCATCGAGCTTTCGATGATAGGTAAAGCCATCATTGATATGGAGGGGAAAATTATCTATGCCAACAAAGCTTGTCTAAACTATTGGGGTTACAATGCTTTAGAAGATGTTCTCAACAAGGAAGTGTTTGGTTATTGGGCTTCGGAAACAGAGTTGCGCGAACTGCTGAAGCTGGTTATGGAAAAAGGTGAATGGCAAGGTGAAAGCAAGGCAAAAAGGGCAGACGGCAGTTTCTTTGATGTTTTACTTTGTTCCAGTATGGTCACCGATAAAAACGGCAAAGCCATTTGTATACAAGCGTCCATCATTGATAATACCGATCGAAAAGCCTGGGAAAAAGAACTGATTCAGGCCAAAGAAAAGGCCGAAGAAAGTAATCGCCTCAAAACAGCTTTCTTGTCAAATATCAGTCACGAAATTCGTACTCCGATGAGCGGCATTTTGGGCTTTGTACAATTACTGCAAACTTCGGATCTCAGCGACAAGGAAAAAGATGAATACTTTAAATCGGTTAATTTAAGCGGAAAAAGACTGATCGAAACCTTAAACGACATCATCGAGATTTCCCGTATTGAGTCCGGAGAATTGGAAATACAGGAAAATGAAACCGATATTTCGGAAATTATTCAATTCATCAGGGAAACGTATAAACCTCAGGCTGTAGAAAAGAATCTTCAATTCAGAATAAATACTCCTCCCGAAAGCTCCAACCATCGCTTTATAACTGATGTTTATCGCTTGCGCAGAATTCTGAGTAACCTGGTTAAAAACGCCATCAAATATACCGACGAGGGCAGCGTTGAACTGGGAGCTTCGATAGAGGAAGATCAGGTTTGCTTTTTTGTCAAAGATACCGGCAGGGGTATTTCGGCAGACCGCACAGAAGCTATTTTTGACCGTTTCGTCCAGGCCGATCTCAACCTGACTCGTGAACACGAGGGCGCCGGATTGGGATTGTCTATTTCTAAAGCTTATGTGGAGCAATTGGGCGGAAAGATCCTGATAAAAAGCAAAGAAAAGGAGGGCAGCACCTTTAGCTTTAGTATTCCATACAAAGCTCCCGCAAAAACCTGATACTGATAAAATTACAAAGCATATGAACTTTTTATATCTATTGGCAGCCATAGTAGCGAGCGGTATTATTGCTTCGCTGATTTCGGTATTGAGTATAAAAGCCCGGACAGCGCCCAAGGCCCAATTAGAAGAACTGAACAAACTTGCTCAGGAGAGTAAAACCGCTTTGCTGATTGAACAGGAAAAAAACAACAGTTTGGCCGCACAGCTAAAAACGGCCGAAGAACAAACAGCGGCATTGAATACGACCATCAACGATCTGACCAAATCGGAGGCGGAGTACTCGGCCAGACTGAGTTCTGCCCAGGAAAGCCTCAAAGAAAAAAGCCTCAGCTTCGAGCAGTTGAAAGAAGAGCTTCGACTCAAGACCGAAGAATTCAATAACGCCAACAAAATTCTAGCCGAATTCAGGGCCAACAACCTGGCTTTGAACGAAAAATTGGAAACCCAAAAAAAAGAGATAGAGGAGCTGGCCAAAAAATTCAATACCGAGTTTGAAAATATCGCCAATAAAATACTGGAAGAAAAAACACAGAAATTTACCGCTCAAAATCAGAGCAATCTGGAACAAATCCTTAAACCCCTGGGCGAAAACATTGATCAGTTTAAAAAGAAAGTGGAAGAAGTTTACAACACCGAAGCCAAAGAACGTTTTTCGTTGGGCAAAGAAGTGCAAAGGCTGGTCGAACTCAATCAGCAGGTCAGTAAAGAAGCCAATAACCTGACCAATGCCCTGAAAGGCAGCTCCAAAGCACAAGGCGATTGGGGTCAAATGATTCTGGAAAATATTTTGGAGAAATCGGGATTGGTCAAAGACCGAGAATATTTCGTGCAGGAATTTCTCAAAGATGAAGACGGTAATTACCTGAAAAACGAACAGGGAAACAAAATGCAGCCCGATGTGATTGTGGCCTATCCCGACGACCGGAAAATCATTATCGACTCCAAAGTGTCGCTTACGGCTTATACCCGCTATGTGGCGGCCGATGATCCCGAAGAACAGCAAAAAGCCCTGAAAGAACACCTCAATTCGATGAAAAAACACATCGATGAACTCAGCGTAAAATCCTACCAGGACTACGCTTCTTCGCTGGACTTCGTTATGATGTTCGTGCCCAACGAACCCGCCTTTATGGTGGCCATGCAGCAGGATGCGGAAATCTGGAATTATGCCTACCAAAAACGCATCATCCTGATTAGCCCCACCAACCTTATAGCAGCCCTCAGGCTGATCGTAGATTTATGGAAGCGCGAATATCAGAATCAAAATGCCCAGGCCATTGCCGAAAGAGGCAAATTGCTCTACGAGAAACTGGTAGGTTTTGTCGACGACCTTTCCAGCTTGGGCGGTCACCTGGACAAAGCCCGCAGCAGCTATTCCGATGCCTTCGACAAACTAAAATCCGGCAGAGGCAACCTCATCAGCCAGGCCGACAAACTCATTAAACTTGGCGTCAAAGCCAAAAAGAACCTACCCGGCTCTTTGGTAAGCGATGCGCTGATGGAGGAGGGGGAAACCGAATAGTAGTTTGCGGACAGATAGTTTAGACCGGCCCCTGCCGGAGGAACCCCGGAGAATAAGTATAAAAATCGCAGACAATTGATTTTCAACTATCTGCGATTCTTTTTCAGTGATCCGCCTGGGGCTCGAACCCAGGACCCCATCCTTAAAAGGGATGTGCTCTACCTGCTGAGCTAGCGAATCTAACCTTGATGTGCTTTCTTAAAAAGCGGTGCAAAGATAATGCTTCCAATTAGAACCGCAAAAAAATCCGGAATAATTCTCCGGTTTTTTGATCAGACCCGGCATAAATAGCTTTAACAGAGGCATAAAGCCAGTAGATGCAAATCAATCAATACAACTCCAGCCACTCAAACCCATTGCCGCTGCTTTCCATATAGCGGACAAAATCGCGGCTGCTGATGGTAAGAGAGGCCCGGTTGTCGTTGGGGTGAAAAGATAGGAATTCGAAATTTAGGAGGTTTTTATCGAGAAATACGTAGACGTGGTGTTCGAGGTCGTTGATCAGTCCGAAAGGGCTCACCGAACCGGGTTGCAGGCCCAGGTACTTGGACATGCGCTTTTCGGAGGCAAAAGTCAGCTTGCCTTGCCGTAACCTTAGCTCCAGGTCGCGGATGGCCAGGTTTTGTTCGCAATGAAACACCACCAGGTAATGCCGGTTGCCTTTGTGATTTCTGAAAAAAAGATTTTTACAATGAATGCCCGGCAGATGTTCCCAGTAGGGTCTGCCGATTTCGATGCTGTGTGCGGGCGGATGCTCCAGGTAATGAAAGTCGATGTTCAGTTCTTTGAGTCTGGTGTAAACCTGCTCTTGTCCAATCATAATGCTATTGAAGATTTGGGCTTAAATAAGCGTATAATCGCGAATTTTGAAAGAAGGCAGCCACGCCGTCCTTGCTTAATTTAGGCTTAAATAAGCGTATAATCGCGATAACGGTACAAAGTTAGGATTTTTATTATCTTTGTCAGCCCTTTCATAAAGCAGAAACATGAGTGACGACAAAAAAATAATTTTCTCGATGGTGGGTGTGAGTAAAATCTTCCCACCGCATAAGCAAGTACTAAAAGACATTTATCTTTCCTTTTTTTACGGGGCTAAGATCGGTATCATAGGTCTTAACGGGTCCGGAAAATCTACTCTGATGAAAATCATTGCCGGTATCGAAAAGGAATACCAGGGCAACGTGGTGTTTTCGCCCGGTTATTCGGTTGGTTATCTGGAGCAGGAACCTAAGTTGGACAATACCAAGACCGTCAAAGAAATGGTGATGGAGGGGGTGCAGGAAGTGATGGACGTATTAAAGGAATACGAGGACATCAATCAGCTGTTTGCTTTGCCCGAATATTACGAGGATGCCGACAAAATGCAAAAGCTTTTCGACCGGCAGGCCGAATTACAAAACAAGATCGATGCTACCGATGCCTGGAACATCGACAATAAACTGGAACGAGCCATGGACGCCCTGCGCTGTCCTCCCGACGATCAGATTGTAGCCACACTTTCGGGCGGAGAACGCCGCCGGGTAGCGCTCTGCCGTTTGTTGTTGCAACAACCCGATGTGTTGTTGCTCGACGAACCCACCAACCACCTGGATGCTGAATCGATCGATTGGTTGGAACAGCATTTGCAGCAATACCCCGGCACGGTAATCGCCGTCACTCACGACCGCTATTTTTTGGATCATGTGGCCGGATGGATACTGGAACTGGACAGAGGCGAAGGCATTCCCTGGAAGGGCAATTACAGCTCCTGGCTGGAACAAAAGACCCAGCGCATGGCAATGGAAGAAAAGCAAGCGAGCAAACGCCGGCGCACCCTGGAACGCGAGCTGGAATGGGTGCGTATGGCTCCCAAAGCCCGTCACGCCAAAGGTAAGGCCCGTTTGAATTCTTACGATAAACTGCTCAATGAAGACCAGAAACAACGTGAAGAACGTCTGGAATTGTTTATTCCCAACGGTCCCCGCCTGGGCAACAAGGTAATTGAGGCGGTGGATGTGGCCAAAGCCTATGGGGATAAATGCCTCTTTGAAGAATTGAATTTCAGTTTACCTCCCAACGGTATTGTTGGTGTTATAGGTCCCAACGGCGCCGGCAAAACCACCCTGTTTAAATTGATCATGGGTCTGGAAAAAGCCGACAAGGGGAGTTTCGAAGTAGGAGAGACAGTACGGATCGGCTACGTGGATCAAAGCCACGAAGCCATCAAGGCCGATCAAAGCGTGTACGAAATAGTGTCCGGCGGGCAGGAATTTATCCGGGTTGGAGGCAGGGAAATCAATGCGAGGGCTTATTTGTCGCGCTTCAACTTTACGGGAGCCGATCAGGAGAAAAAAGCCGGTGTGCTGTCGGGCGGTGAACGCAACCGGCTGCATCTGGCCTTGAATCTCAAGTCGGAAGCCAATGTGTTATTGCTCGACGAACCCACCAACGACATCGATGTCAACACCCTGAGAGCCCTGGAAGAGGGCCTGGAAAATTTTGCCGGCTGTGCGGTGGTTATCAGCCACGATCGCTGGTTCTTGGACCGTATTTGCACCCACATCCTCGCTTTTGAGGGAAATTCCCGGGTTTTCTACTTCGAAGGTTCTTATACCGAGTATGAAGAAAACAAGCGGATGCGTCTGGGCGACGAAGGCCCAAAACGGATACGTTACCGGCAATGGAATGAATAACCATATCTAAAAAACGAATAAAGCATGCAACTTAGAATCAACAAACTACTAACGGCTCTCTTGCTTGGAACGGCTTTTTTTCTGCAAAGCT
>Ga0209201_1003749_pt1 | contig 12966 bp, 10 predicted proteins | sample AD_UKC055_MetaG_FD_184411 | JGI IMG/M metagenome (GOLD analysis project Ga0209201, IMG submission 184411) | Active sludge microbial communities of municipal wastewater-treating anaerobic digesters from USA - AD_UKC055_MetaG (SPAdes) (version 2) | ecosystem: Engineered > Bioreactor > Anaerobic >... | reverse complement strand
ATTAATATTATAGAAAAAAATGATAAATAGAAAGCTTATATTGTACAAAATGATTTTAAAAAATAGATTAAGGATTATTATACGAATAAATATTTAAATGGAAATAGTTCTTTTAAAAATGGGGGAAATGCTTTTTTTGGATATTTAGGACATGTTTATTTTAGATTATAGGCAATTCTTTAGTTATTGAAAGATCAATAGAAGATTACTTTAGATTCATTTATGACTAGTTTGTCTGATATGATAACTTCTGCTACTAATCGGGGATTAGTATGCTCTACATCATTTGATCATAGAACTGAAAAATTTAAAATTTCACAACATTCTTTAAGTTTTTTAACTGCTAACGATATATATTATATTCCTAATTTTGGTGCAGGTTCAATAGTTAAGCAAATTACGTATAATTTAAAGATGCCAGATGGCTATAAAGTTACAATATTTCAAGCTTATGGTGCCAATAATGGTATTATGAACAATTTGTTTGATAATATGTTTAATGGTGGTCATCCTTAGGATATATATTTGTATAAAGGCATACCAGATTAGGATAAAGTTAAAATTGGAGAAGATGTAACAGTAGATTATGAAAAACAATTGAAAGAAAATGTAAATATAGTTAAAAGTACTTTTAACAAAACTGGGAAAATAAATTGTGTGGAATTGTCTAAAGACAGCGTAAAAAAAGCAGTAGATTTATATAACGAAGCATTGTATATGACTTCCAAGCAAAATATTGCAAAGGAAACTGGACATAAATCAATTTCTTCTATTTATGCTATTTAGGTTTAGGTTATTTTAGATTTTATTGCAGGCATTGATTGGGGTTAGGTTTTTAAATTGGCATACAATCCTTTAGGTTGGGAAACTAAATTTTATGTTTCAGATATTCAACATAGAATTGGATAGGGTAATGCTTAGACTATTCTTAAAGGAATAATGTTTGGATGAACGCTTATACTAAAGGTAAAGAATATTTTTTAGAAAATGGTAAGTAGTATATTGGATATTACCATGTTATCAAGGGTAAGCCTTATACTGGTATTAAACATGTTTACAATGTATCCAAGAGATTGTATGAATTAACCAGTAAGAATAGGCTTTACACCTAGTAGGGAGTACCATACAAACCTATCATATAGGAACATTATTTAAATGGCAAAAAAATAGAATTAGCCAATGTTCCTTCGTCAAATTAGTATGCTAAGTCAACATACTCCATATACATTTTAAAGCACATTAAAACCAAAAAAATATATGAAGTTACTAAGAAATGCTATTAGGAATTCAATTCCGAACCTGAGTATGCAAGATTCATGGTTAAACGGAAAAATGGAGATAGTATTACGGACACAGTATTCAATCTTAATCAGGTAAAGGGCGTTAAGGATAAGTTAGTTCAAGCTTACCTCAAAGAAAACAGAGGATTTTAAGCTCAAAATTTTTATTTTGGGTTTATTTATCAACAGGTTATATTAACTAAAAAGGTTGTAAGGAGCAAAAAGTGTTTAAAGTTACGGACAAAATATAGATAATAGATGTGCTTCCAGAAACGATATATGAGAACTACACTCTTATTGTGCACAACGAGAACTGTAATTACATATGCATTCTGGATGATAAATTCAGTATAGTATAGTCCTACATCCATCTAGGCTACTTTTCTGTAAGTCCATTTAAACTTCAGAAGTTAGTGTTTACCAATAACTTCTAGATGTGGAACGCCTTCAATAAAGCTAGACAATCTAAATACTTTTCGAATTTTCAGGAGTATTCGCAATGGTTGACAGATTTTTCAAAAGAATTGAAAATCATTAACTTTTGTTTTACATAGACTTTATCCGACTTAACCTTGGATTCTAAGTCGGAATTGAAAAATTTAGAAAAGATTTACATGTGGTGGGACATCAAGAGAACTTCAATATATAATAATATAGATAATTCTCTTTATATTTATAATATATATAATTATATACTCTATTTGTTATCTAATAATTCTCCTAGATAGATATCTTCTAAATAGTGGAATAAATACTTTCAAAAACGCTTAATAAATCAGTCTTTGTCCATAGATATAGAGTCGAATAGGGCTAAAAGCAAAGGTGATCACATTAACTATTATTCCATATCTTCTAAATAGGAAAGATGGAAACATGTGAAACCTTCTAAGGGTAAGATGTTCTACAAGGTGGATTATAGATATTCTTACATCAACCTGCTATTTCGGATATTGGATATCACCATATATGAAGACCCATATCTGTATCTAGGTAAAGAATTAGGGATAAAAGAATTATCCAGAGATGAAATTAAGGCTACAGTATTCAAAATTTTGTTCTCTAATGAAATTAAGCAACATTTGAATATCAATGCACTCAATAAGATATACTACTTTTCGGTATTTCTTGAAGAATAGTATAAGAAACAAGGATACATTCAATCATTGATTTCAGAAAAGAAGATAAGGTTTAAGGCTGGAGAGAAGTATTCTAGGTCTAAACTTTTAAACAAGTTTATAATGTCATTAGAAAGTGAGGTCTACATAGGTTTACTATACCATTTACTTTTGTTTCCGAAGGAAAAAATAAAACCCTTGTTTTTTATTTTCGATGCTATAATAATTTAGATTGATATAGAAAAATGTATGGACTAGATAGAAAATCTAGAAAAGATACTAACCTTGAACGGATTGTTTCCGATATCGAGGTATTTAGGAGTTAATTTATACGAATGGGAAAACATATGAAGGAGATTAGTCATGGAAGACATTAAAACATCGTTGTTATTAGGAATAGTTAAGAAGGAAAATCTTTGGAAGTTGATATAGTTTCTAAAACAGAATACTAAGTGTTAGAAATATCTAGTTCTTAAGACCGCTTTAGAAGAATACGAAGACTTCTTTTTTGTAATATTTGAATCAAGCAACCCGTAGTTGGGGAATGATAAATTCAAGTTTACAGTTATTCACAAGAAGGGAAGATGCTATTACACCATTAATGCGTTGAATAGCGTAATTTACTAGGAAAACCATGGAATATTAGATAAGGAATATCTAATCGATTGGGAATTGTTCCAAAATATGATTCTGTTTTTGAACAAAGAGAAGGAACTTATCAAGTTACCAACTAAGCTACATAGAATTATAAAACAATAACTATCAAAGAAAGGCATTGAAACGATAAGGAAATCGTGCAAATATTAGGCACATAATTCCAAATTATAACGAATTTCGATGCAAAAGGAGAAAAAACATGATAGACATGAACAAAGCAAAGAAAAGATTGGAATAGCTCCAAACAACTCGTAAGGACTATAGCAAGATCAGCTATTCTCTAAAGTAGGGAGATCAAACATTAAGATTCATAACCAAACCTGGTGAAGATTATCCTTTCGTCGCTGGACAGATGTACTACAAACTTCAAAAACAATTTTTCATCTCTAATGAAATGTATGATGAAGTAGACCCAATAATGGAAGAATTGAATGCATTAAGAGACACTGGCTTAGAAGCTAATGTTGAATTCGCTAAGAAACTTTATCCTAGCAGAAGAATCTTCGCATTAGCAATTGTAAGGGAACAAGAAGACAAGGGTGCTGTATGGGTTGACTTTCCACCTAAAATTGAAAAGGAACTTGTAAAGTACATTCTTAATCCTGAATATGGGGATATCACTGACCCTGAGACTGGAACAGATTTCATTATCACCAAGACCAAGGGTACACCATGGCCAGAATATTCCGTAACTCCAAAACGTAAATCCTCCACTCTAATGAAGACTCCCGAAGAAACGGCTTAGATCTTTGAAAATCTTCCTGACTTTAAAGATGCATACAAGCATTATACAGCGGAAGAAATGAAAGAAATTTGGGACAGATACCTTAACACTGATTAGAATGAATCCAAGGATGTAAAGGAATAGGAAGTTATTCCTGAAGAAGAAGAAAAGATCGACATTGCAAGTGCTTTATAGAAATTCAGAAAAAAGAATATAAAGTGATTTTGATTAAGTCCAATAATTAGGGAGAGGTAGCGATATCTCTCCCCTATTTTCATTAGGGGGAAATATGCCAATAAAACCAAAAGAAATAAAAGAATAGAAAGTGTAGAAGATAGATTTTTAGAAATTAGTAAAGACTCTTAGTAAGAATAAGGATCATGAAGATGCTAAGCTTATTAAGGATTTAGGGGACGCACCATTCTGGTTAAGTACTGGTGACGACATATTAGATTTATACATATCTAATAGAAAGCATGGCGGAATACCAGGTGGAAGGATCACAGAACTTAGTGGTTTGCCAGGATCTGGTAAGTCATTAGTATGTTCTCACTTAATTAAGTCCTGCCAAGATATGGGAGGAATACCAGTTTTAATATAGACTTAGGCTGCAACTAGTTTACCATTTTTATAGGCTATTGGTGTTGATTTGTCAAAAGTTATTCATTACCGATTAAAAACCGTTGAAAAGATTCATAAAGTAACAGAATAGTTAATGTATTCTGTAAAATTATAGATGCCTGATGTTCCTATGTTAATTGTTGTTGATAGTTTAACTGCTGCAACAACATAGGCTTAGCTTAAGAATACCGACTATTAGAATAAGGGGTATAATGCAGCACTAAAGGCAAGAATGAATTCCCAAGCATTCTCTAAGTTAACAATGATGGCAGCACAACAGAAGGTAGCATTAGTATACACTACCCAAGTTAGAGCTAATATGAATATGGCTAATCCTTATATGGATCCATATGAAACCTCAAGCGGCGGGATGGCTCTTCCATTCTATGCTAGTATTAGAATTAGATTACATAGATCTTCTAAATTAAAATAGAATATACATGGAGTTCCAACAGTTGTAGGTTCCACTGTTAGGGCTAGAATTGATAAATCTAGATTAGGTGCAACCTTTAGATAGTGTACTTTTGATGTGTATTATGATTGTGGTATCAATAATTATACTAACTGGCTATCCACTTTAAAGGCTTATAAAGCGATAGAAGGAAAGGGTACAGTTAATATTCCTTGGATAATCAAAACTGAAGGTAAGTAGATTAACTTAGGGAGAGACTTCTTTAAGACAATAAGAAGTGATGCATAGATAAGATAGAAAGTATACAATATAATTGCTGATCTTTTGATTCTTAAATATAAGAAGGTTTAGGATACTGATAATAGATAGATAATTTCTGAACCTGATTAGGGAATGGTTGAAGATTAGTAATAAGGAGAATTTTCAATATGAAAGAAGTTGAAAAACTTATGAAGGAAATATTAGATATAAAGTCTAAATTGACGTAGGATCAAGTGTTGGTTCATAACACTTAGACTGATAAAGAATATGAAGTTAAAAGTGATACTGCTAAAAAAGGGTTATAGGATGGGTATTATACCATACCTGATAAATCTAAAAGGAAAAACAAAAATCTTGTTAAACCCTAGGTTGGGGATTTGAAGAAGTATTCGAAAAAAACTAGTACTGGGGAGAAAGCCTAGAATTCAAATGAAGTTGCTATTAAATAGACTTATAGGACTTCTTCAGATCAGGTAGTTTATTTCTCTAAAATACTTGAAAATGGCAAAAAATATATTTCTGATAATGAAAATAAGTTCTCTTAGGGCGACAAAGAAAGATATTAGATATTTGTAAACTCTCTTAATATTTTAATGGATAATAGTAAGGGGAAAGCGGAAAAATGTTAGGCGTTAAAGACATTAGTTTAGAATAATATGATTGGTACTAATAATGTTGATTTTTCGCCAAAATCTAATCGTAAAGTATATTTTACAGATGTTATAACTGATATGTTCCCATCTAAGATAATAGGGGGATTACCAAGTTACAAATCTATAACCAAATCCGGTAATCCTAATGCCTTTACGAATAGTTTAACATTATTTGCGTACGAAAACGAGATAGATATACCTATATTTAAAGGTGGATTTGCCAAGGCGCAAGGTTAGTATAATGAAGTGCAAACTTTGGTTTTATTGGCAAAAAAACTTAACCTTTCTGTAGATCCAAAATTAGTTCAAAAAGCCCAAAAACAGGCTGACTTAGTTAAGTAGAAAGCTGGTATTGCTAAGTATGATAAAATAGAAAAATGTAATCAACAAGCAGCAGATGCAATATTCGAATAGTTGGATGGAAAGAAGGTAACTAGGGTTCTTCAAGTAGGTGCTTTAGGTAAAAAAGCATTGTTGGATATGGGTATAGACGATAAGGTCGATCCTACCGATATAATAGTTTATTATGAAGACTAGAACGGAAATGAAGTTGCTATGAAGATATCCATGAAAATATACAAGAATATTAATGCTATAACTGTAAAAGCTGCGGGAATTAAAACTGCTGCAGAATATTATTTGGGATAGCAAGCTAAATATATAGATTAGAAAGTTTATCCTGAATTACTTAAAAAATATAATTATGCATAGCCAGACATTTCCAATGATGAAAAAGCTAAAAGATTCAAAAACTTTCGTTAGTAGTATATGAAAGCTTATGAAAAATAGATGGTTAAGTTGTTAAAGTCAGAGGAAGGGCAACAAACCCTTCTTAAAATGTGGAGGTAGGTGCATGGTTGCGGAACAAATACATTTACTTGTATATCCAATGTAGGAAAAGGAACGGCTACGCTTCATAAGCCAAATTATTATTGCTAGCCAAAAATGCCATTTAATATAGAATATAAAGGATCTAAAATAGCTATTGAATTTTCATAGAAGGGGCAACAATATTTATAGATGCAAGTTGCTAGATCTACTAATTGGAAAACTTCTTCCTTAAAATTTGTTCATAGATAGAGAAAATTAAAGGATTCCAATGCCGCTCCTAGCAAGAAAAATAAAAGAACTAAAGTAAATGAAAGATACATAATTAAAACATTATATTCCATAATAAAGGAACAAAAGGTAGATTTAATTAAATGAAAAAACTAAATTTACTAACTTATTTCAAATTATTGAAATAGGGAAAGAAAAATTTATTGTTAATAGAACTTAACGATAAAATTGCAGTCACCAATAAGAAAACTGGGCAAACTTATGAGATAACAAAGCCCTATTATGATCAACATAAGTCTGATTATGATATACCTAAAGATAAAGGTATTAAACCCATATCTAAAGTGAAACCTTCTAAAGAGGTTAAGAAAAACGAACCAGTTAATTTAGGTTCTTTAGGATCTACTTAGAAATCTTCAATTAATCCCCTTAAAAAGAAAGGCTTTGCAACTGGTGATGATGCCTTTGAAGGGTTTATTAAGGTGAATAAGAAAGCAGGACTGGCTTATAGACCAAATCCAAAAGCTTAGGCTGAATTAAAAAAACAGTTTGAGATTATGAATGCTTATAAACCTTTGACTGCAAATGCAATTAAAGGATTGCATGTCCAGGGTATTCAAGGTAACCATTAGGCTTAGCAATATTTTCGTAGTGATTAGGAAAAGTATGGGGGGAATCCCAATGTTCCTAAAGAAGTTGATAAGGCCGCAACTAAAGCTTTGAAATTAATGCAAAAATTATCTAGTACTCCTATGGAATTAGAAATGCAAAAGCTTTATCGTGATTCCCAAAAAAGGTATGATAAAATTCAGGACAGGGCTTATAATAATTAGATTAGTATGGATTAGATGCGTAGATTATTAGATATTAATCATGAATAGTTTGAGAAAAAAGAACAGTAGATAAAGGATAAGTATAAAAAGAACTAATAATCTTTTAAAACGGAGAATGAGTGTTTGATAATTTAGAAAGAATAACAACAGCAAAACGAATATTAATCATAGACGGCACGAATAATCTCATTCGTGCTGTTTCTGTCGCATAGAATTACAATTTAAATGGGTTCGGGATTTTCTTTAAGATTCTGGGTAATTTGATATCTCAGTTTAAACCTGCTTAGTGCTATATTATATTTGATGGAGAAGGTGGAAATGCAACTAAGAGATTACTTCTACCAGAATATAAAATGAACAGAAGTTCAGTGTCAAAGATCCAAACGTAGGACTATTAGAAATTGTTTTAGATATTGAAACATACGCCCATTATAACTCTAAGATTAAACGGAGTTTAGGGCGATAATGTGATGGGTCATATCGCTGTTAAAAACTAGAATTTAGGTAATAGAGTAACCATTGCTTCATCGGATAAAGACTTTTACCAATTATGCTCTAAAACAACGCAGATATGGTAGCCCATAAGAAAGGTTTTAGTAACCTAGGGAACTGTCCTCCAGAAGTACAATTGCCATCCCGTCAATTTCCCAATTTATAAATGCTTAGTAGGTGATGCTTCTGATAACATTGCAGGTATAAGGGGATTAGGGTAGAAAACGATTATTAAGCATTTCGGAGACCTATTTAAGAATGAATTACCATTATAGGGTGATGTAAACAATTTCGAATAGCATGTTAGAGGGATGGTTCATTCCGACATGAAGTTAAAGTTATTGTAGAACCTTCCATTAATATCAAAATTATATAAAATTGTTAACCTTAGGTCTGGTTGTATCATATCCCCTCAAATTGGGATGAAGATCGACTAGATTATAAACGCCAAGAAAAGGAACTTAGAATTCGATAAGGTTTAGTTTATTACTGAGTGCAAAAAATATTTTGTGGATACGGAAAACCAATCTATATTATATACAGCACTTCATTTGATTGCAAAAAAATAAACAAATATAGGAGTTTTAGATGCCCGTAAAAAGGTAGAAATTTCAGTATAACGCTTAGTTCTTAAACAAATTAATCGTTTCAATTATAACAGATCAACGATTCTTGCTTAAAGCAATAGACTTATAGGTGGATACTTATATTGAAAGTTAGCCACATGAATGGCTTGTAAAGTTCATATTTGACTTTTACAAGGATTACAAGGTTATGCCTACTATGGATTCCATACGGGTCAAGATATAGTAGAAAAAGTAGCCACTATTTAAACAATCCCTTTCGACAACATTTATTTCTGTTTTAAATGCATTTTAGTAGGAAAACCTAGAATTCGTTAAGGATTCCGTTATCAATTTTTGTCGATTCCAATAGCTTAAGAAAGCAATCACCAAGTCCATAGATTATCTCCAAGAATAGAGTTTTGAACAAATTTATGAATTAATCAACAAAACAAGATACAAGGGGATGGAGACGGATTTTGGTGTTTAGTATGTATCTTCCTTTGAAGACCGATATACACAATAGTCTCTTTCTTGGGTGGAAACCCCATGGAAGGTCGTTAACAATGTTCTACGTGGAGGATTACGACAGACTAAATTAGGAGTAATATTAGCTCCACCAGGTGTTGGTAAAAGTTGGGTTCTTTGTAATTTAGCTACGCACGCAATCAAAACTGGTAAGAAGGTAATTTACTATTCATTGGAAATGACTGAATAGGAAATCGGTAGTAGAGTAGACTCTATGCTATGTAAGAAACCTGTTTAGTATATAGAAATGAAGGCAAATTGGGATAAGGTTAAGAAGTTGATTGAACCCTACAGGAATAACCTTAGAATTAAATAGTTTTTACCCAACATGACTAAGGTTGGGGACATTTAGAATCATATGAACCAATTGGTTCTCTTTTAGAAATTTGATCCTGATCTAATAATTGTTGATTATGGAGATATTCTTAAGAAGGAATCTAGTTTGAATGATTTATACACTGCTTATGGTGATGCTTACACTAATCTGAAAAGATTGGCTAAGCAATATAGAAAGGCAGTGTGGACAGCAAGTCAGGGAAATAGGTGTCTTACTTTAGATACGGTTGTCGATTTAAAAGATAAGGGAAAAACAAATATTTCTTGTGTTTAGAAGGATGATAGAATATTAACTCCTTCTGGCTATAAAAAAGTAATAGAAGTTTGTAAACCTGAATTACAACCAGTTTATCAAATTAAGCTTAAGAATGGGACAATAATTAAATGTTCAGCAAATCATATGTTTCCTTCTAATAATGGTTCTTTAAAATCTATAGAAAGTGGTTTAACGGTTAACAATATATTGTATTATAAAAATAATAAAAAAATAAGTGAAATATAGATATAGAATATATAGTTACAAGATATTCAAGAAACAATAGATATTGAAGTATAGGGTAATCATTTATTTTTTGCCAATGACATATTAACCCATAATTCTTCCATAAATTCTTAGTTTGTTTTAGGTGATGATATAGCTCACTCTTTAGGAAAATTAGAAATTGCCGATTTTGTTCTTTCTATGAGTAGGAAACAATAGGATAAAATGTCTGATACTGCAAGATTTGTAGTTGTTAAGAATCGTAGTGGAAGGGATGGCAATGTATATAACGCCATTGTTGATTTTGATATTGGTTCTATTTAGATTTTTGATAATTTTACGCAAAATAGTATAGAAACAAGAAAAAAGATGGATAATAACGATAATTTGATGAAGCAAACTATCAAAGAAAGATTATAGATATTAAGAAAACAGAAACAGCAATAGGAGAGTAAGGTATGAAGATGATAAAAACTTCGGAAGAAGCAAGAAATTCAATCAAAATTGGAATTGATAAACTTGCTGATTTAGTAAAGGTTACAATTGGTCCAAAGGGTAGAAATGTTATTATTTCTAAAAATTATGGTAAACCAATCATTACAAATGATGGAGTAACTATTGCAAAGCAAGTTTAGCTTTAGGATGAATTTGAAGATCTAGGAGCCAGAATATGTAGACAGGTTGCCTAGAAGACAAATGAATAGGCGGGAGACGGAACTACTACTGCTACCATATTAGCTCAGGCAATAATACAATAGGGTAGTGCTCATATTCAAAAGGGTGTAAATGCTATCTTTCTACAAAGGTCTTTAGAAAAGTATGGTAATGAAATTGTTAATTATATTAAAACCTTAGCAAAGGATATATCCAGTCAGCAATAGATATAGCAAATTGCTTCAATTTCGGCAAACAATGACCCAGAGATAGGACATATAATTTCCATGGCTATTAAGTAGGCGGGAATTTAGGGAGTTATTAATGTTGAAGATTCTAAAACTATGTAGACTTGGCTTGAAAAGGTAGAAGGAATGTAGATTAATAATGGGTTTATATCCCCTTATTTTATATCTGATTCTGTTAAAATGCAAGTAGAATTAGAAAATGCCTATGTGTTAGTATTCAATTCTAAATTATTCAATCCTCAAGAGATGCTTAATATATTGAAACAAGTAGCCGAAAAGAATGTTGCATTACTTATGTTGGTTGAAGATCTTTAGGGTCAAGCATTAGCGACATTAGTAGTTAACAAAGTTAAGGGAATACTTAATGTTTGTGCAGTAAAGATACCTGGAATGGGTTAGAATAAGAAGGAAATTGCCATGGACATATGCGCAATTACTGGAGCCGAATACCTTTCTAAGGATTTAGGTCATAAGTTAGAAGATGTCAAACTCTCCCAGTTAGGATTTGCTAAGAAGGTTATCGTTTCTTAGAACTCCACGATTATAAGAGAGGGTTCAGGAGAAAGAGCTAAATTAGAATAGCGTATTTAGTCTATTAAGTATAAAATTGATAAGTCTTCATCCTTTACAGAACAAGAGAGATTACAAAAAAGAATTGCTAGAATATTAGGCGGAATATCAATCGTTCACGTCGGTGCACAAACCTAGATGCAATTGAAATAGAAGAAATATAGAATTGAGGACTCATTGCACGCTACTAAGGCTGCAATCGAATAGGGTATTGTACCTGGTGCAGGCAACACTTTACTTCAGTCTTATCAATATCTTATGACACTAGTGCCTAATACTTAGGAAGAAAGAATAGCTATCTAGATTCTAAAGCAGGCAGTATTATCGCCAACAAAACAGATTATTTATAATACAGGTGTGGAAGATACAAAAGAGATAATATCGTAGATTCTAGCCAAGAATGATTTTAATTGGGGCTACAATGCATTAAATGGTAAAGTTGAAAACTTGTTAGAAGCAGGTGTAATAGATCCAGTTAAGGTAGTTCGTTCAGCTTTGCAAAATGCTATTAGTATTGCAGGCTTGTTCTTAACTACTGAAGGTATCATTCTATAGAAGAGAACTTAGGAAAGTGAACAACAAAGTTCAATGTTTAGCGGGATGTGATAATGGCAGAAATATATAAATACATTATAGGTAAATTAAATGTTAATGGGGTAAAGAAATAGAATATTGATTCTTATCTTTAGATGGTTAGTAATAATCTCAAATTAACACAGGGATTTAATAATGTAATTGTAGTTCCAACAACTTAGACCGAAAGCAGATTTAAGATTATATATTAGATTAAGGATAATAACGGCAATTACCACATTTAGGATGTTGAAATATGAATGATTTTCAAGTTTAGATTTGGAAAAATAACTATAAAGCACCGCAAGATAAAACTATTTAGGATACATTCTTAAGGGTTGCTGCCGCAGTAGCTAAGGCGGAGCCTGATAAGGAAACGAGGTAGCTATTGGCTACTTAGTTTTATAAGATTATGTCCTAGTGGAAGTTTATACCAGGTGGAAGAATAATAGCAAATGCTGGTTCTGGGAATAAGAAGGCTACACTATATAATTGCTATGTTTATCATCCATATGATTTTGGTATAAGAGACATAGATAGTATGTAGGGAATATTTTAGACTCTTAAGAAGTCTGCCAAGATTTTAGCATCTTAGGGTGGATTAGGAATAAATCTTTCGTTTATAAGACCTAATGGTTCATATATAGTTGGAACAGGGGCTAGAACACCTGGTGTTGTTAAGTTCATGGAGCTTTGGGATAAGGCTAGTGATGTTATTACTATGGGTTCTAGTAAAGTTATTAATGATAAGTTCACTAGTAAGGCAAAGAAAAAGATCCGTAAAGGTGCAATGCTAGCAGCAATGGATATATCCCATCCAGAGATTAAGGATTTCATTATTGCAAAACAGACTTCAAATAGATTGACTAAATTTAATTTATCTGTGTTAGTTCCTGATAGATTTAT
>Ga0209201_1003748_pt1 | contig 12969 bp, 12 predicted proteins | sample AD_UKC055_MetaG_FD_184411 | JGI IMG/M metagenome (GOLD analysis project Ga0209201, IMG submission 184411) | Active sludge microbial communities of municipal wastewater-treating anaerobic digesters from USA - AD_UKC055_MetaG (SPAdes) (version 2) | ecosystem: Engineered > Bioreactor > Anaerobic >... | reverse complement strand
TAGGGCGAACGCACCCTGCTTGCGGGCGTAAAGAAAAGAAGGTTGTCGGGCATGAGATAATATAAATTAAGTTCAAAACGGGATTTGCGGAAAGGCAGGATCAAATGATCCTGCCTTTATTTTTATTTATTCCTTGCTTCCTGCAAGACACATTTTTAAAATTTATATTTTTATGCCAGGTTTCAACCAGTAATCATGACCTAAACAAATATCCTTCTTTCGAGGGATTGACAAACCAATTTAAGAGTATGTTTTAAAAATCTTTAAGTCACAATCAGAAGCATTTTGAAATCATAACTTAATGGGGGATGGATGAAGAAACATCTCTGGATTCCGCAGTTCATTTGTATTTTGATGCTTCTATTGGCGTTAAATCCAAGCAATCCGTACGCATATTACACGCTATTTCGTTGGGTTTGTTGTGGCGTATTTGCCTATCTTGCATTTCAATCATTTGAGCAGAATAAACAAGAGTTATTAAAAGGATACCTGCTCGTCAGCTGAGCGAATATTCTGCCGGTTTTTTCTTTGAGGATGATAAAACTTGTTTGAACGGTTGAATCAACATGAACAAACCTTCCGATATCCGAACCTATACCCAGAGATTCGAGGTCATTAAAATGAGTCAAATTGCTGGAAACGACATCGGTATCTACATTGTATGAAGGGTAATGTTTAAATATCTCAGGGTTGAATTCTATCCCATGCGGAGTTACGTATGCAATTTCTTTCATGTGATTTTTATTTCTTGTCTGCTTGACTGATTCTTTTAAACGATAGGCAATTTGATAGATTGACATTGCATCGATTTCGTTTTTGTAAAATTCTGTAAAACTATCGAAAACCACATTGCCGATATATAAGGGATCGATATCTGGATGTATCCCTCTGAAATCGACAGGAATTTTTATTTTAATTTTGTCGGCATCAGGCATCATCAAATGATGATATTTTTTCAATAAGAATGACGTGATGATTTGATTATTGGAAATAATATATTTTTTATTTTCCTCCTTTGCTTTCTTTTTGGTTTCGTTGAGAAATGCATCCGGAAAATATTCCCTTTTAAAGTATCGTTTGGCATTGATGGCGTGGACTCGCTTTTGAATTTTTTCATTCAGCTCGGACAATGGCGGTATAAACGATTTGTCCATTTTGTCAAAGCAAACCGGATTGCCCCGGAATAATCGTTGCGTCGATGGAAGAGGATAGCTCTTGCCCTGTAATGCGCATCCCCAAGCATATAAAAAAAGCATCAGGGAAATTCCGTCGGCTATTGTATGGGAACAGCTGACGCCGCCAAATATGCCATCGTTTACCGGTATTCCGGTCACGGCAAAAAGTGGCTCTCCCGGTAATGTTTTAACGTGCGCCATCCTGTTCTTTATATCGTCAATCTCAACCTCATCAGACGCAGCGATGATGGGCGGCAGGATATTGAATTGAACGCCGTCCGTACAATAGAGTAATGCAAATTTATTCTTGTCTGTCATGATCAGACGACTTGAGAAAAGGTTGTAATGCTCGATGGCTTTGAAAAGACACTCTTTGAATTTTGATAGAGGATTTTTTTCTTTATAGAACAGCACAAGCTCCACCGGTCTTCCACCGGGGAATCGGTCATTATCCACTAGTGATAGTGGCAAAATATTTTTTCCGTAATTTTCTTCAAGGGATATCATCTTTTTTTGAGCATTCATTAAAATCATTCCGGGATGGAGATAAAAAATCTACTTTATAACGGAGGGAGCATATTCAGAACTATTTTGCGTGTCAATGCAATTTTCAGACGCGAAATAAAAAATGACAGAATTTTCAAACGGCATGTGATACAGAAACATGGTAAAGATTCCTTTCCAATACACGGAATCAGCCAGGGTTTTTGAAAAACAGTTTGGCCGGAGGAGCAAAGAAATTTCATGAAGGTTCTGGTAACAGGGGGAGGCGGATTTTTAGGCGGTTTTATTGTCCGCCAATTGCTTGACCGTGGTGATAATGTGCGAAGTTTTTCCCGGGGATTTTATAATGATTTGAGAAAGCTTGGCGTAGAACAGTGCCAAGGGCCTTTTGACGATCTGAAGGCCGTCTCCGAAGCTGTCGCAGGATGCAATGCCGTCATTCACGTTGGCGGCAAGGTCGGATCTTGGGGGGCCTATGAAGATTATTACAGAGCCAATGTAACCGGCACCGAGAATGTGATTAACGCATGTATGAAACATGGTGTAAAACGGCTGGTCTACACATCGTCACCCAGCGCGATTTTTAACCGGAATAACATGATAGGTGTTGACGAGTCTGTTCCGTATCCGAAGCATGCCACCCATTATTCCAAAACAAAGGCAATCGCCGAACGTTTGATGATTGGCGCGAACGGAAATAACCTGCGCACGGTTTCACTCCGTCCGCGTTTAATCTGGGGGCCGGGAGATAATCATTTTGCTCCACACCTCGTTGCCAGGGCCAAAGCGGGGAACCTTCTGCTGGTTGGAAACGGTAAAAATCTTATTGACACCGTATGGGTTGAGAATGCAGCTAGAGCGCATCTCCTCGCCCTTGACAGGCTGCAACCAGGTGCCAAGATTGCCGGCAAGGTTTATTTCATCACAAACGGCGATCCGAGACCAATCGAATTCATCATAAACATGATCTTGGACGTATATGGACTGCCGCCGGTAAAACATCATGTACCCAGGTGGCTCGCTTACGCGGGCGGATGGTTTTTTGAAAAAACTTTTGATAAATTGAACCTTCAGGGTGAACCTCTTGTAACGTCATTTATGGTAGATGAACTGACCAAGTCACAATGGTTCAACATATCAGCGGCAAGAAACGATCTGGAATACAAGCCTGTAACCACCATTGAGGACGGAGCGAGACTTTACAAGGAACATATGTCGAAGGGTTTTTCTTTTTATGGAGGGGGTAGTATTTGAAGGCCTCTGATACCTCCGCAGGCCAGAAGCGGGGATTGCTTTACTGAATTAATTTTCCAATAAAGTTAAAACTGCAATGACCTGCCCCAAGACTTTGTACCACAAGTCAAGTTAGAAATCCGTTATTTTTTGTTGTTCCATTTATATACGCTTCCGGTGCAGGGGCGTTAGTTCAATGTACTGTACAGCCTGAATGTGTTGTATTGAAGCCTCCATTGTTCAGTCAGCTTCCGGGCCTCATTACTGACCCTGCCTTTCTTACGCAGATTATAAATGGACATAATTAAATTTTGCGGACAAGAAAAATTGTATTTTAGTAGGTAACGGCAAGATTCTTCCTGAAAATAAGTGTCCGCTATTTTCAATAGACATTCAACCTTCCAATATGTAATAAATACAAATATCTTCTCTATAAGGGGGATTAATGTGAAAGACTCCATAGCGGATCCGGTGGCATTCCCGGATTCAGTTTTTAGCAGGTTGTCAGTTTGCGTGCAGAACGGTGTCCACCTTCGTGTCATGACTTGGCGACCAAAAAAACCCGTGAGTGAAGCCCCCATTGTTTTTGTTGCGGGATGGGTGTCAGCCGTATCCGGATGGATGCCCTTGTTGAAGGTAATGGCTTCCAGAAGGCCGGTTTATTATATCGAAACACGGGAAAAGCGATCAGCACTCATTGAAAAAAGGAAACCGAAGCCGGATGATTTCAGTATCAAGCGGATGGCGGAAGACCTGATCAGTGTTTGTCACCAACTGAAAATCGCCACACCAACCACCACCGTCGTCGGCAGTTCCCTGGGGGCGACAGCACTGTTGGAGGCGCTAAAAGGGGGGCACCTGACCGCGGGAACAGCATTCCTGATTGCACCCAATAGTGATTTCAAAGCCCCATGGTATTTGCAGTGGATTCTTTTTCTACCGGCTTTTCTATATCATGGGATTAAGTATTTTGTTCTCTGGTATTTAAGGACCTTCATGGTGGATGTTAAAAAAGAACCCGAACAGATGATGCGTTATAACGATACGCTGCGGGTAGCCCATCCGCAGAGATTTAAGCTGTCAGCCAGATCAGCCATTTATGATCATTACGAAGTCTGGCCAAACTTGAGCAGCGTGACCATACCTGTCGCTTTGGCTTATGCCCCTACGGATACGTTTCACTCATCGGACAATATCAGACTCCTGGCGGACAGATTACCCAAGGCAACCGTCGTTTCCTGCCCGTCAAACAAATATATGCATAGCGCGGAGGTGATGCAGGATATTGAGGCGTTTGTCTTCAAATCGGCATCATAACTCTGGGGAAAAATGGACAGATAATAAGGTTTATTGTGCTCAATGAAGGCTTATAATGTTAACTTTCAAGCGGTTATCATTGATATTTAGTGATGCAAATAAGTATGACATTTTTAGGTAAAATCAGCGACCACTTCATAAATAATTGCCGCTTATAAAAACGGCAGCGGCTTTTCCAGCCGATAAACCAGCGCCTGACAGGACGCCAGAAGCTTTCCCGAATCGTCGGTTGCGCGTATATCGTAGGCGGCGGTTTTTTTCGTCCTGTTAATTTCTCTGGCTTCGGCGGTCAGCGTAGCGCCTTTTTCCGGCGATGCCAGATAATTGATGCTCATGTTAAGGGCAACTGCCATGGTGCCGTGTGAATTGGAGGCTATTTCAAAAGCCGCATCCATAAGCGAAAAAATAGCGCCGCCGTGAGCCATCCCGAAAATATTTTCCATGTCCGGTGTAAAAACCATTGCCACTTTTGCGTATCCTTTTTGCAGATCGACGAACGTTAACTGGAATTTTTTGGCGAAAGGTTCGTTCTGCGCTTTTTTTAAAATAGTCTCCCTGTCTTTTTGATTCATGAGTATTACTCCTGCATGTTTTTCTGGACAATTGATACGTTCTTGTAACGCTATAATAAAAAGGGGGGTAATCTGTCCAGCTGAAAACAAAAACGCTCAATTTTGATCTTGCTTTTGTGGTACAGGCTGCAATATTCCGACTACTACCTATAGTAGTGCAAAAATACGATTACCACCACATATTGATTTTTTTCTTGCTTTTTCAAAAAAATATTATAAAATAACTGAAAGTTTGAAAGAAAATCTTTTGGCAGAGAAATTGAGGTTTCGGTTTGGAAGGTTCTTTGAAGCAAACGGTTTTTAGATGGCAAAATGCCAAAGTTTGTTTAAACTGGAGAGGGACCGCTTCTGACGGGGAATTTTCGATGTATCGTCGGGGAGATAGCAAAACAGAACATGATCATATGGCAAACGCCGAATGAAGCGGTTGCAAATGGTTAACCAAATTTTAAACCCTTGCCTGAAGGGCGGATCGTAAAAGATCCGCCCTTTTTCTTTCGTTAAATGTTCAGGCAAGTTAAAATCCGCCATTGCTGTATCGAAAAAAAAGTGTCTGACGAAGGCCGCCAGACACTTTTTGATATGACACGTGACAGATGTTTTCTTAGATGACTCTAACAGCGATGATTCCTTCAATGGACGTGATTTTATTTATCAGATCTTCGCTGATATCACCTTCCAGGTCGATGATGTTGTACGCCAGATTCCCTCTGCTCTTGTTGATCATGTCGCCGATGTTGAGCTTGTTATCGGCCAGCAGATGCGTGATCTTCTCAATCATGCCCGGCGTATTCTGATTGGCAATGGTAATTCTTTTCTTGCCCGATTTGTCCAGGGCGCACTCAGGGAAATTTACCGAGTTTTTGATGTTGCCGTTCTCCAGGAAATCCATGAGCTGCATGGCAGCCATCACGGCGCAGTTTTCTTCCGATTCTTCGGTGGAGGCCCCCAGATGCGGAATGGGGATGACTTTGTCTGTTTTGATAACTTCTTCATCAGGGAAATCGGTAACGTAACAGCCCACAATACCATCGGCAATCGCCTTCTTCAGGGCCGCTGTGTCCACGAGCCCGCCTCTGGCAAAATTCAGGAGGACGGCGCCTTTTTTCATGACAGCGAACTTTTCGGTGTTCATAAATCCTTTGGTATCTTTGTTTTGCGGAACGTGCAGCGTGATGAAATCGCACTCAGCCAGAAGCTTGTCGAGACTGGCTGCCTTTTTGGTGTTGCGGGAGAGCCTCCAGGCCGCTTCAATGGAGAGGAACGGGTCATATCCCCAGACTTCCATGCCCAAGCCTTCGGCGGTATTGGCGACCATCGTGCCGATAGCGCCCAGACCGACCACGCCCAGTTTCTTGCCCATAATTTCAGTTCCGGCAAACTTGGATTTGCCCTTCTCGATAAGATCAGGCACTTTGTCGCCTTCGCCAACCAGACCTTTAGCCCAGGCGATTCCCCCGACAACATTGCGGCAGGCCATCAGCATGCCCAGGATGACCAGTTCCTTCACGCCGTTGGCGTTGGCCCCCGGTGTATTAAAAACGACAATGCCTTTCTCTGAACATTTGTCGATGGGAATATTGTTGACGCCGGCGCCGGCGCGGGCGATTGCTTTCAATGATAACGGCAGGGTCATATCTTTCATTTCTTTACTTCTCACCAGGATGCCGTCCGGATCGGGAATATCAGTGCGATACTCGTACTGATCTGAAAAAAGGCTTAACCCCTTTTCAGAAATCTTGTTTAACAGATCGATGCGATACATAAATACCTCCTATTCCTTTCTAATGAGACCCAAATTTCAGAAACGATGTCCACTGAAACTTGTAGGTCGAATTTTTCCGAGGCGAAGCATGGCGGGACATTGAGCCATCCCGAACAGCGTAGATGATGAACCTCAAAATTTGCTTCGGGGTTCATACCCGTGAATAAGGAGTTCTGGCAGGAAAACTCCTGAGCTTTGTCGCCATAGTACAATACAGATTGAATTTATCTCATGGATACGAAACCATCTGTTTTGCAGGACGAGTATAGAATGGGTGCTTTTACGTGTCAAGGAAATCTTAATGAGATCCATTGAGAGCAAACGAAGTGATGCTCGAAATGCGAGGGATACTGTCCAATAACCGGAGTTTATTGGACAGTATCCCCCGGTGCATAGCGCCGTGGAAACTGTGTTTACGGTAAGGAAATATGAATTTTAACGAGACCCAGATTTCAGAAACGAAGTGCACCGAAATTTGATGGTCGAATTATCCCCGAGGCGAAGCCGAGCGGGATAAATGTGGGTCTAATTCCCCGCCCCCTAGAGCGCAGTTCCTTTGGATACCATGCTGTTGTCGGCGGGGTTGTTTATCATATCAAATGAGTCTTGGTAGATGTAAAAAAAGGTTCCCTTAGGGGGAACCCTTATTTTTCCTGGTGGGCTGTGCGGGGATTGAACCCGCGGCCAATGGATTAAAAGGGCAAAACAAAGGAAAGGCGGGTGGTAACATAACCACCCGTTTTCTTTTTATATATTTGTTATACATAAACAAATCAAAATAACTCAATGTCAGCCAGAGTCAGCTAGAGTCAGCATGTTGTTTTGACTGATAAGCACAAAAAAAAGCACAGTATCATTTGTTGGTATTGTGCCTTGTTTTGTCCTGTTCACTATACAGGAACTATACATTCAACTTGAATGTATTTCGTTAGAAATCCGTTAGAAAGAAAGTGATGGGGGAGGGGGACTAGTGGTTGTTGATTACCTCCCCTACCAGTGGGCGAGGAGTCCCAGTGTACACGCACAGGGGATAAAGAACTTGAGGTTAAGTATATGAAGAAATCCAAGCTTGATTTACCGCATATCAAACTATTGATAGCTAATAGAATAGCAAATGGGCGCTTACAACGAGAAAATGAACATAGACGAACATAATACGAACTATTTAGTTCGTCCGGTTTGGGTATCAAATATTGTACGACCGTATTCATGGTCAATATATTGGTATCTGTTATTTTTATTTTGAGTTGATTGATAATAAGCAAATACCAATGCTATCCCTATAATCAGTAGTCCTATCTTGAAAATCCAATCCAATATACTTGGTTTCATCAGTACCCCCTTGTCCAAAGTCATAGCCGGTAACAGCCTTTGTGAAACAAAAAGGCTTCTTTAAAACTAGGTTATATTTCCAATCCTTTCGCTAAAGACTGCAACTCTATACGATTAGCTTCAAACCTCGATTCCATGCACCATGTGAGCATTTTGATTAATTGCTTATCTGTTTTGATTATGGTTCCAAGAAAGTGTATTTTTATGCCGTTTGAGGTTGCACCAATATCAGCTTGAAGAGCATCAAATCTACCAATTTTTATTTCTCTCATTTCAGAAGAAGTACTTTGACTTAATTTGTTAATCATATTCAAACGTATTGACTCTGCATAAGCTTTCCAATCTTGCACATCATTAATATTGATAGAACTTATCATCAGGGCAGCATCAATTAAGGGGTTTTCTGCGTATAGTTGTTGTGATGGAGATGATGGAGTGCCTTGAAGCCATCCATCGGGGAGCTTTATTTTGAAAGAACCATCTTTGCTTAATATAGTGGTTGTCGAGGAGTTTCTCTCTACTAATTTATTTTCTGTAAATTCGTAATCTCTTTTGCATTTGTCTGTACAACTAACTTGAAGGTTTTTCTTTTTATGCAGAGACCTGCATTTATTTTCACAAGTATTTAAATCGTATTGCATCAAACCTGCTTGAATTTGTTTCTCTGTATTGTTGAATATCATAACGTTATTATCATAATCTATGCTGTATTTTTTGAGTTTCTGAAGTGCGCTCTGTCCCAAAAGCATAGGTGCTTCTATTGAATTAGAGATACTGCACGTAACGTTATTTAGTTCTATGTTTCCAATCTTTACTGATTTCAGCTTAAATCTCTCGCTCTTTGCCGTGGTTCCGTCGGCAAATTTATAGTATGCTCCCGGCAACCAGTCTGTGCTTTTTATCGTTTTGGTTCTAATTAGAGTTAGGGCGACGTCTGGAGAAATCGAGACATCAGATGCACCGCTGTCGAGAATAAAATAAATGGAAAGAGCATCGTTTAAGATGACGGGCACTTCATAAACACCACCTTTTTTTATAAGTTTAACCTCATTCTGATTTGAAGTCGTAGTTAATGACCTTTGACTTTTTAGCGATTCCTTGTATTCATCGAAAATCATAGACACACCAAATTGGTTCAACGCTATAAAGGCATTCTGAAGAGACTTCATCTTATCGTTCTCATTAAGCCATTCTCTGAAATCTGGGTCTGCCGCAATTTGTTTCCAATCGGGTACGGTTTTATCCATATAACTAAAAAATTTATTTGTTTCAGCTTCTTGTTCTTCACGTATTCGTCTTTCTTTTTCACGTGCTAGCCTTTCTTGCTCCAATGCTAATCTTTGTTCACGCAGCAGATTTATTTCTTCACTTTTACGTTGGTTTTCTAATCCAGCGCTCATACCATCAGCAATACCTTTAAGTATATAACCCCAGTCGCTTGCATATGAAGGCGTGGCAAATAAAATAATAATTAAAAAAATACGTATAATTTTCATATACACATTATTTATTTTCATCATACTACCCCCTAACAATTAATATCCGGCTTTTATATTATTTGCCTTAATGGTTTTTGAATGTATGGTTAGTTTTCGTTAGCATATGCCTCGCAGCCTTCAATAAAAGATTGCGACTTACCACTACATTCTTCCGGATCGGTGATCTCATTTTCTTCAGCCCATTCATAACCGGCATTGTGTCCTGAGCAATCGTCTGTACATTCCCAGTTATCTCTGGTTAATGATTTATCTACCTTAACTTCAAGTGACCGACCATTCTTAAAACTTTCCCTAATATACTGCGGTTCTGATTGTTCTTTTGACGGTGTTTGATTATTACATCCGACAAATGATATTGTGACGAAAACGATTAGAAGGAATAGAAAGAATGTTTTTTTCATTTGCTATATCCTCTAAAATAAAAAATGATTCTGATTGTGACTTTTAGATTTTTTAAAAATACGCTTATGGGATTAGTTTGTCAATCCCTCGAAAGAGGGCATAAATATTTACTATTAACCAGAGAATTATTTAATTGCAGTTCAGCAATTTGTAATGATAAATAACAGCAATCTAAAAAGAGAAAGAAAATGACAGGGAAAGAGTGGAATAAAATTAAAGCATGGCTTGAAAAACGCCCAAAAGAAAAGAGGGAGAAAGCTATCCCGTTAGATAGATATGAAATTATAGATTTTATTATTAAAAAATATTCTCATCAAGATCCTCAAATTAGAGGTACTAGCCGCATAATTTATCATCTGTTTTTTTGGGAGGGCATGAGACAAAAAGACATAGCAGAGATACTATGTGTATCAAGACCTAATGTCTCTAAATGTTTAAAAAAGCATATGGCAAGATTAACTTCGTCAAAGACGAATTGCCGTGTCCAACGGAATATGCAGAGATTAAGCGACGGTTCTATGAAGGAGATGAAGGAGAAAAAAAACATCATCAAAATAATCAAAAGGAGCAAAAACGGCAAGGTTGAAATAATAGAAAAACAAAAATAATATGTCTACCGTTGTAGACCTATCTGTAAAAAATCAGGGTGCAAACGACTGCATGGTCTTTGCGCCTTTTTTATTTCGGTAAAGTTAAAATACTTAAAACCCTCGCCTATTGACTGAAAAAAATTACCACTTTTACAAAAATATTTTTAAAAAAATTAAAAATATTTTTATTGCTAAATAATATTAAATACTTACAAGTAAAAAAGGTTTTTTTAAACCTGTTGATAACTAGTAAAAAACCCTAAAAAATGTGCGTAAAAAGGTTAACTCATGAAACATCCATACATATATATAGGCAATAATTTTAAGAAGGAGAAAGATATGAGAAAAAAAGACCCCACCGTTTTAGAATCCCCGGACTTAGTAGCATTCATTTCACTATTCAAAAAAATTAACCCCAGACCATTTAAGAGAAAGACAGACAATCGCATTGTTTTCGAGTTTGATGATGATGTCAGCGAGGCAGTTGATGCGTTTTATAAAAACGTCTCTGTCAATATAGTTGACTACTGCAAGACCCTGAAGATGATCCGGTCAATGATTTTTAATGTCAAAGCCGGGAACTCATAACACCTTAAACAATTCAGGGAACGAGAATGAATCTACAAAAACCAGATATAATAACCACCATTGAGAGAGAAGGCTTTGCACCAAAACAAAGAGGGAAATCCTTCTGGCTCTCCTGTCCTTTCCATGATGACAAAAATCCTTCACTAAAGATTGACCCGGAAAAACAAAAATTCTTTTGCTTTGGGTGTGGAAATCACGGTTCGGCAATTGACTTCATTATGGCATTACATGGGTTGTCATTCAAAGAAGCTCTTCAGTATCTGAACCTTCAGGAACCATCTAAAATCAATTCAGAGCAAAAAAAGAAAAGGGCTTTGGTCAATGCCTTCAGGGAGTGGGAAAAGTCTCTCAAGAAGGAACTGACCGATTTTGTCAGGGATTTTTACTCAGTAACAAGAGACTTAAAGACATGGGAAGAAGTCGATGAGTTGGCAGAGGATTTCCACTTAATATCACTTGCAGAGTATTTTCTGGAGATACTCTCAGAAGGAACAGACAGACAAAAATATAACTTAATAAAAGGAATGAAAAAGAATGGATGATTTTAATTTAGAAGAGACATTGATTCAGGATGCAAAAGAACAAGAGAAAAACGAAATCTTATTAAGCCTTGAGAGTTGGGAATCAATTCGGGCTTTGGACATTACAATCGAATGGATAGTGGACAGACTCATTCCCAAAGACAGCATAACTCTCCTATTCGGTAAGGGTGGAATCGGCAAGACTTGGCTCTCAATGGATATGGCAAGAAGCATTGCAAGTGGAACTCCCTTTCTTGGATTAGGAACGGTTAAGACCCCTGTCATATTTGTTGACTTTGAAAACCCTCTGGCAGTCTTAAACACTAGAACTCAGAAACTAGGAGAGGCTGAAGGAGTTTTCTTCTGGAGAGCAAACAACGACAAGATAAAAGCCCCTAAGTTGGATAAGTCAGAATATGCACTCTATAAGCAGTTGCCTCAGGGAGCCATTCTGATTTTCGATACCCTCAGAGCCTCACAAGACAAAGACGAAAACAAATCCGATGAAATGGGTTTGATTATGGGCAGACTTAAGGAACTCCGGGATATGGGATTCACAATAATTCTTCTGCACCATACAGCAAAGAACTCTGACAAGATCGCCAAAGGCTCAACGGCAATCGTTGACTTGGCAGACCATATCTTAGGCTTGACCCTTGTCAGAAAGAAGCGAGATGGACAGGAAATCATTGTTGATGATGAAGACTCCGATGGAGACCTTGTTTATAGGTTTGGAGTCAGGGAAAAAACACGATTCGAGCCATATCAGATTTACCTTACCTTGAACCCGGACAGAGGTTTTGAGCTAGCACCAGACCCTCAAGAAGACACCTTGAAAGAAATGTTTGATTATCTATGTGAGCAAGGCTCCATGAATAAGACTAAATTTCTCGATGACTGCAAACCGATAATTGGTTTAGGTCAAAAGAAGATTAGAAAATTATTTGACATTGGTCAGGGCAGATATTGGAAAATCGAAAAGACGAGCGATCATAATATTCAGAAAGTCAATCCGATTCAGTTTGGCAGTTTTTCACCCCTATATAGTAGTGAAAAAGGTAAAAACGGAAGTTCAGTTTTGCAAGACGATGTAAATACTGACTCTCCCAAAACACAGCAAACCCTTGAAAATAGTGAGTTTGGCAGTTTTTCAAAGGGCTTTTGCCAAAGTGCAAAACAGGAAATTATCGAAGTGGAGAGCATACTATGACCTATCAAGTATTAAGCACCATGAAGGTAAAAACGAAACAGGGAGAAACGATTCTCTCTCCCGGACAGATTATAAACTTAAGCCCCTCTAAAGCTGACTCATTGCTTGCTCAGGGGAGAATAAAACAGACCTCTCTTGAAGAGATTCTGGACTCAATTCTCTTGGAATCAAGAGACAAAATAATCAAAGCCCATAACAGAAGGCAATACCACTCCACCGATGAAATAAAAGCCTCAGAAGACGCAATAGACCGCATATACA
>Ga0209201_1003744_pt1 | contig 12979 bp, 10 predicted proteins | sample AD_UKC055_MetaG_FD_184411 | JGI IMG/M metagenome (GOLD analysis project Ga0209201, IMG submission 184411) | Active sludge microbial communities of municipal wastewater-treating anaerobic digesters from USA - AD_UKC055_MetaG (SPAdes) (version 2) | ecosystem: Engineered > Bioreactor > Anaerobic >... | reverse complement strand
GGGAGGTCGGGAGATGGCGGGAGTGGTGATGATGACGGTTCTGGCGGGGGTGGTGGCAGGGATGCCGGGCCCGGGGATGCTGTTCGACTGGCCGGCCTTCCCCTCCGCCGGATTCGTCGAGGTGGTGAATCCCACCGCGCTGGCCTGGCAGCGCGACATGACGTTCTCCATAGGCGTCCCTTCCAGCGACAGCTCGCTCCACCGCCCGGACAGGGTCTATCTCGGGCTCCCGGGCATCGGAGCCTCGGGCTGGTGGGAGAGCAGGGGGGATCTCCGGCGCTTCACGGTCGGGTCGGCGACCACCCTCGTCGACGGCATGGCGTCCATCGGCACATCCTATACGTGGATGGACCCGGTGACCTCCGATGAGTGGGAGGGAGCGCGCAGTTGGGACATCGGCGTGTCCTTCAGACCTTCCGCCGTGTTTTCCGTCGGAATCGTCCGCAGGAGTGGATTCGAGTCGGCCGGCGTGGAGCATGAAGCCTCGTACAGGGGAGGCCTGGCAGCAAGACCCTTCGGCCCGGTTTTCACTCTGACCGGAAACGTCGGAGTGGACGAGGATTTCGACGATTTCGAGTTCGACGGGGGGTTCGAGGTCAGACCCGTTCCCGGCGCCGCCCTGCGGCTGGGCTTCTCCGAGGACCGGGTCTCGGCGGGCATCTCCAGCGACTTCGGGCATGTCGGCGCAGCTTTCTCCGGCCTCCTCGAGGACGAGAACTACGCCGGGGGGCGGGCGGAGATAAGGCTCACCTCCAGCCCGAGACGAAGCATCCTTCCTCCGTCCGGGAGGTACGTCCGCATAGAGACGGGCTCGACGGCCGAGGAGCAGACCAGGGATTTCCTCGGTCCGGTGAAGAGGAGCTTCTCCGAGGAGATCCTCCTGATAGAGCGCGCCGTCGACGACCCTTCGGTCGAAGGGCTGATCGTCGATCTGGACGGAGGGACGGGGACCGCCGCCCAGGCCGAGGAGCTGAGAACCCAGCTCGCGCGGGCCAGGAGCATGGGCAAGCAGGTGGTGGTCTATGCCGGCAGCCCGGGCAACATCGAGTGCTACGTCGGGAGCGCTGGCACGGAGTTCTGGATGCACCCCGCAGGAGAGACGTTCTTCTCCGGCTTCGCCGCCCACGGCATCTTCCTGAGGGACTTCCTGGACAACGTCGGGCTCTATCCGGACTTCGTGCGGATCGGCGAATACAAGAGCGCGGCCGACATGCTGACCCGGTCGGACATGTCCGAAGCCCAGAGGATCGCCGAAACGGCGCTCCTCGAATCCTTCCACAGGGAGCTGTTCCTCGCCCTCACCAACGGGCGCGGTCTGGAGCCGCCGCAGATCGTCACCATTCTGAAGGCCGGGATGATGCCGCCGCACGAGGCCGTCGACGCCGGCCTGGTCGACGGCACGGTGTTTCCGGACGAGATCGAGGAACGGCTGGAGGCTCTGAACGGCCGCGGAATAACCGTGAGATCGCTCGACGAGTACGAGGCATCGATCCCGATAGACGACGACTGGGGTCCAGAACCCAGGATCGCCGTCATAACGGCTACTGGCTTCATCACCCGCGGCCGCAGCGGGACTTCCTTCCCCCTGGGCGGGACGATGGGCAGCGAGACCATCTGCGAGCTGATCAGGGACGCGGCTTCCAGACCCGGCGTGAAGGCCGTTGTGATCCGGATCGACTCGGGCGGCGGAGACGCCTTCGCATCCGAGGAGATGCACCATTGCATCGACGAAATCTCGAAGGAAATGCCCGTCGTAGTCTCCATGGGCGGCGTCGCCGCATCGGGCGGCTACTACATCGCATGCTGCGCAGACAGCATCTTCGCCGACAGCTACACGGTCACCGGCTCGATCGGGGTCATCGGCGGGAAGATAGCGGCGGGCGAACTCCTCGACAGGATCGGCATAGGCGTCGAAACCATCGCCCCGTATCCGATGGCCGACTTGTTCGACGTCTTCTCGAGCTTCACCGACGATCAGAGGCGGAACGTGGAGGAGTCCATAGGGCGCTGCTACGACCTCTTCACGGGCAGGGTGGCGGACGGCCGCGGCATGACCAGGGAGCAGGTCGATTCGATCGGACGCGGGCGCATCTGGTCCGGCTCCGACGCCCTGGAGATCGGTCTGGTGGACAGGATAGGAGGGCTGACCGACGCCGTGCGCTGCGCGGCGGGAATGGCCGGACTCGGTGAGGACTGGGTACCAGTAATCGAAGTGCATCCCAGGCCCGGCCTTTTCGATGGCCTGAGCCTGAGCCCGTTCAGAGGCGCGTCGGTGCTCGATCCCCGGAGTCTTCTCAATCAGATATCGGCCTTCGACAGGCCGCTGTACCTGATGCAGCCCGTCATCGTAGAGTGACGGAGGGGCTCCTCCCGGAGGCGGCCGATCAGGCCTCCTACATGGAGGCGAGGAGCAGATTGGACTTCGTACCTGCGGCGGCGGAGATCTGCCGCAGGCACGGCATCCCTTCCGCCGGTCCGGCGCGGGTGGATTCGGGCACGCATCTCGTCTTCCTGCTGGACGGCATGGCAATCAAGCTGTACGCGCCCTCCTGGTCGGAGGACTTCCGGGCGGAACGCGGGGCACTGGCTCGAGAAGGCGCCGGTGTTCGACGGGGCGGCGTTCGAGGAGGCGCTGTTCGGCTTCAGGCTGGACTGAAAACCCGCTAGAACCCGCCACCAATGCGCATGTTCAGCCTGAATCCCTCCGGGGACAGCAGGGCCGCATCCACCCGGAGAGTCATGCCCCTCAAGGTGGCGTAGAAACCGATTCCGCCGTCCGGGTGCCACCTGTCCCATCTCATCCCGCTGAGCGTCTCCGACGCCTGGCCGGCGTCCGCGAACAGGGCCGCACCGACGAGAATGAGCGGATCGTCCGTCTCCGGATCGTCCATCAACCCGAAGAGCCGCCTCCTGAGTTCCAGGTTCGCGACGGTCAGCCAGTCACCCGAGAACCTGTCGCCGGCGTACCCCCTGAGGAGCTGGGCGGGTCCGAGGAACGGAAGGAAGGGAATCTGTGTGTCACCGGCGCCGTGGTGGTATGCGACGTCGTTTCTCAGAGCCAGCAGGAAGCCTCCTCCGATCGGGTGGCAGGCCGTCCGCTCGAGTTCGGTCCTCCAGTAAGCCTTTCCGCCTCCGCCCTGCCAGTCGAATCGTGCCCGGAGATTTCCCCATGCAGGACCGGGGTATGAGCGCGAACTCAACTACACGGAGGGGCCGGCGGTCCATCCATTCGTGATCGGGCGATCCGGCAGGCTGCCCCACAGATCGCCCTCCTCCCGGTCGAATACCGAAGAGTGCCTCGCCTCGGCCCCCGCCCTCGCCTCGAACGGACCGAAGGTCCGGGTGTGTCCGATGGAGATCACGTCCGATTCCCTGTCATACTCCAGGCTTTCGTCGGGGTCGCCCCAGTTGCCCCAGCCGAAGAAATCGTGATTCAGAAGCTGCTCGTGACAGGCGGACGCGAACCACGCGCCTCCTCCCACCGGGATGCGGACTCCGAAGGATTCGTACTGGCCCCCTCTCGCCGTTCCGTAGGCCATGACCGATATTTCCGGGCCCTCGACACCTTCCGGGCCTGCGTGCAGGATCGCGCCATACAGGAGACCCGATCCGGAAGAGTAGCTGACCAGCGGGAGAACAGCCACGCCGGCAGCGGCGACGGACGCCATGAGTGTCAGCAGAAGCGCTTTCATGCGATTCCTCCGGTGGTGATCATTCTTCCGCGGCCTCCAGGGCCGGGGTTGAGGGCGACGCCGGATTCGGGGCCCGGCATGGCAGAAACCCATCGACAGGGTTTATACTCATCTTAAACTACCTCAAGGAGGCTGGACTTGAAGGGGCCACTGATCGTAGTTCCGACCTACAACGAGGTATCGAACATCAGGAAGCTGATACCGGCGGTCCTGGCGCTTCCGGGATCGCCCAGCATCCTCGTCGTCGACGACAGCAGCCCCGATGGAACGGGCGACGCCATCCGCGAATTCGAGGGCACGGGCAGGGTGCATCTCCTGACCAGGCCGGAGAAGAAGGGCCTGGGCCAGGCCTACGTGGCCGGCTTCAGATGGGCGCTGGAACAGGACTTCGACCCGATAGTCCAGATGGATGCGGACTTCTCCCACGACCCCGTGAAGGTTCCGGAACTGATCGGAGCCCTCTCGGACCACGACTTCGCCCTCGGATCGCGTTACTGCTGCGGCGTGAACGTCGTGAACTGGCCGCTCTCCCGGCTGCTCCTCTCCTACTTCGCCAACGTTTACACGCGCCTGATAACCGGGCTGCCCGTCACGGACGCCACCGGCGGATTCAAGGCCTTCCGCAGGGATGCCCTCGTGAAGCTAGATCTGAACGAGATCCGCTCGGATGGCTACTCGTTCCAGATCGAGGTGACATACAAGCTCTTCCGGGCCGGGTGCAGGGTCGTCGAAATACCCATCATCTTCGTGGACCGACACGCCGGCACCTCCAAGATGACGCGGAGCATCGTCTGGGAAGCCGTGTGGATGGTCTGGCGACTCAAGTTGTCCAACCTCTTCCGATGATCTCTCCGGCTCTTCCTCTGGCCGTTCTCGCCGCATCCACACAGGTTCTGGACTGGGATTTCGTCTCCTCGATGACGCACGTGCGCTCGGCGCAGCCCACGGCGGAGGGCCTGTGGTGCGCCACATCCGGAGGCGTCTTCTTCTACGACTACGACCAGGGCTTCACGGCGGAGTACCTGTATCCGCACGATCTACCGCACCATGCCGTTGAAGACGTTCTGCAGGACAGCCAGGGCAGGCTGTGGTGCGCCACGGGCAACGGCCTGGCCGTGCTCGAGAACGGCGGATGGACCGTCTACACCTCCTTCGATGGGATACCCGGCTCCGGCGAAGTGCGGGTCGTCGAGGAGGCCGGCTCGCGGATCTGGGCCGGAACCGACGGCGGGCTGGCCGGATGGACCGGCTCGGGATTCCTGCACATGGACGAGGCTCTCACCCGGGGAGGATTCACTGCGGGCGAAGTGGACGCCCTTCTCGAGCGCGACGACTCTCTCTGGATCGCCACCGAAATCGGCGTGTTCTCCCTGGATCTCGGATCGAGCCCCTACGTCGCATCCTCGTGGCACCACTGGGCCGCCGAGACCGGGGGGCTGGGCATACGAGGCTTCCTGGCAACGCCCGACAGCCTCTACGCCTTCGGCAGCGGCGTCTTCAGGCGGGATCCCGGAGCATGGACCGTCCTCCTCGATTATTCCTCACATCCCGACAGCATGATCCTCGGACTCGCCTCGACCTCCGACGGTCTCGTCGCCGCGGGCTGCGGCGTGCGCCGCAGGATCGCCGGAACCGCATGGGAGCGATGGGGGGAGGGCTTTCCGCCAGGCACCCAGGCGACTTTCCTGGCCGAAGGCGGGGGCAGTCTCTGGTGCGGCGCAGGATCGCAGCACTGGACGAACACCGACTACGGAGCCGGCCTGGCCAGGCTGAACCCGGAAGGGTGGACTCTCGTCTTGATCCCGGGCCTTCCCGCCGGGAGCTGCTATCAGCCCGCCATTATCGACGGCACGCTCTACTGCGGCAGCCACAACCGGGGGTTGATGGCCCGCTACGGAAACGAGTGGCGACACTACGGCCCCTTCGACGGACTGCCCAACACGCTGAGAGTCTATCCTGTCGCCGATGCCCCCGGGGAAGCCGTATGGACGGCGAGCTACCATTACGGGCTCACATGGCTTTGGGATTCCGGAACCCCTTCCGGCGCCGACGACATCTTGATGACGTTCGTCAGCGACAGCATCCAGGTGAACCCTCCGGTGCCCCAGATGGAGGCGCCGCTCCTCAACAACCAGGCGGTCTGCCTCGCCTCCTCCGGGGAGACTCTCTGGATCGGCCAGGAGCCGTTCTGGACGACTCCGGACGAGCCGAGCGGACTCGTAGTCTGCGTGGGCGACCCGGCGGCCGGTGACCTCGAATGGGCTGCCTTCACCGTGGATGACGGCCTGGCGTCCGGTGCGATCCGCTCGCTGCTCCTCACGGGAGACGGCGGCATCTGGATCGCCTTCGCCGGAGACGCGGGCTGCCAGTATCTCGACTTCGGGGGAACTCCGCTGATCCATTCCGACGACTCGTGGCTGCCTGCGCCGAACCAGTCCTGGGGCATGTCGAGCGGCCTCCCCTCCAGCCAGGTGCTTTCATTCTGCCGGGACAGGGAGGGCGGCGTTCTGGTCGGCACCGGAGCGGGGCTGTCCCGCTGGACTGCGGGGGCCGGGTTCACGACCGTCGCGGGAGTGGACGGAGCGATCAAGGCCATCGCCCTGGACGGCGACGGAACGGCATGGTGTCTGGGTTCCTCGGCCGTGTGGGCCGTGGACGGTGCAGAGGTGGTCCGCTACGATCGGTCCAACTCCCCGTTCCTGCCCGTGAACCGCGTCGAGAACGAGTTTGCGGCATGGGATCCCTCGGAGGGGCGGATAATCTTCTCCTCCCGCATAGGCATGTGGATGATCCGTACCGCCGCCGGTTCGGCCGGAGGGGGCGGGCCGCGCTTCCATCCGCAGCCATTCCTGCCCGGCGACGGGGGAGTGCTCTCGCTCACGGGCGTTCCCGACGCGCCCGTGACCGTGCGGGTGTTCTCGGTGGATGGGGCCTTCGTCGCCTCCATCAGCGCCGACTCCCCCGGGGCATGGTCCTGGGACGGCCGCACGGAAGGCGGGAACGCGGCCGGCGGGGTATATTTCGCCGTCGTGGAGGCCGATGGAGTCACATCGGTCACGAAGCTGGCGGTAGTCAGATGATCAGGGCGAGAAAGCTCGTTTCGGATGACAGGGGCAGGTGGGCGGAATTCGTCCGACTCTCCTCCAACGGGACTCTGTTCCACCTGCCGGAGTTCTTCGACTACCATCCCCCGGGGCGGTTCGACAACCATCACGTGGTCCTAGAGGACGACGAGAACGGTTCCATAGTCGCGATCGCAACCGGAGCCTTCTCGGAGATCGAGGGGGAGAGATGGTTCCGGTCGCACCCGGGCGCCTCCTGGGGCGGGCTGGTGATGAACGATTCCGCCGGCCTCGAAACCGTGGAGGAGTGCGTCGAGGCTCTGATCGGACACGTCCGCTCCATGGGCGCTGTCGGAATGGAGATGACGCCGCCCCCGATGGTCTATCACAGACGCCCGTCGAACTACCTGGACTTCGCGCTGGTGAGGCGGGGATTCACATACAGGAAGCGCGAACTCACCGCAGTGATAGACCTGGGCAGGATGGGCGACGAGATCGAGCTGGCCTTCAGGGATTCCGCCAGACGGGGAGCAGCCCGTGCCGTCAGGATGGGCATCGAGGTGGCGGAGGAGCCGGACTTCGGCGCCTTCTATCCCGTACTGGAAACCAACCTCCAGGAGCGCCACGGGGTCAGGCCGACCCATACGATCGAGGAGCTGGAGAAACTGCGCGGCCTCCTCGGCGGCGGCATGATCCGGCAGTTCGTGGCCCGGGGGGAACAGGGAGTGCTCGCAGGAATGATCATGTTCCGATGCAACCCGCGGGTCACTCTGGCCTTCTACATCTCGCACGACGCCAGATACCAGGCCCTGCGTCCCGTGAACCTCGTCTACCAGGAAGTCATCCGCTGGGCAAGGGATTCGGGCTACAGGTATCTCGACCTCGGCACGTTCACGCTGGACATGCAGGTGAACCACGGGCTCTGCCGCTTCAAGGAGTCCTTCAGCGCCAGAGGTCACTTCCGGGAGACGTTCAGGGGAAGGATCGACGGATGACAGAGAGGTCGTCGATCTGAGCCAGTCCGTCCCCGCAGCCGCCGGCCCGGCCCGGCGGGAAGGTCTGCGCCGGGCACTGCCCCTCTGGATCGCGCTCACCGGCCTCGTATTCGGCGGCAGGCTCTACAGCACCGATGTTCTTGCCCAGTACCAGGTCGCGGGTTCGCTGACCGGCGCCCGGCCCTTCCTCACCGCCTCCGAAGGCTGGGTGGTTTACGGAGTGGACGGGCATGGATACTCGCCCCACGGCATCGGCTATTCCCTGCTCCTTGCGCCCGCCGCGCTCGCGGGCGCGGCTGCCGGGGAGGCCGCCGGCAAGATTCTCGCCGCATTCACCTGCGCGGTTCTCTCCGCAGCGCTGTTTGCCGTCTGGTTCTCGCTGTGCACGGAAGTGAACGGGACGGCTCCCGGAAAGTGGAAATCCCTGCTCGTGGCGGTCGGAGGCATGGCGGCCGTCTATTCGAAACTGCCCTTCGACGTGACCGCCGCCGCTCTCCTCTGCACGGCTTCGCTCCTCTCGTCCATGCGGGGCAGGGATGCCGCAGCCGGAGCCCTTCTGGGCGCGGCACTGCTGGTGAGGCTGGACAGCATCGTATTCCTGCCGTCCCTCTTCGCCGGGAGGAGGAGCCTCAGGCTCGTCCCCGGCATTGCGGCGGCCCTGCTTGTGATCGCCGCGCTCAACCGGTTCAGGTTCGGCTCGGTGTTCGAGGACGGGCATTCACAGGACCCGGCCATGGCCTTCGCCCCGGGGGCGGCGGGGCTCGTCGGTCTGCTGGCGAGTTCCGGCAAGGGGCTCGTCTGGTTCGCTCCGATGGTTCTACCCGCCATCCCGAGGCACCGCGGGTGGCGTCTTGCCATGCCTCTGCTGCTCGGCATCGCGCTTCACTCACAGCTCTACGACTGGACGGGAGGCACCGGCTGGGGGCCGAGGTTCCTGTTCCCGGCGCTTCCGGCCTTCCTGGCCCCTCTGGCGGCTCCCGGACGCGGGGGCCTGCCGTTCAAGGCCGCGGCCCTGTGGGGCGTCCTGCTCACCCTGGCGGCTGTCTGGTCCAATCCCTGCGCCGTCGAGAGGTCTCTAGGGGCGGATTCGTTCGACGATCCATCGCGGCAGGCCGTCATCTGGAGCCCCGCCCGCTCCCCCCTGCTCCACACCCTGGCCGAGATCGGCTCCGGAGCCCCCGACATCTTCTGCGTGACTGTATCTCAGGAATCACGCCGCGCCGGGGCGATCGCATGTGCGGGGCAGGCGGCCTGGGTGCTGGGGGCACTGGCCCTCCCCGCGCTCTCCAGGAGCAGGAAAAGGAACGGCCGCGCATGAGGATACTGCACGTCTCCCCGCAGAACTACACGGGTGTCCTGACCCTGTATCTGAAGGGGCACCGGGCTCTCGGCCACGAGAGCAGGCTGGTGACGTTCTACCGCGCGAAGAACGCCTACGAGGAGGATATCTGTCTGGACCTGCCCTTCGTCGGGCCGATGGAATGGCTGTGGAAGGTGAAGAGGCTGGTCGGGGCCGGGAGCATGAGAGTGCCCTTCACCGGCACATCCGAGCGGATAATCTGGTCCCCGGGATTCGTCGAGAGGCTGCTGCTGGGGTTCAGAAACGCGGTATGGACCCCCCGGATCGCCCGCGCTACAGCACTGTACTCCCTGGACGACTTCGATATCTACCACTACGAGGGCGGGATGAGCTTCTTCCGTGACGGACGCGACGTGATCCGCCTGAAGAAGGCCGGCAAGAGGATCGTCTCGAGCTACCACGGGCTCGATCTGAGGATGCGCGGCGCGATAAAACCCGTGTGGGACGCCACGGACCTGCACCTGACCTGCGAGTTCGACCTTTTCTGCCGCTATCCGGAACTCGAGTACATCTTCCTTCCCTTCGACCCCTCCGCGATGCCCGCCGCGAAACCCCGGGGCGACAGGATCAGGATCTGCCATGCCCCCAGAATAAGGGCCGTGAAGGGCACCGAAACCGTCATCTCGGCCGTGGAATCGCTCCAGGGAAGCCTTCCCGTCGAACTCGTCCTCATCGAAGGCCTGTCCCACGCGGAGGCGCTGGCGGTGAAGTCGACCTGCCACGCAGCCATCGATCAGATCGCGGACGGCGACATGGGATACGGGGTCAACTCGCTGGAGAGCCTGTCCATGGGGATTCCCACCATTACGAACCTCTCGGAGAGGTACAGGGAGTTCATCCCGGACCATCCCTTCATACTCGCCACCCCCGACAACCTGGCCCGGGTGCTGCGCGAGGTCGTCCTGGACGACGACCTCCGCAGGAAGCACGGCGAGGCGGGCCCGGGATGGATCCAGGAGAGACATCACTGGCTCAAGGTCGCCCGATCGCTCCACGATACCTACAGGAGGCTGGGCTGGGAGAACGGGGAGTCCGGGAGGTGAAGAAAGTCAGACCAGGCGCCGGAGCGCCCGGGCTCGGGCGGGAGACCCTGCTCTACGGCCTCTCGACGCTCGTGAGCGGGCTCGTGATGCTGGCGTTCCTCCCCTTCATGTCGGCGCGGCTCGACGCCGCCGAGGCGGGCGAGGTGGGAACCCTCAGGATCATCGCGGAGGTGCTCGCGGGCGTAATGGTCCTCGGGCTGCCCGTCGGCATCGTGCGGATGTGGCAGACGGAGGGGGCCTCGAAGAGGGCTCTCGTGGCCAGGGCGTCCATGGGATGCGCCTTCGCCGGCCTCGCGGCGGGGCTGCTCTGCGCCGCGTTCGGCCGACAGATAGGCTCACTCCTGAACCTGTCCCTCGCATACGGCATCCTCCACGCCTTTCTGCTCGGGCTGGGCGCCGCCTTCGTCCAGGTGGCCCTCTCCTTCCACAGGGCCGACGGGCGGCCCGTCAGCTACTTCCTGATCCAGGCCTCACGGGGCCTGGCGTCCCTCGCCCTGCTCCCCCTCCTGTTAATGGCCGGAGCCGGAGGGGTCGAATCCTTCCTCATGGCGAGATGGATCCCTGCGCTGCTCGCCGCCGCGGCTGCGCTCCTCCTCGCCTTCCGGTTCGCGCCTGGATCACGGGGAGGGGCTGCGGGCCTCTTCCGCTACAGCCTGCCCCTGATGCCGGCCGGACTTGCCCTTCTGATCCTCTCTTCCGCTGACATGATCATGCTCAGGGCCATGGCCCCCGATCTCTCCGAGAGCGGCTACTACGAATGGGCCTCCTCGGCCTGCATGGCTCTGACCCCGCTCACGATAGGATTCGGGATGGCCTGGCACCGGCAGATCTTCGCCCTGAAGGGGGTGCCGGGCGGACTCGCGAAGCTCGGCAGGCAATCGCTCGTGTTCGTGGTTGTCCTCGAAGCCGCGGCCATGCTGCTCGCTCTTTTTTCACGCGAGGCCGTCTCCCTCGTCGGAGGCGCGGAATACGCGGGCGCCGCCAGGGTGCTGCCTATCCTCGCGGGATCGTCGGCCCTCTACGGAATCTATCTCGTCGCCCAGACCGGGCCGCTCCTGGAGGGGCGCACCTGGCTGGTCGCCCTGACCACCGTACTGGGGGCAGCGGGAAATCTGGCCTTCAATTACAGGCTGATACCGCAGTACGGAGCATCCGGCGCCGCGCTCGCGACCCTGGGAACCAACCTCTTCATGTCCGCCAGCCTGTTCTGGGCCGGGCGCGGAGGGTTTCCGGTCAGCGCACCGGCTGTGGTCATGATAATGGCAGTTCCTTCGGCGATGGGCCCCCTGTCGACCCTTCCCCTGCCCTGGCGGGCCGGGACGGCGTTCCTGTGGGTGCTCGGCTCCGCGCTCCTCTGCCGCAGCCTGCTCCTGGCGGAGAAGGATGATGAGCCTGGGAATGCCTGATCTCCGCCCCTCCGTCTCGGTCCAGGTTCCCGTCCGCGACCCGGGAGCCGCCTTCGCGGCATTCCTGGGCTCCCTGTCCCTCCAGGAGCGCCCGGGCTTCTCGTACGAACTCGTCGTGGTGGACGACGGCAGCAGGATCCCCGTCGGGGACTCGTTCGATCTCCATCCCCCGGGATGCGTCAGGACCGAACTCGTCAGGATCGAGGGGACAGGAAACAGGCCGCGGGCCAGGAATGCGGCGCTGGAGGCCTCCACCGCGCCGATCGCCTTCATGACCGACGCCGACCTGAGGCTGGCTCCAGGCGTCCTCGCCGGCCATGCCGCATTCCACTCCCGGGACGGGGCCGACGGCAGGGCGGTTCTGAGGGGTTCCAGGGTCAATGCCTGGTCCCTGTCGTCCACCAGGTGGCAGCGATGGTTCGATACTAGGGCCGGCGGCAATGACGGAACCCTCTCGGCGATGCCCTGGAGGCACTTCGTGACGGGCAACGCCAGCCTTCCCAGAACGCTCGCCTTCGAAGCCGGATGCTTCGACGAGGCCATTACGCACTACGGAGGCGAGGACACGGAGTTCGCCTACAGGCTTTTCCTGGCCGGGGCGTCGTTCTTCAGGGATCCGGCCCTGAGGGCCGATCACCTCGACGATGTGACCGTCCGCAGGCATTCCTCCAAGATGGAGGAGTACGGCGCCACGGGGCTCTTCTATACGGTGACGAAGCATCCGGACCTGGAGGGACTGCTCGGCACGGGATGGGTCTCCCCGCGTGCCCGGGGAGCGGTGTCGTCGATCAGAGCGGCGGCCGTGAAAGCCGCGATATCGGACCCCGTCTACCGCCTCGTCCTCGCCTGGATGTCGCGTGTGGGACGCCCGGCCTTCCTGTTCACATATCTCTCCGTGGGCGCCTGCCTGCGAGGCTATACCGGGAGGCTCCGGTGATGGACCGAGGATCGTTCGATGCTCTTGCAACGGCCTTCCCCGGATGCGTGAAGGTCATGGCCCTCTCGTCCCTCACCACCTGGAGGATCGGCGGGGAGGCCGCGGTCATCGAGGCCCGCTCCGCCGGGATGCTCGCGGACATACTCGGCAGGGCCCGTGAACTAGGAGTCGAGGTCTTCCTTCTCGGGAGGGGATCGAACCTCCTCGTTTCTGACGACGGTTACGACGGGCTCGTCGTAAGGCTCGCGGGAGACTTCGGGATGGTGTCGTGGACGCGGGGAGGGGACGGATGGCTGGTCTCGGCCGGTGCCGCCGTCACTCTCCCGGGGCTGGCCGGGGCGGCCTGCATGAAGGGCGCGGCCGGCCTCGAATTCGCCGTCGGCATTCCCGGAAGCCTCGGCGGGGCGGTGTTCATGAATGCGGGCGCCTACGGCGGGAGCATGGCGGACAGGGTGGTTTCCGTGGAAGTTCTCGACGGGAACGG
>Ga0209201_1003743_pt1 | contig 12997 bp, 6 predicted proteins | sample AD_UKC055_MetaG_FD_184411 | JGI IMG/M metagenome (GOLD analysis project Ga0209201, IMG submission 184411) | Active sludge microbial communities of municipal wastewater-treating anaerobic digesters from USA - AD_UKC055_MetaG (SPAdes) (version 2) | ecosystem: Engineered > Bioreactor > Anaerobic >... | reverse complement strand
CATCTCGAAATAGGGGTCCAGGCACACTCCTTTTACCGCGTCACCCACATCAAATACAAAGACGCCGCCGGTGACGCCGGGCTCGACTCGGTGCAGGTCCAGCCCTTGGGCCGTGACAATGCCGAGGGTTATCGCCTCAAGCGCCGGCATGTCGCCGACATTCTTGACCGAAATCCGGACCTTGCCGTCATCCGTTCCAACGCCGCTCACTTCATAATCGCAAAAGCCGGAACGGTCGAACCAGACCCGGAAAAACTCCCCGAGGTCTTTCTCCGATGTCAGCTCTAGCGCGTGTCGAAACGCGTCCAGGGTGACGGCATTGCCGCCATGCACGCGCACCACATCCCTGACAGCCTCCCAGTAAACCTCGCGGCCTACGGTGCTTTCCAGCCAGCGCGCGATGAAGGCGCCGTCGATCTCAAGCGTTCCCGCTGACGCAGAAGAGAGCCGCGCCAGATCCATGGCGCCGACTGTGCGCAAGGGTTCCGAAAGAGGCGCGGGAAACTGCTTCTCAATGAATTCCAGCGCTGCGGCGCGTCCCCGGAGCTCTCTTAACGCCGCCCATCCGGAATAGGCCGACAGTCCCTGCAGGAGCCATGCGCCGCCATCCGGCCGCGAAGGATACCAGGAGGGCGAAACGGAATCCCCAAACCATCTGTGGGCAAGCGCCGTGGCGACAGCCACCGTGGCCGCATCGGCGCCGCCCGGCGCGTCGAAAGGCACGGCCGCGAGCCCGTTGCCAAGATACGTGGCCGTCGCCACATGCTCGCTGACTACTGCGCAGATGGCGCCGGGATTCTCGCCCAGCAGCGTGCGCAGCGCCGCTTCCGCTGACGGTATAACCGGTTCGTAGATGTCGGCGGAGGCCTCTTGACCAGGGCTGAAATAGATCTCCCACGGAATATTTCCATACGAACCCGAGCGCCGTGAGTAGTTGCCCGCCACAAGGGGCAAGCCCATACGCGCCTGCACGGGGCTCATACGGTAACTGCGCCAGCCAACGTTCCCCTTGGGCGTCTCCTCCACGTCCCCTGCCAGGCACAGGCCGCCAGGAATATCAACTGCACACTCGAAACGCGCAAAACTGGTGAAATCCACGGGATGCCAACAGGCCGGCCAGGGCAGCCAAACCTCAGCCTCATTGATATGTGCGCTTGCGAGCGAAGTGTTCTGAACGGAACCTGAGTACACGAGCTCCAGTTCAACGCGTTCACCAGCTCTCAATTGCCCGGGCAACGCCACACAAACCAGCCCGCCTTGCCGGGAAACGGAAAGAGGGTTGCCTTCACATGATGCCGACAGCGTCTTCAGTCCGGGATTCAGCAGGAAGTAAACCTGCTTGATATCCGAACCGCTGCTCTCGACTTCGAGCACGGTCTCGGCATGAAGCTCGCCGGTGTCGGGCAGTATGCGGGCTTCTATCGACTGGCTGATAAGGCGTTGGGCGGGTATTGCTCGAGCCACCCGGCCGTCGACATGTCTCTGCAGCCAATCCGGGCCATCGGGGTACCCATGCCACAGACGATGAACAAAGCAAACGGAAAGCGGCGCTATGACGAATATGCATAGCGCGCAGAGAGCCCCCGCCAGCTGTATTCGGCGTCTTCTTTTCGTGGTATTACGACCGCTCACCGTGTTCCGTACGGTTCAGCCTTTCGGTTCGATGTGGGGTGACCCGTCATACACGATCTTGACGAAATCCCCGCCGTTGAGTATCGACATCCGGGCTGCTTCGGTAACCAATTCGTTGACGCTGCTGTTCGCCGGCGTGGCGATCAGGCGTTTAGCATCGATCTCCGCAATGATTTCGCGCCGGCGCGCGAGCGCGGCGTTTTCGTCGAGACCCCGCGTCGCCGCGCGTATTCGGCCAATTGCGCCCAGGTTCGCCGCGACGGAATCGAATCCGTATCCCATAGGCTTGTATCCCGAACCTTCCCACGGGCCCAGTTGAAAGAAATCGGGGTTGATGTAATTGAAAACGGTTCCGCCCGTGCCAATCCCGCGCATGTACGAGTGGCTGACCCCGCGAAATTGATCGTTGTGCTGGAACAGGCCGGTTTTCCCGTCGCCCTCGCAGTAAATGACCAGCCCTTGTTCGTTGGGGCCCGCCCCCTCATCGGGGTACCCCAAGCCGTTTATGACCGACAACACCGCCTCATTCTCGAATACGACCCGCGCCTGAGACCACATATAACCCACATTCCCATTGGGGAAAGTGCCTTTCACGCCGTGCACCGAGACCCCCGCCGGCTTCAGGTCCGTAATGAAGTACGTCAGGTCCACGTAGTGGCAACCGATGTAAACGAAGGGGTCGGTGTTCTCGCAAGTGAACCAATTCTGAAAGTTCGAGTAGCGGTACAGGTAAGGCTCGAGCAGTTTGGCTTCCCCCATCACAAACTCGCCGAAATGGCCCTGTTCGTAGTGACGCCGCGCGATGAGCGCGCGCCTGTCGAAGCGCTTATGGTACTCGACCCCGACAAAAAGCCCCTTTTCGCGCGCCAACTCCTCGATTTCGACCGCCTGAGCATACTTGAGCACCAGGGGTTTCACGCATAGAACATGCTGGTTGTGAGTCAGGGCCTCCATCACTACCGGATAGTGCAACTGGTCGGGCATGGCGACTACCACCGCATTGTGCCGCGGCATCCGGGCTATCACCTCTTTGTAGAGATTGGGCGCATCTTCGTCGCCTGAGCCATCCAAGGCGGGATACGGCGTGAAACCCTGTCCAGGAAATGCCTCTTCGAGCTGCGGGCTTTCTTTCAGCGCCTTGAGCGGCCGGTTGTTCAGCGCGCAAATGCTTACGCTGCCGACCATACCCAGCCGCTGCAAGTGGTAAATCGACGGCAGCAGCAAATCATTGGTGATCATGCCCCCGCCAACAATAGTTACATCAAAGGATTCTCCGACAGACATAACACTCCCCTTTCACGATGCAGCCATTCTGCTTCACGGCGGCACACGTGCGCATACGGTCAACTTGCTGAGATTCTCAACCCCTCACGAGGGTTCTTCCGGAAGCTCGGTTTCTTCGCTTGACGCTTTCGGTTTCTCGACAGGAGCTTCTGTTGCCCCAGCCGCCTCTTCCTTCTTTGGCAGAAGGATTTCAATCTTGAGACTGTCGAGCGCGGTTGTGAGATACTCGCGGAATGCATCGCCCTTCGCCTTGTTCTCAGCGGCGCGGCGGACGTTGTCTTTCACTTCATCATAGGTCAGGGTGGCCGCTGCTTCGCGGCTGTGCACCTTCATGATATGCCATCCATACTGGGTCTGAAACGGCTCACTGACCTCATCGAGAGGCAGTTCAAACATACGCTGCTCGAATTCCGGCACCATCCTCCCGCGGGGAACATCCTCGTATAGACCGCCTCTCGGGGCGGAGGACTTGTCCTGCGAGACCTCCTTCGCCACCTCGGCGAAATCCTCCTTCTTCGTCACTACGCGCTCGCGGGCTGCGTCAATGTCTTTCTTAGCCTTGGCCACGTCCTCTTCGGGGCCGTCCTTCGGCGCGAGGATGAGGATGTGCGACACATTGGCCGTCTCGGGCTTCTCCATCCGCCCGGCCGCTTTCAGTTCCTCGTAAGCTTTCTTTACCTCTTCTTCCGAAACCGAAACGTCCTTCGTCTTCTCTTCAAAGAACTTCTGTGAAACAAGCTGTTCGCGCAACTTGCCCTTGAAATCGGTTTCCGTCATCCCCCGGTCCTTGAGAATCTCTCCAAATTGCTCTGCCGGTATACGGGCTTTGGCCTTTTCGAAGGCCTCGTTGACTTCTTCGTCAGAAACCGTGGTTTCCGCCTTCTTGGCCAGCGCGTATATGGCTTTGCTGCGAATCATGGACTGCAATACGCGTTCCGCATCGTCTCTGTCGAGTCCTTCCGGCGGTTGATTCGGGTCGTGGTTGGGGTCTCTTGCCGACTGGGCCGCCTTCATCCGCATGGCGTTGAACATGGCCTGCTGGAACTCTTCACCCGTGATTACCTCGTCTTCGACCTTGGCCACAATGGGCGGGATTTGCGGTTGTTGTTCTACCGCCGCAGGCGCTGGGGGAGGCTCCGTCTCTCCCGAGAACGCCCGAAGCGGCAGGAACAGGGCCAGGCACGAAACACCGAGTACAAAGGACAGCATCCACGACTTCGTTTCAAACCGTATCCGCATGATTTATCTCCTGGTCCTGGTCAGGACCGTTGCGATACCGGAAGGATTTGCGGGTGACTTGCCGATATCTTTTTTGCGTTGTACAGCACCAGCCCAGGCGCTCTTACTTATAAGGTAACCGGCTTACCGCTCTGGGCCGAACGGTAAATGGCTTCGATCAGAGCAACAGCCCGCCGCCCTTCTTTGCCATCTATCAACGGCGGCCGATTGTCGCGCACAGCTTGCGTAAAATCTTCGATCTGACGCCGATGGCCCTCGTGCGTGACGTTGGCCATGGGGTCAGAGGCCCCTGCACCCGCAGCGGCCTTGGGCATTTCCGACCGGATCGTCTCGTCCTCGGGCCGCTCGTTCTTGAATTTCCAGAAGTGCAGGTTGCCGTCTTCCAGGATAGCGCTCCCCTGGTCGCCGTGCACCTCGAGGCGCGCCGGGTGACCCGGCCAAACCGCGGTACTGCCTTCGATTACGCCCATCGAGCCATTCTCGAATTCAAGGATGGCACACGCGAGGTCCTCGACTTCGAGGCCTTTATGACCCACCAGACTGGTGCGCGCAAAGACGCTTTTGACCGGCCCGAAGAACCACAGCAGAAGGTCAATCTGGTGGATGCCCTGATTCATCAGGCAACCGCCACCGTCCAAGCGCCGCGTGCCCCGCCACGTTCCACTCTTGTAGTACTCGTCTGACCGGTACCACTTGATATACGCGTCGCCAAGTACGAGCTTCCCGAACCGCCCTTCGTCGAGGGCTTTCCTGACCAGTCTCGAGCCGTCCGCAAAACGATTCTGGAAAATGCACGCGAGTTTTACCCCGGCCTCTTCGACCGCCTTAAGGAGCGCATCGATCCGCTCGGTATTCACCTCAAGAGGCTTTTCCGAGATGATATGTTTGCCGGCCCGAGCGCATGCCATGCCGGCCTCGGCGCGCAAACCGCTTGGTATGCAAAGGTTTACAACATGTACGTCCTCACGCTTCAACAGTTCAAGATAGTCCGTATACGGGGTGGCCCCGAAACGCTCAGCTAACCGCTGCGCGCTCTGTTCAACAACATCCGAGACAGCCACCAGACGCGCCCCTTCGATCGCCTGGATAGCCTCCGCATGCATGGGCGCAATGTTGCCACATCCGATAATGCCATACCCCAAATCTGCCATGTCTATCATCCCCACCTTCTGTTAGTCCGTAACCAGCACCGTCATTCGCTTATCTGCCTGTTTCGTGGTAAATGTTTAGCGGAAACTTCTCTCATGATACGGTTTCCACAACGCATCGCCCGCTGCGCGAGAGCATCACGGAACCCGCAGCCGAGCGCGTGTATCATAGCAGATGGAACGCGCGCGATGCGACCGCACACGAGACGATGCCAGCGATAAACCCTTGGAAGAGAATGCGTTTGCCTTGACTTCACCAAACCCTGGGAGTAGCATCTTGCCCCGTATTGGCAAAACACATGTTCTCGCGCCTGTGCACAACTCATGTCACTTCGCTCACAAACAACTGACTCGCTTGGTTTTATGTCATGCTTGAGCCCGACACAACACATATTCGCCGCCCTGCCCCGGTTCCCATTCGCAAGACACTCCAGGATCGGAACATCGCACAGGAAGACGTCATTGTTGCTGCCGTAACCGACCTCGATATCGCCGGCGAATACGCAGAATCCTGGGTCGTCGCGACCAAAACCCACGTCTTCGTGTTCGCGCTGGACGACGAATTCGGCGAGCCGCTGGTGCTCAAGGAGGTCGCACTGGCGAACGTCGAAACCGTTCGGACCGACACCCGCGTGGGCTCCGGGTTCCTTGAGATCAAGGTCAATGACGTGTTCGAGGAACTCGCGCGCTTCTCAAACCGCAACGCCGAGAAATTCAACAAGATCGCCTCGCTGCTGAAGAGCCTTTCCGCCGGAAAACAGGTCTCCATGGAGAAGGGAGACGAAGAGGTCCTGGTAGGACGCTGCCAGAAATGCGGGCGGCCGGTACCTGAGAAACGCATGCGGATCTGCCCTAAATGCGTCAAACGGGGACTGGTGTTTCTGCGGTTCCTGTCACGCGTGCGGGACTATTGGCCTTACGCCACGATCGCCATGATACTGGTTGTCATGACCATTTTGATCCAGATGGTGCCGCAACAGTTGACCCGGGTTCTCGTGGACAATGTGTTCGGGGAACAGCCCGTCCCCCGGTGGCTGGGCATCTTCGCCGAAGCGTTCGGGGTAGCCTCGAAGCTTGGCATGCTGTGCCTTGTCGTGGCGACCCTCGCCCTGACCACGCTCTCAGGCGCCATCGTATTGTGGATACGCGAGAGCCTCGCTGCATGGCTGGCCAACCGCCTGGGTTACGATCTCCGGAAGGAGGTCTTCGTGAAACTCGAAGACCTGGCAGTCCGGTACCACGACACGCACCCCGTCGGACAGTTGATGACCCGGTGCAGCCAGGACATCGAGGTGCTTCAGGGATTTATCAACCAGCTCACGTCGGGGTTCGGCTACCAGATCCTGCTGGTGATCGGCGTCGCGGCGATCATGCTCGCCACCGACTGGCAACTCATGCTCTGGGCGGTCATGCCCGCGCCCTTCGTCATGATATTCACGGCGGTCTACTATCAGCGCATTATCCCGCGGTGGCGCAAGTATTGGACCTCGCGCTCGAGTCTGGCAAACATCCTCCACGGCAGCCTGAACGGAGTGCGCGTGGTGAAAGCTTTCGCCCAGGAAGCCCGCGAAGCCAAGCGTTTCGACCGCTACAGTTCGAATTTCCGCGACGCCGGCATGAGCGTCAACATGTCCGCCGCCCGATTTACCCCTTTTATCAGCTGGCTGTTCCAACTCGGCAGCTATTTTGTCTGGCTCCTGGGCGGGAAGGCCATCATTGACGCCCACGCGGCCAGCCTGGCCCGGGAGGCCGCGCAAGCAGCTACGCAATCCGCCGCGCTGATCCAGACGGCCCCCGAAGAGTTGACCCTGGGCACCCTTCTAGCGTTCCTCGGCTACCTGACGCTCTTTTACTCCCCCTTGAATGCCCTGACCCAGATGTCCACGTGGTTCACGTCGTTTACGACACAGGCTCACCGGGTGTTTGAAGTGCTCGATGAAGCGCCTGAAATCGAGGAGTCCGAGGACGCGGTCGAGATCGAGATCCAAGGAGCAATTCAGTTCCGGGAAGTCACGTTCGGCTACGACCCCCACATCCCGATTCTGCACGACGTCAGTTTCCGCGTGAATCCCGGCGAAATGCTGGGCATCGTAGGCCACAGCGGCAGCGGCAAGTCAACCACGGTCAATTTGATCATGCGCTTCTACGACCCCCAGGAAGGGCAGATCACCATCGACAACATCGATATCCAGAAGATCAAGAAGCTCTGTTTGCGCCGCCAAGTGGGCCTGGTCGCGCAAGACCCATTCCTGTTTCCCGGAACAATTGCCGAGAATATCGCTTACGGGAATCCGCGCGTCGCCCCGGAACGCATCCTTGATGCGGCCCTGGCTGCCAATGCGCACATGTTCATCACGCGCATTCACGATGGCTACGACACGCGCCTGGGCGAGCACGGGTCCGGTTTGTCCGGCGGCGAACGCCAGCGCGTGGCCATTGCGCGCGCCCTGCTCCACAATCCCCGCATCCTGATCCTCGACGAAGCCACGTCGAGCGTGGACACCATTGCCGAGCGCGAGATTCAGAAGGCCCTCGAAGCACTGAGCCTCGGGCGTACAACAATTGCCATCGCCCACCGTCTGAGCACCCTGCGCAATTGTGACCGCATCCTGGTCTTCGAAGAGGGACTGATACGCGAACAGGGAACGCACGAAGAACTCCTCGCACAGAACGGCATCTACAAAAAACTGGTTGAGATCCAGGCACAACTGACCAGCGACCGCGCCACCAGCGTCGACAACCTGAAAGCGGCCGAGGACCTTGAACGGGCTGAAGCCATCAAGCGCGAAACGCCCGCGCCCGTCTCCCAGCAGGAACGAAGCTCCGAGCGGCCACGGCCGGCGGTACCCCGGATTCGCTATCTCGACCCCAAACAGCTCCACCTGTATTCCAAAGACGAAGGTGGCATGCGTGTCGTCTATCGCGACGAGGTATACGACCACGTGCGCGCATACCGCTGCTTCCCCACCTCGTGCCCGAGCGAATTCATCGCGCTCTGGATCGGCGAATCCGCCCTCGAACACAAAGAGATCGGCATGATTCGGCGGCTCAAAGAACTGGCGCCGGGTTCCACCCTCGCCATCGGACACGAACTGACCAAACGATACTTCATCCATTACATCTCCAAGATCCTCTCCATCAAAGAGGACATCGGCTTCCTCACATGGCAGGTTGAAACCGATAAGGGAGAAATGGAGTTCCTGACCAAGAATCACGAACGCCGAACCGTCATCGAAATGGGAAACAACGGACGCATCATCTTCGACCTCGACAACAACCGGTACGAAATCGAAAACCTCGATGCCCTCCCTCCGGCCGACAAGGCCCTGTTCTTCAAGTACGTCTATTGGACGTGACCGCCGTGCCGTGGCACGTATCCAGCGAACGGTCTTACATTGATATGTGTGATGCTATGCGCGCGACATTCCGCCCGCCGGAACTGTCGTCAGAGTTGAGAGGATGGGGAGCCGCTTCGGCATAACCTACTGATTCTCAATGGCTTATCGCAATCCGGAAACCAGCCTACGGCTTCCTTGCGAAATAAGAAAACTATGATATACTACGAATAGGCGGAGTTTTCACGGATCGGGAGGACACACCGGCGAGGGACTCTACTACCCAATCATGATCAGCTTTCCAAGCATTGTGGAGGTTTCACTGCACGCATACAAACCGAAAGGAGTGACTACGACCATGCGAAAGAGGGGTTTCACTCTAATCGAACTACTGGTAGTAATTGCGATTATCGGCATCCTGGCTGCGATTCTGTTGCCCGCGTTGGCTCGCGCCCGCGAATCCGCGCGCCGCGCCAGTTGCGCCAATAACTTAAAGCAGCTTGGGCTCGTATGTAAGATGTACGTAAACGAGTCTAAAGGCGAGAGGTACCCGCCGAATCAATGCTGGCCGTGCAATCCAACGGGCGAATCTTCAGGGAATTTCACCATGGACCTGATGGTGGTATATCCCGAATACCTGACTGACGCCGCCGTGACGCTTTGCCCATCGAACACCCTGGGCACCGACGTCAAGACGGTCTATGTCGAGGCGGATAAATACGCCACAGTTCGGTGTGATCGCGCAGGAAACACCTGTCCCGTGACCATCGGCGAATTCTATCCGTGCGAGGCAGATGACCGGTACACGTCGTATCTCTACCTGGCGCACAATACAGTCTGGCCAGGCATTACGACAGGTATTGATGACGGAGCCCTGGTTGGGATGAGCGTCATGGACGCAATTGGATGGATTATCGCGAACGATCCCGACATTGTGCCCATGTTTGAAGCCTTGTACGGCGCAATTGACGACCCCATTGCCGGAGACAATGACGTGACGCGAACGGCCGATGGTACCGCCGATCTGCCTGAGCCGATCTGGCGCCTGCGCGAAGGCATCGAGCGCTTCCTGATCACGGACATCAACAATCCGGCGGGCAGCGCGCTGGCCCAGAGCAACCTCCCGATCATGGGGGACTGGGTGAGCACCGACATCGGCCAGGAATTCAACCATGTGCCGGGCGGCGCCAACTTCCTTTTCATGGACGGCCACGTGGAATTCATCCGCTATCCGGGCAAATGGCCGGTAAGCCCGCTGATGGCCATACTCCAGAGCGAAGAGGTCGGCAGTGCGTTCTAACCACGCGTGCCGGCGGGTATTCGGAAGGCGCGAGTATCTCGCTCGCGCCTTCTTTGTTTGGCATTGCGCCCTGGCATTGTCCCTATTGGCTCGCTAGTCCCCGGCCCTGTACTGGCAAACCGTCTGGATCAAGCGGCACACGTGCTCGAACGGGGTATGCCGTAGCAGGCCATGGTTCAGATTAAAAATGTGCCCGCGGCATTCTCCGGACTCGATACACGCGCGGGCGGCCGCGGTGATGGTTTCGAGGGGCCCCTCGGCCAACAGTCCGTTGTCGAGATTGCCCTGCACTACCCGGTCTTCCCCCACGATTCGCCGGGCTTCGGCAATCGTCACGGAAGAGGGCAAGCTTAAGATATTGGCGCCGGAAGCATCCAGCAGGCGCAGGTCCCGGATGTCTCGCGCGAACGCAATAGCGGGCACGGTCCCACGCAGCGCCTCGAAGACCCGTTGCTGATAGGGCAATGCGAACTCGCGGTACTGCTGGGCATTCAGCACAGGGGCGGCCGACTCGAACAACTGCACCGCGTCCGCCCCCGCGGCGATCTGCAACTTCAGGTAATCCACCGTTACATTGGCAAGTTTATCGAGCAACGCATGAGCAGATCGAGGATGCCGCGAGAGAAACCGGACGGCCTCGGACGCAGAGTCCCCGAAGCTCTTTCCCTCAAGGAGGAAAGCCGCGAGCGTGAATGGCGCTCCGGCGAACCCCAGCACGGGCATGGCTCCGCCCAGCTCCTTGCGCACCAGCCGGAAGATCTCGGGAATGAACGGCAGCTCCTCCGCCACGTCATAGGTGTGCAGCTCATCGAGGTCCGCGGTGTCTCGCAATGGGGTTTCGAGCATTGGTCCCGGACGAAACACGAACGGCGCTCCCATGGGTCCCAGCGGTGTCAGAATGTCCTGAAAATAGATGATTGCATCCACCCCGATGCGCCTGGGCAGGAGGGAGATGCGGGCAGCCCATTCGGGCTGGCGGAACAGGCGTTCGAGCGGCAGACCGGCTTCGTCCTTGAGCTTGACGTACTCGGGGTCCGTTCTCCCGGCTTGACGCATCAGCCACACGGGAGGCCGCTTGGTCCGTTCTCCTTGAGCCGCCCGCAGGAGAAGATCGTTGCGGTACCGTCCCATCAATCCACCCTGGTTACCACTGAAGTTCGCACGTGACATTGGTTCCCCTCAAAGAGTGTTTCAGTATCACCGCTTGCAGTTCCGCGTCATACAGCCATCCGGTTTCGGCTGTCTGCAGTTCCTGTGAACTGGCGACACGGGCGCCGGCGCCGTCGACGGCACGCGGTTCGGCCACGGGGGCCACGAGCGTGTGGGTAACTGGGGCATACATGTCGCTCAAGGTGAACCGGAGAAGTCTTTCCTCGAGCCGGGCGTCGTTGGTCACAATCGTCGCGGGCGAATTCAGAAACACCGGCGGTTCTCCGCCGCGGTCAATTCTGACACAGCGGATCTCCGGCGATTGGCCTCGCAGACGGAAGCCATTCAAGAGGATATTCTCGGGGTTAATGTCCGCCGGATTGGGGCGGTTCTCAACCATGTTCCACGAGTCCGGGTAACAGCCTTCGCTGGGCCACCCTGTGTACTGCTGCCGCATCGCCGACATGAGGATCCCTTCGGCAATGGCGTCCCAGCTGAAAGAATCGTCGAACTCAGCGAGATCCTGTAAGCCATAGGCATACACCAGCCCGCACCACACAACTGGGAGGCCGATCCACGAGTGGGTGTAGAACGTGGAACCGATCACCGAGATCACGTTGTAACTCATGGTTGGGATGCCGTCGATTCCCCACATGTAGATGAACGGCAGGCCCGTCCAGGCCCAATATCTCGCGTGCTCGAGATGGGACGGGTCGCCCGTGAGACGGTAGGCCTCGCAATAAGCCCGGACCGCGTACCCGGCGGCCAGAATGTCGGGTTGATACATAGGGCATTCCCACATCTGCGCGCCACGGGGCACTTCGTAGCGCTCCATCTGTTTCATGGCATCGAGGGCCTGTGCTGCAAGAGCCGGGTCTCCTGTAAGCCGCGCCGCGCGCAACACGTGCAACGCCGGCGATGCAGCCTGGCCGAGAGTGTGGCCGCCCGGCGGCCCGAGAGCGCCGTGCTTCTCGCTCGCAGGTTCCCAGACCCACAGCCCGTCTTTGCGCGCATTCAGGTGATTGTAGGCGCTCTCTTTCAAACCCTTGAGGGCGTCGGGAAGGTAGCCATACATGAATGGAAACTCGCCACGCATGATATGGCAGCCGGCGCTGGTCCATAAGCCGCGCGGGCCAACTTCATCGAGAGCGCGGCGAGCAACCAAATCTATCCGTCGCTCGATTTCAGTCACGACGTTAGGCGCAACGCCTGAAGCAAGGTCCAGCATCAACGGCACTGCATGGCCGACTGACGGCTCGCTGTTCCATCCCTGGCAATGACTCCAGCCAGGCGGGTTTTCGTGCCACACCGAGCTCAAGTAGGCTTCCCGGCAAAGCGCCTTCTCCTCTTCCCAGTCCCGCGGCGGCGCCCCAGCGCCCGGCAATCCAAACAAGTCGAACCACTGCTGCATGGCTTGAAGTACCAGGCCGCCTGAATGGGGGCCACTGACAATGCTGTCCTGCCCGTACCGTACCCGGTGATCGAGCACAAGCCATGCTTCCAGATGCAGCCGTTGCCCTTTCTTGACCTGAAACGGCGAGTCCGCCGCATCGTAATGATTTTCGCGCACAAATTCCCCCACGGACGGCGCAAACAGCGACATGTGAACGTATTCGAGTCCCGAACCGTATTCCGGGGCCAGAAAACGCGCCGCGGGATGCCGGTACCCAGGGGCCCACTCCTGGGCGGCGTCCCAGAGGAGCGCAACGAGAGCATCTTGGCCCTGAACCGCCATGAGCGGGGTCGTGATCTTGTATGCGACAGGCACGCGGCGATCATTCAGAGGCGGCGCGAGATCGCGTGTCGAGGAAGACGCCTCGTCTCCTTCGAGATACTCGATGCCCGGGAAGATGGCAAAGGACTTTCGCGCTCCGAATGACCGGTCTCCGGCAAGAACCGGCGGCATCGAG
>Ga0209201_1003738_pt1 | contig 13008 bp, 12 predicted proteins | sample AD_UKC055_MetaG_FD_184411 | JGI IMG/M metagenome (GOLD analysis project Ga0209201, IMG submission 184411) | Active sludge microbial communities of municipal wastewater-treating anaerobic digesters from USA - AD_UKC055_MetaG (SPAdes) (version 2) | ecosystem: Engineered > Bioreactor > Anaerobic >... | reverse complement strand
AGATTGCGAAGACAGTATAGAATTCCTGCCTTAAAAGTCGACTATTCGGTCGAACTGCGTAATTATCGTCAGATTCTTCTCTTCGTCGATAGAGAGCCTTATGTTTCCATCGATGCAATTCAGATAGACTTCTGATCCTATTTTTTTAAGATTGTTATATACTTGGAGACTAGCAAGGCGATCATGCATTATAACTGCGGTTTTTGGACAAACAAGTCTAATAAAAGACTTGGAGGAGGATGTATCACTACCGTGGTGTCCCACTTTCAAAACATCAGCCTTAAGTTCAGATCCATATTTCTCTATAAGATCAAGTTCTCTTGATGTATACACATCGCCCATGAACAGTATGCTCGATTTGCCAAAAGCCAATTTTACTACCAGAGATCTATCGTTTACAAATTGAGTGCTATTGGCAGGATATCCGAAATAGTACACGATATTGGCTTCAGGATTGTATACTTTCGCATGTATCTTGCTGCCGAGGTCGAACTCTGAGCCTTCTTGGAGATAAATAATGGGAACCTTATTATCAGCTGCAATGCTCAAAAAACTGTCGAAAGTAGTGGTGGAATATTCGAGTTTGCTCATATAGATCATTTCGACAGGGAATTCTTGCAGTACAGATATAAGCCCGCCTACGTGATCGATATGAGGATGCGACAGTAGTATTGCATCGATTCTATCGACTTCAAGAGCATGCAGATAAGAACATACCAAGGCACCGCAGGATAAGGCTCCGCCATCTATAAGCATCACTCTATCATCTGGTGAGATAATAATAGTACTATCTCCAGATTTTTCATCGATATTCGACTCTTCGGATAATGATAGCTTTAGAAACCAAGCAGTCAACCTTTTTTCGCTATTTTCTCGTTTAAATACCTCATCATAGCGATCCACAATGGCAGCAGATTCAATTTGAGCCCATGTAAGGCTGACAGTTCGAATCCCAAAGACAATGCACAGTGTTACAAAAATGAATGCAGTCTTGCATCGCATAAAAGTGGCATTGCTGTATCTTAAGCGGTATGGCTTTGGTTTTCTTTTTTGGGACTTTATAGAAAAGGCTTCATTAGAAATGGTATCTATAGAAAGAGCCTCTATAGGATGTGCCTTCGTCTCATTGATAATCACTTTGAAGCCACCTTAGAGAATCCGGTAAGGATATATTTTTGAAGGAGAATGAATAGGATAATAATTGGGACAATCGTTATAACAGCTCCTGCCATAATTTGGTTTTGATTCATGGTTTCCAGGCCTGCATAAGAGCGCTTGAGTTCATAGACGCCCAGGGCGATGGTCCTTCGCAATGGGGTGGTGGTGGCGATTTTAGGCCAGAAATACGCATTCCAGCTATCGATAAAAGTTATTATGGTAACAGTAAGCATGGTGGGTTTACATAATGGAATGAGAATGCGAAAGATAATACCGATTCGTCCCAATCCTTCGAGCTGTGCAGCTTCTATAAAGGCATCGTCTACAGATTTGAAAGTCTGTCGAAGCATGAAAATCGTATAAGCAGATACGGCGTTGGGAACTATCAAACCCGCAAAAGTATTTATCCACTTGAGCTTTGCTATCATTACATATATAGGCACAAAGGTTACTTGAATTGGTACCATTAGTGCTCCCAAGACTACGATGAATAGAATATCGCGCCCGGGGAATTTTCCTTTGGAAAAACCATAGGCCGCAAAGGATCCTATGATGATCTGTAGCGTCATTACTCCTATGGTCATGATGATTGTGTTAAGAATGTATTGCCCGAGAGGAGCCATTTTGAACACATCGACATAATTATTCCACTGAAATTTCAGCGGCCAAAGAGTAGGAACCGGTCTCAGTAGCTCTTCACTTGTCTTGAGCGATGTAATGATCATCCAGTAGAAGGGAAAGACAATGATAAGCGTAAATACGATCGCAAACAGATACTGAAAAAATGTCAGCATGTGCCGAGTCCTGATCGCTTTGATATTGGAAATCTCTTTCTGTTTTAACATAAGTAAGTCACCTTGTTATGATTCATAATAGATATTTCTTTCGGTGAATTTCATTGTGGCAGCGGTAAATCCCATTAGAATTACAAAAAAGACAAGGGTAACTGCTGCAGCGCGATCCACTCTAAAGTCGACAAAAGCCAATTCATAGATCCAGTATACAATTACTTCTGTTGCTCCATATGGTCCTCCACTTGTCATGACATCGATTGATTGGAAGACTTTCATCGAAGCTATAAAAGTTGTGACAAAGAGGAATAAAGTTGTAGGAGAAAGAAGCGGGAGAGTTATAAATCTAAATCGCTGAAAACTATTTGCACCGTCGAGCTTTGCCGCCTCATAATATTCAGGTGATATGCCCTTCATTGCAGAGAGATAGATCATCATGCCATATCCAATAACTCTCCAGCATGTCAATATGAGTACTGCCGTCAAGGCATTTTCTTCAGTGTTGAACATTATTGGCTTAAGACCGATAACTCCGAGGACATAGTTTAGAATTCCATATTGGTCATTCAAGATCCACATGAATACAATGGCCGAAGCCGATATTGCGATATATCGCGGCATAAAAACGATAGAGCGCAATGCAGAAAAGACTTTGCTTTCTCTATTGAATAGGGCTGCAAGCAACAGACCTCCAGCTATTGTTATAACAATCTCCCAGAAAGTGTAGCGGAAAGTTATAGTCAGGGAATTTATAAGGCTCGCGAATCCCGAGCCCTGGAAAAGCCATTTGAAATTCTTGAGCCCAACATATTTATAGGTATCGCTTATAAGGTTCCAGTTTGTAAAGCTGATCTGAAAGAGTTTTAGGATTGGGTAATAGACAAATAATGCAAAAAATATGACCGCAGGTAGGACGCATAGAAAATCCTTCAATTTTTCGCGCCGCCGGTAGTTAATTTTCTTTTCTGTAGTCATTAGTTTCATCTCTCCAGCTTAACTCGGAATAAGGATGTGGCTGACAAAAAGTATCTTTTGTCAGCCACATTTAAAATTGAATTAATTTTTATTTATCAGTCTTCAAGAGCTTCGTTTATAAGCTGTGCCATCTTTTTCATAGAAGAATCGACATCTCCGCCTTCAATAATGACCTTAGCCAGTTCCTGCATCCAAATCTTGGACAGCGCTGCATAGGCTGGGTGCTGAATACGTGGATTTATATTGTTTAGATTGTCGAAAACTGCCTTGAACGCTGGCTTTTCTTCCAGAAATGCTTTGGCCTCGCTTGTTTGCAAGACAGAGTTGCGGGTAGGCATATATCCAGTTTCTTTTGCCCAAAGCATGTTGACTTCCTTGCTTGTTAGGTAGGAGAGAAGTTTCCATGCTGCATTCTTTACATCCTGTTTGTTCTTTGCTGGAATAAGGATAACGCATCCTCCAATTTCCGATTTCCTTGTGACATTACCCGGCAGATAGTGCATTCCAACTTTGAATTTGGCATTAGTGGCGTACATCTCGTACAATGAAGTAGTGTGTACGACCGAAAAAGCTTTTCCATCGAGGAAGTTTTGTCTCATTATAGAAGAAGCATCTTTTCCATAAGCCCAGTAAGCGGTTTTTTCGTCACACCACTGTTTAAGCTTCTTGGTGATTGCAACAGCGGTTGGCTCTCCTAGATCCGTAGTATTATTGTCTTTTATTATCTTTACTCCAGCGTTTAGATAGAAAGGCTCGAAATACCACTGATCCCAGCCCGGGATAACTGTTGCGTATCGTTGAGTAACTCCGCCCGAGATCTTCGAGGCTTTCTTCATGAATTCATCCATATCGGACCATTTTTCTGGCAGCTTAATTTTTTCTGCTTCCGCCATATCTTTGTTGTAGAACATGATTTGGGTTGAAATAAGGAAGGGCAAAGAAACCTGCTTGCCATCATAACTCGAGGCTTTTCGCAAACCTTCACCAAAGTCATTTATGTCGAATCCGGTAGCCTTGATGTATGGATCAAGGACCTCGCAAAGCCCTGCTGCACCATATTGTGCTACATAGGGTGTATTTGCCACTGTTAGCGCTGGCAAAGTAGTACCTGCCGCTTGAGCGGCTATCAGCTTTTCGTTGAGATCTGCATAGCTGCCTTGATAGATTGCCTCGACCTTTATAAGCGGATTCTGTTTTTCGAAGTCAGCGATTACCTTGTCGATAAGCGGCTTATATTGAGCCTCAAGTGCGTGCCAAAACTGTATCTTGATTGGAGCTTTGACAGCATATTTGTCAGCATCTTGAGCTCCTATCCCGACTATAACCATCAGCATCATTATTGAAAGAATAAAAGTCGAGATACCCTTTTTCATCAGTTTCCTCCTCTTGGAAATTGTCTATTAGATGTCTTTATTTGGATGAATCGTAACATCAGTATGATTAAAACATCAGAGACCTGCGCTGTCAACAGTTTTATTACTGCTACGAACCTTGTGGTTTGCTTCGATCTATTGAACCGCCCCGGGTTTACTATCTCGATAGAGAGCTTAGAAAGCACCTTGCGGATCATCGCAGAGAAACGGTGTGCTTTGCAAGGAATGCTCCAATATGCTGCATAGACTTGTGGTGTATATATATAAGAAGAAAGCAGATTATGGGCCTGGCTATGCTTGTGCATGAGAAGGCTTCCTTATGCCATTCTCAATCCTCATAAACAAGGTTCGTAGCAGTATGGGATTTATCCTTCATCTGAGCACTTTGAAAAACCGCCAAAAGGTCCAGAGAGTTTTATATAAATAAATTTACTCCTGATTTGCTTGCTGCTTCCATATATGTTGCGACACCACCTACTTCAATTCCATCGATGAATTCTTCTTTTGTAATGCCCATGATATCCATTGACATCTGGCAAGCAACCATCCGGACTCCTGAAGCTATTGATGACTGAATCATCTGTTCCAGTTGATCCACATTCTTGGCTTTCATACGGCTCTTCATCATTTGGACTCCCATGCCTGCAAAGTTCATCTTGGAAAGAGAAAGCTTCCCTGCGTGTTTTGGAAGCATGATACCGAACATGCGACCCATAAAGTCCTTATGAACCGAAGGTTTTTCTGGTCTCTTGATTACCGAAAGCCCCCAGAATGTGAAGAACATGGTAACCTGTTTTCCCACCGCAACGGCTCCGTTGGCTAGGACGAAGGCCGCCAGTATCTTATCAAAATCGTTTGAAAAGACGATAAAGGTTGCTCCCTGGCTCGTTTGTAGCATCTTAAAGCCTTCAGAATCTTGCTGAGAATGCTGCCCCTCAGCCTTTCTAACAACAGAGGAAATAGTAGCACCTTTTTCGATGACCGCTTGAATTGTGCCTCCTTTTTCTTCAAGGCTTATCAAAAGGTTCCCTGTGAGGTTTGCCCAGGATTGTACATCACGGGAAAAGCCAGGGTCACTCGCAGTTATAATAATCCGAGTTCCAGGTTCTACCGCATCGATTTCGTTTTTTAACCGCATGATTGGGCCTGGGCATTGCAGACCACAGGCATCAACATTGATAATTTTTTGTTCAGGCATACCAGTTCCTTCTCTGTAGGCAGTCATTGCATATTGCAGTCCTTGCTGTGTTGTTCCATAGAGTGAAGCTTGTGCGGCGAGGGCACCAGAGCTATCCTGTTTTTCCATGACGACCTGCCAGGTTTTATACCCTCCTGAAAGGTTATAGACACTAGACCAGCCATTCTGTCGCAAAATTCGTTCCGAAAGGTATCCGCGTAGTCCAACACTACAGTAGATGAGGATTATTTTGTCTTTTGGTAGTTCAGAGAGGTGTTTTCGCAGTTCCGTGTTGGGGATACAAATGGCTCCTGGAATGTGGCCTAATTCAAATTCTTCAAGGGTTCGCACATCAAGTACAAAGGCACCTTCACTGCGCAGTTTTTCGAATTCTCTATAATCGATGAGGTGACTTCGCCCAGCAAGGACGTTGTCTGCGACAAAACCAGCCATATTCACCGGATCTTTTGCTGAAGAATAAGGCGGTGCATACGCTTGATCAAACTCGGTAAGGTCTGCAACGGTTCCTTTTTTGCCGATCAGGGCAGAGAGCACATCAATACGTTTATCAACACCATCGTATCCGACTGCCTGGGCTCCATATAATCGGCCACTTTCTGGATCAAAGACTACTTTGAGTGAAAGAGGTACGACTCCTGGATAGTATCCCGCATGGTTATTTGGATGCACAATGATTCCAGTATGCGGTTTCCCTATTCGATCAAGTACCTTCTCATTCGCTCCGGTGGCTGCAACGGTAAGGTCAAAGATCTTTGCTATGCTTGTAGCAAGAGTCCCCTTCCAGGGTGGAGTCTTTTCATCGCCATATACAACAGCATCCGCCACCAGTCGTCCCTGTTTGTTCGCAGGACCTGCTAGTGGTACGACCCCTACTTCTCCTGTAATAGGATTCTTGAATGCTACGGCATCGCCTATGGCACGGATATACGGAAGATTGGTATGGAAGTGTTCATCGACGAGAATCGCTCCTGCTCCAGGCTTTCCAGCTGGAATTGTTGCAATACCAGCATCTTGGGCGAGCTTCGTATCTGGTCGGATACCTACCGAGAGCAGGACCATGTCGGTAAGCATAGTATCCCCCGAAGCCAATCGCACCAGAATACGATTATCTTGCTTTTCAAAAGCCTTCACCCCATCGCGCAAACGAAGTTCCAGGCCTTTTTCTCGCAAATGTCGATGCACTATAGCAGCCATCTCAAAGTCAAGTGGCGCCATTACCTGCTCAAGGGCTTCCACTATGGCAACTTTTACTCCACGATGTGCCAGATTCTCTGCCATCTCAAGACCAATAAAACCACCACCAACCACGACTGCTCGTTCTGGGTTTAGTGTATCAAGCCATGCTTTGATGGCATCTGCATCGGGAACTGTTCGCAGAGTGAAGATACCTTCCAGGTCCATGCCAGGAATAGGAGGACGAATCGGTTCCGCTCCTGGAGAAAGAATTAATTCATCGTATGGTTCCTGATACGTTTTACCATTCGTTGTATCAATAAGTGTTACTGTTTTGCTTTTTGGGTCAATAGCGGTAGCCTCAGTGTTTATACGAACATCGATGTTTAGTGTCTCCTGAAACGACTGAGGGGTCATCACAAAGAGTTTTGACCGTTCTGCGATGACTGTTCCCGTGTAGTAGGGCAGGCCGCAGTTTGCATAGGAGATGTATGCTCCCCGTTCTACAAGAACGATATGAGCATGTTCGTCATTTCGTCGAAGTCGTGCAGCAGTACTGGCTCCGCCAGCCACTCCTCCGATAACAATATAATTTGCCATATATTACTCCTTGTTATGGGCACCTCGGGAAACCCCAGCTTTTAGAGGCACCCTTGCTATTTTCCCAAAGTCTTGGGCAAGTTAAAACTTCTAAAAATCGTAGTTTTTCCAAATTTGCACTAATGAAAAGGCAACAGATCTTTTGAGCTAGCAAGAGAAAGCAACCATTGCGGCATCTCAATCCCCTTTTCCTGCATCATCAGCAATTTTTGTTTTCCCTGGTTCGTCAGGACATTTTCCCACTGTCGTCTGTCATGATTGTCACGAAAACGCTCTATCAATCCCTTGCGTTCCAGAGAAGCAATAATGCGACATATTCTAGAAGTGGATAGGCCTACTCGTTCTGCAAGACTTGCTGCGGTCGAGTGTCCATCTCCCAAGGCACAGAACACAAGAGCTTCGCTTACAGAAAGATGATAATGCTCTTGTATCTGATCTTCCAATTGAGCAATGGAACGTAGTATATCTTTTAAGACACAAAGTTGTTGTTGCATAACTTGCTTCTAGCAATGATTGCCACGTGCAATTATATACAAATATATCGATATGTCAAGAACAAAACAATCGAATTTCCCATATTTTCGATGATTGGCCTATCCAGCGTCATTATGTTTTCCGAGTACCAACAGATTTGGGTTATGGTAAATAGACCATGAATCATGACATAAGGCCACGATAGCCGGATTATTTTCATCGTGGTACGCTATGCTCTGTTCCTTAAAGGAATTGAGGTGATATGAAGAACCGGAAAATAAAAGTGGATTTATTGCATCAGGTTTTCGTAAGACTAGATAAGGGCGAGCGGATAATCTCAATACTTGTTGCCGCCAGGTTCAAGAAAGCAAAATCGGCTGATTAGAGTTCATTCCTCTATATGGAGGTGGAGGGAATTGAACCCTCGACCTTATGAATGCCATTCATACGCTCTAGCCAACTGAGCTACACCCCCAAAAAAAGCCTTCGCATACTAGCTCAAATCAAGTATGGGTGTCAAGGCATAAATACTGCTACGAACCTTGTGTATAAGGATTGGCAATATTGCCATTCGGGTCTTAGCCATGCATACTCTATTCATGGGAAGTTCCATGCGCGCCATTGCGGCATGTCCAATCGGACTAGAGAAAGTACTAGCAAATGATCTTGCGCACCTGGGTTTTCATGATGTGGGCAGAAGCGCAGGCAGGGTTTTATTCAATGTAAGTGAACAATCGCTCGCTGAAGATCTTGCAAAGGCAAATATTGGCTTGCGCACGGCGGATCGTGTTTTGCTGGTTGTAGGAGAATTCAAAGCCTTTGATTTCGATGGATTCTATCAGGGAGTCTCTTCGATTTCCTGGGAACGCTTTTGTACGAAAGAAACAAAGGTAATCATCGAACGAGCGCGAATTAGGAATTGTGTGCTTCATTCGCAGGTGACCATACAGTCGATGGCTCAGAAGTCCATTTATGCGTCGTTAATGAAGCAATTTCATATACGCACAATGCCCGAAACTGGCGACATACTAGAAGTTCGTATCTATGGCGACAATAATTGGTGGCAGATTGTGGTTGACACTTCGGGAGAGGCTCTTTCCAGGCGTGGCTATCGCCGTCTTACTCATATGGCTCCCCTCAAAGAGACCATTGCTGCTTCAATGCTCTTTCTGGCCGGATGGAGTAGGGCTCGTCCTTTGATTGATCCTTTCTGTGGCTCAGGTACTATTGCCATCGAGGCAGCCTTGTATGCATGCAATGTGGCGCCCGGCATGAGGCGTCGCTTTGCATTCGAGTCTTTTTCTGGCATAGATAATAACAAGATTGAAGATGTACGCATTGCTTTTCGAAAGCAAGCGAGAAAGGACATTCGCACCGATATAAGGGCTTCAGATATCGATGAAGATGCGCTCGCCTTGGCTCGTAAGAATGCAACGCTAGCGGGCATAAGTGAATTCATACGCTTTGTCAAGATAGATGCTCGCCAGATCGAGCCTTTCGGCTCAAGGGGAGTATTGCTCGCCAATCCTCCCTATGGACAAAGAATGGGTAGCGCAGATAAGGCTCGCTCCCTATATGAAGAGCTTGGGCCGATTATTGAGCGCTTTCTGGAAGCAGGATGGGAATGCGGTTTCTTATCGTCTATTTCTTCGTTTGGGGATACAGTAGGAATCGGGCCTACTTCTGTGCGGGAGATTGTGTCAGGTCAAGAGAAAATCTACTTTAACTGGTTCTCGGGTACAGAAGGGCTCAAGACTTAGTCTTGATCAGGCTTCTGCAATCAAAAGCGTTCGCGGATCTAACATGAGTGGCATATCGCCCCGCTCTAGGCTTTCATGATTCTTGACGACTCGCAGATGAATATAGTCTTTTTTAGGCTCGAGCAGAACGATAACTGATATATATGGTTCGATGTCGCGCAGTACAATAGGAATACCCTTGGAATCCAATACAGGCTCGGTATCGGCAAGTGTGCAGGTATACCATCCTTCTAGCTGAGTTTCAGAGAGAAATGCTTTTACTTTTTCGAATCGCTCGACGGTAGCCCTTGTAAATTCGAATCCATCGATAATTAGAGTCTTTGCGTTGAAGCTGCCGTCTGACATGATAGCTTTGATTGTTCGTAATATCTGATCTACCGAAATGTTTTCCTGCATGAAATTCATAATCATGCGGTTGCGTATCATTTGTTCTTTGATCTCCTCGATATTCTCGAGGTTTTTGCGTCTGGCAATTTCATTGAAAATATTTTCATACCAAGAAATGATATAGCTTGTATGAGCGTTGAAGGAGACATGGATCACTTTTTCGCCCTGCATGAGTTTGTCCAGGGCTATCTGAACAAGCACGGAGGTCTTTCCAATACCCTTCTTGCTTGCAAGTATCCCAATATTGCCCGCGTGCAAACCGCCCTCTATAGATTTCTCAAAAATTCGCACGGGGCTTTTTTGAATGAATTCTTCTTTTAGCATGTGCGCTCCTTTGCTACATAATACCAGACATTATACCCCACTTTTGATGAATAAAGCGATTTTACTTATGTCCTTTTTTATGCTTTTCCAGGTAGTCCTTGCGCAGTTGTTCTGAAAGCGCGGCAGGAACGCGAGCATACTTCTCGAATTCCATGGAAAATTCGGCTTTCCCCTGAGTTAAAGAACGAAGTACCGTGGAATAGCCAAACATCTCGGATAGAGGAACCTCTGCCTCAATGCGAGAGAAAATACTGTTTTCAGTATTTGCCATTATAATTCCACGCCGCTGATTGAGCGAGGCGAAAACATTTCCCTGGAATTCGTTTGGTGTTTCAACGACAACCTTCATGATTGGCTCTAGAATTGCAGGCTTCGCTTTATCGTAAGCTTCACGGAATGCGCCTATTGCGGCGAATTGGAAGGCAATATCCGAAGAGTCGACCGGATGGCTCTGGCCATCGTTGATGACACAGCGTACACCGGTAATGGGAAAGCCGATCAGCGCGCCCTTTTCCATTGCGGCGCGGAACCCTTTGTCACAAGAAGGAATGAATTCATTCGGAATTGCGCCTCCCTTTATTAAATCGACAAATTCATAGCTACCTTCTTTGAATGGCTCGATATACCCAGCAATACGGCCATACTGGCCTGATCCGCCGGTCTGTTTCTTGTGGGTATAGTTGAAATCAGCGCGCTGTGTAATTGTCTCTCGATATGCTACCTGCGGCATACCAGGGGTCACCTCACATTTGTACTCGCGCTTCATACGTTCTATGTAGACTTCCAGATGGAGTTCTCCCATGCCCTGAATGATGGTCTGATTCGATTCTGGGTCAACATAGGTGCGGAAGGTTGGGTCTTCTTTGGTAAAGCGATTGAGAGCTTTGCTCATCTGGTCTGAGCTTTTGTTGTCTTTAGGCGTTATGGCGAGCGATATGACCGGCTCGGGCACATACATGCTAGTCATGGTATAGTTAAGATCAGGATGACAAAAAGTGTCGCCGGATGCACATTCGATACCGAAAAGAGCCACAATATCTCCGCAGTTGCCTTCCTGTATGTCTTCCATCGAAGAAGAATGCATTCGCACAAGCCTTCCTACACGAAATCGCTTGCGAGCGCGCGTGTTGTAGAGTTCATCGCCCTTACGGATCATGCCTTGATATATGCGCACATAGGTTAACTGGCCATATTGGCCTTCTTCGAGTTTGAAGGCAAGCGCGACAGTTTTTTCTTGGTCGTTCGCCTGCAGCTCGACTTCTGCCTCTGCATTGGAGAGATCGAGAGCTTTGTTTTGTCTTTCCGAAGGATCGGGCAAAAAATTTATCACCCCGTCCAGCAATGGTTGTACACCTTTATTCCTATATGCCGAACCAACAAATACAGGTACTAATTTCTCTTGGATCGTTCCTTTTCTGATAGCCTTGATCAACAGCTCTTTGGTTGGATTACCATCTAGATACGCTTCCGCAAGCTCATCTGAGAACATCGAAGCTGCTTCCAGAAGCTCTTCTCGGTATCTCTCGGCATCATCGAGGAGATGCATCGGGATTTCCGCATAGCGCAGATCTTCGCCATTAGGACCATCGAAATATATAGCCCTCATGTCGATCAAATCTATGACACCTTCGAATTTATCTTCCAGCCCGATAGGAATTGTTATAAACGCGGGGTTTAAGCCCAGTTTTTCTGCGAGCTGCGCCTTGACCTTTAAGGGATTTGCACCCATGCGATCGCATTTATTGACAAAAGCCAGACGGGGAACATGGTATCGCTTAAGTTGCCGATCGACAGTGATAGATTGAGACTGCACACCTGCTACTGAACAGAGCACGAGGATGGCTCCATCCAATACGCGGAGAGATCTTTCCACCTCGATTGTGAAGTCGACATGTCCTGGAGTATCGATGAGGTTAATGCTATGGTTTTTCCATTGTACATTGGTTGCTCCAGATTGAATTGTGATGCCTCGCTCGCGTTCCAATTCCATCGAATCCATTGCAGCGCCGGAGCCGTCCTTGCCCTTGATTTCGTGTATCGCATGTATTTTTCGGCAATAAAACAAAATACGCTCTGATAAAGTCGTTTTTCCTGAATCTATATGCGCTGAGATGCCGATATTTCTCATTTTATGGACATCGAATGCCATCTTTTTCTATACCTCTTAAATCACGAAATTAAGAATACACCAGACAAAAGAAGTGTCAAAGTGGTGGCAGCAAGACTGATTTGCTGAATATAATGCAAAGCATAACAGATACTAGAAAATGAGCTACCGTTTCGCAATTATAGAAAAGATGATGAAAAAGAACAAGTCTCAGCGCCAATTCAAATCTCAATCAGCGCACATCACGTTAATCCTAAGGCGGTGCAGAGGCCTATATGTATTCGATTTCCCAAGCGACTTCGTGGCCATCTTTCAAAGTCGCACTGACTCCGCAATACTTGGTTTGCGAGAGCTCGACGGCCTTGTGAACATTTTCAGGCTTGAGTCCATCGCTTTTTTTAAATTGATAGATAATCTTGAAGCTTGTGAATTTCTTAGGGTGTTCTTCAGCAACTTCTCCACTCAATTTCATATTGAACCAGGTTATGGGCTCACGCATCTTTTTTAGAATCGAGATGACATCCATGCCAGTGCATGCTCCAAGCGCGGCAAGAATGAGTCCTTTTGGACGGGGACCGCGATCTTTTCCGCCACTATTATCGTCTGCATCCAAAACTAAGCGATGCCCATCCAACAAGCTTTCAAAGGCCATATCTTCGAGCCAACTCATCTGGATTTCTTTGGTCAT
>Ga0209201_1003721_pt1 | contig 13062 bp, 13 predicted proteins | sample AD_UKC055_MetaG_FD_184411 | JGI IMG/M metagenome (GOLD analysis project Ga0209201, IMG submission 184411) | Active sludge microbial communities of municipal wastewater-treating anaerobic digesters from USA - AD_UKC055_MetaG (SPAdes) (version 2) | ecosystem: Engineered > Bioreactor > Anaerobic >... | reverse complement strand
GAGCATGGAGATCTCCTAGCGGGTGTTGTTGCTGAACATCCAGGAGGCGCCGCAGGACGTCCGGTCCATCAAGGCGGCATAGGACGAACCAACAGACCGCAGGACTATGCGCTGAGAACCTCTCGGCGTGTCCTGTGTTTTCTATTTGAAAGGAGGCTCGCAATGATGTTTGCTGGACAGGCAAAGAGCGGTTATTACCCGACTCCTTTCGGAGTCATGGAAAATATCCGCAAGATCATCAGGATACAGCCGGGCGCCCGAGTCATCGACACCTGTTGTGGTGATGGCGAAACCCTCAAGCAAGTTACTCGTGAGGCCAGGGAGGTAAAGACGTACGGCATCGAGCTCAACACGGAGAGGGCCCAGGCGGCAGCGTTTAAGCTCACGGATGTTATCTGCTGTGACGCTATCGTTGAAGCGCGTGCCAGCTGGAATTCTTTCGGGATGTTGTGGCTCAATCCACCGTATGACTGGGCTGCAGGCGATACAGATCAGGACAAGGAACGCCTGGAGGTGCGTTTTTTAAAGCATCATCACAACTATCTTCAGGACAGGGGGGTGCTCGTCTACATAGTGCCGTTCAAGATCTTGAAGAAAATTAACGGGTTTCTCGCGAACCGTCTGGAGAACCTTCGTGTGTTCCCCTTCGTGGAGATGGATTACATGAAGTACGAACAGGCGGTTGTGCTTGGTGTTTACCGGCAGAAGGGTGTTTCGTCCGAAACCAAGGAAAGCAACAAAGCCTACCTGGATCAGGTTCTCTCGGTCCCTCATAAAGAGGCCCCGAGAAGGTTGCCCGTGGTGGGAAGGGAAGAATTCAATGCCATGAGGTATGATGTGCCGGCGTCACCGGTAACGGATGACGAGGACATCACGTTCCGAAGCATCAGGTTCGACCCCGACCATGCGCTCAGGATCATCCAGAAAGATGGTCTCTATGAGCGTTTTCTGAAGGACACGGAAGCCAGGGACCTGAAGTCGATCACCACGTTGTCTCCGCTCAGGATCGGTCACACCGCCATCGCCCTGGTGAGCGGGTACATGAACGGTCCCGTGAAAAAGGGCGGCAAGTGGTACATCGTCAAGGGTACGGTAAAGAAGATCGAGCAAGTCACGGACATCACCGAGTCACAGAGCGAGAAGGGCGGGTTTCTGGTCAAGAAGACTGAGATGTTCAGGAACAATGTCCGCCTTTTCGAGTTCGATGCCAGGGTATTCCGTGACATCGGGTAACGAGGTGATCCATGGAAGAGAAGAGATACAAGATCATTCACAAGCAAAACAGGTATGGCCATGTTGTGACTGTCTGCCATTGCGACATGTACATCGCCTCAGTTTCAGGCAGAACCGGAACGTTTCACTTTCTCTCGCTTTTCGGGCGTGAGGATGACGTGAAGGTCATCACCGCCGAGTTCATAGAGCACGGCGAGCTGGCAACTGGCAATATCGAGGTCAAGAAGCAGGTGGGAGCCCACTACAGGATGCTCACCAGGAAGTCCCCGGGAGTCTTGCACCGCATCATCTACAACGCCGGAGCTTTCGGCTCAAGGAGACCCAACCAGGTGGTCATGGGCAGTAGTGAATCAGAAATCGGGGCATGTCTTGTCAGGGCCATGGACAGGGCCATGGATACTCCCCTTTGGGAGGGCTGGTCCAAGGAACTGTTCACCTGGCTTAGCGAGGGTGGTTTTCTTGGCAACCTCGATCTGTACGGGTTTCCTGAGAACACCGTCGCATACGAGATCAACATGCCTCAGCAGGAGATCCTCGAGCAGTACATCTGTTCGATGGAGTTGCCCTGGCCCACGGGCGAGATTGCAGCATAAATCAAACTAACTGGTGATCAGTGAAAGCGATACCAGTGTCAGCTGATACCATGAAGGTGCCGTGCAGGTGAGGATCATGTACATGCCGGCAGGTTAGTCAACTATCAAACCCAGACCCCTGCAGGGGAGCTCGATCTCTCCCCGACAGGGAGGATTCGTGTCTCCTCTTGCAGGTCAGGAGGAGACGGAACATGGATGCGATAATCGAGACGGTTCATCCCGAGCCGTCGTGTCCAGAAGGTGAGCCCTCGCAGGCTCATTCAAGAGACACAAGCATAGATCTCAAGGTTTTTCTCTCCGAGTTCGGCGACATTCTCAAGGAAAGGATTGCCAGGGACATGAAGCCCCTGTTCGACCCGTTCCGGTATGATGCCAGGGACAAGGAGAGGGCTGAGAGGCTGAACGGTCTTCAACGTCAGCTCAAGCCCGGACAGGTGCCGGCAGTCCTTGCCCTTGCAAAAGGGTATCTCGAAGGAGAAAAGAAGGGGCTGATTCTGTGTGCCGAGATGGGTTGCGGCAAAACGATCATGGCTCTGGCCGTGGCGTATGTTATCGGAGCGAAGCGAGTACTGGTTCAGTGCCCTGGCCATCTGGTCAGGAAGTGGATCAGGGAGACCGAGGAGACCATTCCCGGGGTGAAGTGCTTAAACATCAACGGACGAGGCCTTGATGAGCTCATGGCTCTCAGGCATGGGACGTCCGTTGCGCCGACTGAACTCTGGGAGACTGATCCGGTCAGGAACCGCATGGAGGTGTGGGTTCTCGGCAAAGAGAGAGCCAAGCTGCACTACCAGCGGGAGATCGCGTATGCAACGATGAGGGTGAAAAGACTTTCCGAGGGGTATTACTGCCCCAAGTGCGGGAAGGACCTCACCTCATATTTCGAAGACTTGCCCAAGAGCACAAAACCGTTCTGTCCGGGCAAGATAAAGGTAGGCAAGAACCAGACCAGGGAGTGCAGGGAGCCGTTATACCAACCGGGCGACAAATTTCGGCGCTTTGCCAAGGCCGAATACATCAAGCGTTACCTCAGGGGTGCGTTTGATTTCTTCATCGCCGACGAGCTGCATCAGCTCAAGGGAGGTGTCACGGGCCAGGGGCAGGCTTTTGCGGATCTCGCTACTGCGTGCGACCGGACGCTTGCACTCACAGGGACGCTCATGGGCGGATTTTCGACCAACATGTACTACCTGTTGTGGAGGTTGATGCCCAGGGAAATGAATAACCAGGCACTGGCCTTCGGCCAGGAGATGTCGTTTGCCTCTCGCTATGGGATACTAGAGCGGACCTACAGCACCGAGGACAGCTACAACAAGATAGCCATCGGAGGGTTCAAGGGAAAGCTCGTCCGGACGGCTGAACGGCCCGGAATCTCGCCTCTGCTGCTGACGGATTTCTTGTTGCCGTACACGTACTTCATGAGATTGGCCGACGTTGCCGACTCATTACCACCGTACAGCGAGAAGATCACCATGATCCCGATGCAGGAACGGCAGAAGAGCGAGTACCAGGAATTCGAGGAAACGCTCATAGCCGCAGTCAAAGAGGCGCTCAAACGCGGAGATCGTCGACTTCTTGGCAAGATGATCAACTCTCTCCTGGCATACCCGGATGGGTGTACCACAAGGGGCGAGATCATCACTTTGCCGTTCGACGATGAAGAGCTCGTTATAGCGACCGCACCGTTGATTGAGGATATTGAACTTCCCAAGATCGACGAGCTGCTCAACATATTGAAGTGGGAGATACAGGACAACCGCAAAGTGCTTCTGTGCCTTGAGCACACCGGCACGCGGGACCTGGTGCCCGGGCTTGTCAATGCCATCGAGAAGGCCGGTATGAAGATCCCCCTGGTACTCAGGCAGAGCACCGTCAGTTCGGAGAAAAGGGAGGATTGGCTGAGGCAGAAGTCAAAGGAAGTTGACTTCGACGTGCTCATCACCAATCCCCGGCTCATCGAGACAGGTCTGGACCTCATAGATTATCCCACGATCGTCTATTACCAGACCGGGTATTCCATCTTCACACTGAGGCAGTCATCGAGGAGGTCCTGGAGGATCGGCCAGGAACGACCTGTCCGGGTCTACTATACGGCCTACGAGGAGACGGCCCAGGCGAAGGCCCTCAAGCTGATAGCGAGCAAGCTGGAAACGGCTCTCGCCGTCGAGGGAGATCTTTCTGACAAGGGTTTGACCGCTCTGGCGAATTCGGAGAGCTCCATGCTCTTTGCTCTTGCCCGCGAGCTGGTCGGAAGAAGTGATGGTATGTCCGTACAGGAGGCCTGGGAAGGTTACACCAGGGCACAAAAGAGTACGGATTCATTCATCACTGACTACAGGGAGCCCGTGTCGTCATTTATCCGTGTCTTACGGGGCATGGTGAAACCGGAGATCAGAAAGCTCGGCAGAGGAAAGACAAAGGTGGTCGGCAAGGGAGTCATCGACAAGAAGCACCAGCTCATCTTCCAGGATGGAAAGATCTACTGGGTGGATCGGGAGGTCGGCTGGTATCGGGGGCCGGAGGGAGAGATTCGCGGCAAGAAGATACAGCTCATCAAGCACAAGCAGGAAGAGATCTTCTATCTGGTTGAGCTTCGGCTGCAGGAAGTCCCAACGGCATAAGATAACAGGGAAAGGTGCACCTTGGGTGTGCCACGGACGAGAGGCGGGTACCCGTACGGGACCTGCTTCTTTTTTTGGAGGAAGCCATGAGGCTTGAAGACATGGAAAAGGTCAGGGAGCTCAAGCAGCTGGCCATGAGTCAGACCAGGGCTCTCAAGGATCCGGAGACATACAGGAAGTTTCTCGACTGTGCGTCCCTGGCGTACCCCCGGTACAGGAGTTTGCAGAACTTGGCGCTGATATTCAGTCAGTGCCCGCATGCTACCGACGTGGGTGCCCTGGGCAATTACTGGATCCCCAGAAACAGAACAAAGAAGAAATATGAGCCGGGTATAGAGATAATAGTACCCTGTTACAAACAGAACCAGGACGGAAAGAAGATCAAAACCGGGGAGATAGCAGTGTCAGTCTACGACATTTCGCAGACTGAAGACGATCCCGTACCGGAAGATCTCAGAAGGGTCATGAAAATCTCGGATCTTTATGTCCTGTTCATGCAGTTCCTCCAGGACCACGGATACGATGTGATCGAGGCAGAGTTGTCGGAAGGTCACAGTTCGATCGATGCCAAGACGGTCTGGGTGGAGATTCGGGATGACGAGCTGGTAAAGCTGACCAACCTGATCAAGGAGTACAGCCATGTTATCCACGGACATCTGCACATTCTTCACATGGCGGCATGTACCCGGGTGCTGGAGTTTCAGGCTGTCAGCACTGCGTACACAGTATGCAGGAAGCTCGGCCTAGAACTTCCGGAAAACCCATTCAGCTCCATGTCGGGATGGGTGCAGAGGCTCAGAGAGGACATCTTCGTGAAGGCCCTGGAGCTTTCCCTGGCGATCGCGTTTCAGATCCATCGAAATTTCGCTGATTACGCGGGACTCGAGCACAACGATCTGGCCGAGGGTGCCGACGAAAGGCAGGTGGCCTGATGCTGTTCACTGACAAGGATCATGAAAGGCTGGTGGAAAGGCTTTTGGGTGAGGCTGCCCGGAAGCTGGAAAGCGATGTCAGGGGATTCCTCGATTTCAACGCCGGACTGATGACGAACCTGTCCATAAACAACCGTATGCTTGTCTGGGCACAGATGCCGCTCGCAACCCACTTGGAGGGGCGCGGCAAATGGGAGGCCAAGGGGCGGAAGGTCGTTGTGGATGAGGTGCATGGAATCAATGTCTGTGTCGTTGATTTCCCGAAAGACGGGTTCACTTTCTACAAGACGGCGAAGCTGTATGATCTGTCACAGACCGTTGGCGAGAATGTGATGCCCCGCATACCGAGCTTCATCGGGCCAGAGGAGCTCAATCTCATACTCAGGTGGTTCGCAACGGATCTTGGATGCAGTTTGACCAGGATAGACGCGGATCTGGTCATGGGGACCTACCGTATTGTGCTGCAGGTCTTGCAGCAGCTGTTCTTGTTTGATGGTTGCGAGGAATTTGATCTTAACGCGGCCGCATACATGTTGCTGAAGCGGTACGGAGTAACCAAAGACATGCAGGCGTATCCATTCGTGTGTATGTTCAAGGATTTCGCTGCCGGCAGGAAGGACCTGAAAGCCAATCTCAACAGGGCATGCACGCTCTATGCGAGGCTGGACCATACATTCTCCGGCTATATCAAGGCTGGATTCGATGTGTCGGCTTTCGAAGGCCTGCGGAAGACAGCCTGAGGGTAAGTGCATGAGCGCTTACATCGTCAAGGACATCATTATCAACCGGATTGTCACCCACATGATCTTGAGTGATGACCAGTGGGTGATCAGGAACGTCATGCCCAGCCTCTATGAGGAGGGTGTGCACTAGGCATTCGCAAGGAAGCTGTTCGACCTCAATGTGGAAGCTGTCAAGGCAGCGTACGGTGAGGTGGCTTTGAAAAAATGGAGGTATCGGTCTCTCGACTTCAAGTTTGAGATCGTTCCCCGGCTGGATGACCTGAAGGTGTATGAGGCCCTCGATGAGTACCTGTACCAGTGTCATGAGGGAGAGATCCCAAGCGAGACACTGTACAAGCTCATGAGCAACTACCATTACCTGCTTTGCAAAAAGATCATCCGGAAACAGCTTCAGAAGACCATGGAACCTTAAAGAGAAAAGACCCAGGAGGTTGAGCATGAAACTCAAAAAGAAGTGGATCGGCAGGATCATCTGCAACGCCGACTCCGAAAGGTCCAAGGCCAGGGCGATGGTGAAGTTCCTTGCGTCGCACCCGGAACTGGAACTGGAGGATGAGGCGAAGAAATTCAACGTTGCCATGAGGGACAGGGAGAACATCCCCATGGTGATCGAGGAGGCGGAATTCCTCATGAACGAGGTAGCTCCCGTTGGGAGTGTCTTCGGTCTCATCAACCCTGATTTCCCCGGATGTTTCGGGTATGTCAGGGAAACGAGGGAGGCTGCATGAGCCTGATCGATACCATCAAGGCCGAGAACATGGCGGATGATGGGAGACGTTAGAGCTGGAGGTTTTCGATGGGTATAGTGGAAACCAGGTAGTTTCCAGCTGTTGTTTGCAGTTTGACCTCAACCAACCCGCGAGGGGTATTCTTCATGCCCTTCCGGGTGTGTTGAATATCCCTCCATAGACAATCAGAGGAGAAATCCGAGATGATACATAAAACGAGGATGTTTTCGGTGAAGAAGGTGGAATCAACCGAGGAACTGGCGCATATGTTGACGGAACGTACATGGTGCCTTTGCAACGGATTCCAGCTTAGGGATCTGTATTTCCTCAACGACTCCTTTAGCGAGGATGGAGCTCAGGAGTACGCCATTTTCAAGGATGGTCACCAGATCGAATCAATCACGTTCGGGTGGTGTTCTTTCGATGAGGCCTTGAGGCTGATCAATGACCTCATCAGCGGCCAGCTCTATATGGACATGAAAGTTCCGATGCCGTTCATAGAAACACCCGAACAGCACGGGTCGTGCCATCTTTGTGAGTAGGAAGCGATGAGGGTTACTGGCGCAGGAGCCGTGCGCTCGATGTGCTGATCGTTGTCGCGGTCATCGGGCTGATCCTTCTTTAAGTCCAGGCAAGAATCTGTGCGGCTGACCCGATTGGGCGCTGCACACAGACCGGGGGTTCTTTTGGGAAGACAATAGGCGGGTTCATCGTCTTCCCTCCCCCATTTCAAACCCTCCCTTGTTTAACCGTTTCATCTCTGTGCCCCGTGTTATGCTTTGGAAGAGGGTAATGCGCCCTGATTTTGGCATAGAACGTATCGTTCAGGGTTTTCTGCTTCATACTGTTGCCATCTTCCGGGGTTAACTTTTGAATTTACTGCTGTCGGTTCCCAACATAGATCAGACACCCAGACAAGATGATGCCCGAAAGGAACAGATGCTCAAACCAAGGATGTCATTTCCAGGGGTGAAGGGGAGGGCCTTGAGAGAAGCAAAGCAGGTTGAGATCGGGCATATTATCTCCCACAAAGCCTTGTCCGTCAGCATGACGGCAGGGGTGCGTTTCATTTCCCCTTGCAGTCGGGCAATTCTCCTGTCTCGTCGTCGCAGGGTTTCCCTGCACTCCCGTGGCCGAGGCTTCCTTTGCAGGTAGTCCAGTTCGCTCAGTAGGACGCTCCTGATCTCGTCAGGGTTAGAGACCGATGATCCCGGCGGCTGCATTGTGGTGATCTGCTCCGTGTTATTCATGAGGGTTATTTGCCATAAAAAAATCTCTAAACTATATATTTATCATTGACAATAAGATATATATAAAATATGATGAAGTCAACCAGGAAGAAGGAGGTTGAGCAATGGAACAGGACGAAAAGACAACAGTATTTCAGGATATTCCCTTATCGAAGATTGTGCTGAACAAGTACAATGCGAGGGACTTCGAAGGGGGGATGACGGAGGAGAGGAAGGCTTCTTTTGAGTCCCTTGTGAATTCGATCAGGATTCACGGTGTCCTTCAGCCCGTTCTAGTCAGGCCCGTAAACAGCCATTACGAGGTCATTGCCGGGGAGAGAAGGGTTCGGGCTGCACGCCGTATCCTCAAGACGGATCAGCTGTCCGACATGGTGATCCCGGCAACGGTCAGGGAAGCCGACGATGACGATGCGTACTCCATGATGACCGCTGAAAACTGGGATCGCGAAGACCTTTCGCCCTTTGAACAGGCCAAGTCCTTCGATGAGTTTCTGAAGAAGCACGGCAACACAGATGATGCACTCATGGAGCTATCCTCAAGGGCAGGGATTCCCCCTCATGTCATCAGGCACAAGGTGGCTCTCCTCTCTCTGCCTGTGGAGATTGTCAACGCATGGCAGAAGGATCAGATCACACAGGCCCATGTTGAGCAGTTCATGCGCCTCTCGGACGAGCGTGAGAAGTGCCTGAAGCTCCTGACGTCATGCATCAGGGACAGGCTGACAGTCCGTGAGCTTCGTGATGCCATCTTCAGGGACACGCCCGAACTGAAACATGCAAGGTTCGACACCACGAAGTGTCAGACCTGTCAGAGCAATTCTGGCCTTCAGCACACCCTTTTCTCGGACAATGGCAAGGCAGTCTGTTTGTCTCCCAAGTGCTTCACGGAACAGCAGAGGGCATACTTTGCCGAGAATTGGCAGACCTCAAAGGCGAGAGAAGTATTTCAGACCAACGGTTTCCGGTTCCTCCATGAGATCAATCCCAACTCGGTGATCCCGATCAAGGCAGAGATCAAGGATCGTTGCAGGACCTGTCCCGAACACCTGACGGTGGTGACTCTACAGGCGGGAATCCACAAGGGGATGGAGAGGGTTTGCGGTGGTCCCAAGGATTGTCACGCAGAACTGTACCTCCCAAAACCCAAGCCCAAATCACAGGAGCAGGTAGAGGGCAAGAAGGGTTCCGAGAAAGCTACCGCAAGCAAGGGTTCGTCCACGGGCAGGTGCTCAGCCACGGCTTCAACGTCAACATGCGGAGGCAAATCGAAGGATGCCGATGCTCAGGCAGAGAAGAGGTCGGCAAGGCGAGGGCTGCTGTTCATGGAGCGGTTTCTTGAGGCGACACTGCCAGAGAGGATTGCTGAGCTGAACGCAACAGGGGAGAAGGCCGTGAGGTTGGCAATTGCTGCCCTGATCCTTGGGGATCATGATGTGGAGAGCATCTACACACAGACATTCATGGGGAAGACTGCCCCGAGGAAGGAACAGGTTGTAGAGCATGTCTTCGGGATAGCCAATGACAGGCTGCTCCCCCTGCTCAAGGAGCTTGCCGTTGTACCCATCATGAACGGGGTGGCGAAGGAAGAGGGGGGTTGTGTGAGTTATTCCTCCAATCCCAGGGTACGCCTTTTCATTGCAAGCCAGTTGGGGGTCGATCTGGAGAAGGAATTCATTCTCACGCCTCAGTATCTCGAAAGCATGACCAAGGATGAGATCGTAAAGGTCTGCGAGTCCCTTGGTCTGTGGGAAGACCCTCAGGTGAGAGCATACAAGGGGAAGCACTTCCCCAGGAAAGCCCTCCTGTCCCTGAAGAAGTCGGAGTTGCAGAACTGCATACTCAAGAGTGGTGCGGAACTCAAGGGGCGTACCCCTGTCGAAGTCATACAGGCTTCCAAGAAGTAGGGAAGGGCAGGAACAGGGATCATGTACTCAAACCCCATTGCGAACAACATCTGCAAGAGGATAGAAGGGCTTCGGCCCTTCATCCCTGCCAAGGTTGAAAAGAAGACCATATACTTCCGTGATGTTCTCAGGCCGTATGAAGAGGTATTCCCAGAATGGGCCGTTCATGAGAAGACCGTCATGTCCGGGGTCAGCACGGAAAGTAAGGCCAGAGTTGTAAGACCGTGTTTCCATCCGATCAAGAGAAAGTCATCCAAAAGGGTTGATGTTCAAGCCCTCTTGAAGACAAGAAATGAGCCGAAACCGATCAGGGACATCCGTGTGAATCCTTGTGTCTGGACGAGCATGAAGGCTGTTGCCGATCTCTATGTCGATCTTGAGGGTGTGGATGTTTGCTCTGTTCTTGATGTTGATATCACGGGGGATGGGTTCACGGATGTTCTCAAGCCGCTTTTTGACTATCTGGAAAGGGAGATGCCGAGCTTTTCATTTGAGTTCCAGATGGAGGACTTCATCTATGCAGGGTTGTATGGGCCTGGGTTCATGAGCTTTTACGTTCCCTTTTTCGATCCGTCAGAGGAATTTGCTTGGACGCTTGAGGCGTTTCTGTCGGACAGGGAAACCCTCGCAAGGAAGATCGCCTGTGACTATGACGAGCTTGATGGCGAGCAGTTGACCGAGTACTTCACGGAGGAAGAAGTGAGGGTCATTCAGGCAACGGGGGTGGACTTCAAGGCTCTTCTGGACTGCTATGCGGAGAGTAAAAGAGAAAAATCCGTTGATCTGGATGCCCTGTTTTCTTTTCAGGACATATTCACGCCTGTCATAGAGAAGCATCCTAAGCTGAAAGAGATGACCTTGGCATTGGTGACTGACATGATGGAGAGCTTCTACATCGAGGAAAGGGCTGACTTCGCCATGTACATTGATTACTGCAAGGCCCATGAGGAGCTCTGCTGCATGATTCCTCAGGAGGTGTGGAACTGGGAGGGCCATTATTACACCGAAACGGGAGAACCCGGCCTCGTCACGTTCATCAAGGAGTTGGTGAAAATCTATAAGGAAGAGACAGTACAGAACAAACCTGAAGAGGCTGAAACGGAGGTATGCCATGAGCGAAAGGCTGCATGAGGGTCAGGAGCAGAAGCTCCTCTATACGATAGGAATCTACGAAACCGACACCATTGTGAGCGACTACACCAGTGAAAACGGCTCGGTCAGGAGGTTTCTTGTGGCCCCCGAGGATCTGATGAGCTTCTTCCATACTGAGAAGCCTGTCATGACGTTCTATCCTGAGGAAGGGCTCATCATGATGCGCACGGACGGAAAGAGCGAGGATATGTTCTACACCTACCCAAAGACGAGCATGGCCACAACGATCCTTGTAAAGCGTAAGAAGACAATAGTGCCGCACAAGGTATATCTGCCGAGCCTTCTGGTGAAGGCAAGGATTGAGCGTCATTCCGGGAGGAAGGTTGTAAGAAACATGGATGTCTGGTGCTATCAGGGAACGGCACTGAACGAAGATGCGACCCTCTATGAGTTGCCTCTGCCGAATACGAGCGGATCGAGCGTATGCCTCGGCAATGTGGACAAGGTTGTCGAGGGCAAGGTCAGGGACGCTGTATGGAGCATCCTGGTCGATACAGTCTTCAACAACCACCACGATCTTGTCACGAAGGACAGGATACCGTTTGAGGAATACTTCAGGAGGTCAAAAGGGAGAGTGAGGATCAGTGATCTGCGGAAGCTCTGTAGAGCGACTGATATTCTATCTAAGAACGGCAGGGAAGGGATGCAATTAATTTAATGAAAATATCTATTAATCATTGACAATATGATATATATGAAATATGGTTAAAATTATGAAGCGCACAAAGATGACGGAGCAGAAAATCAAGGCATTTCTTGCCCCTGCTGTACGGGCAATTCGGATCGTCGGATGCGGTGGTACGGGGAGCTATCTGGCGCAGGGACTTGCGAAACTGCTTACGGGCTATGGGATCGCTGAAATGGAAGTGAAGCTCGTTGATCCCGATGTTGTCGAGGAAAGGAACTGCAAGCGGCAGAATTTCAAGCCATGGGAGGTGGGTATGAACAAGGCAGAGGCCCTTGCGCTGCGCCTGTCGGAGGAGTTTGGGAATGAAGCGGATGATGGGCAAAATGCCTCTCCACGGTTTGTGGCTTATCCCTGTCTTGGAGAGAAGGTGCAGTCCTCATATGGCGAACTGATCGTCACCTGCGTGGACAATATCAGCGCACGAAAGCATTACAAGGGGAGCAACCTTTGGATGGATTTGGGCAACGGGGTATCTCAGGGACAGGCGATATTCGGCACGGTACAAGACGAACGAGTCATTCAGAGCGAGCTTAACGATTGGGAGAAGACCCCCATTGTAAAGGCATTGCCGAATCCATATCTCAAAGCAGGGCTGAAGAACCTCAAGGACAAGAAGACAAAGAAGAGGGCGGTGAGCTGCGCAGACATGCCTTTTGACGCGCAGGGGATATTCGTCAATGAGCTGGCGGCACAGGCAGGACTGAACATCCTTCACCAGATTCTCGTCAAGGGCACGGTCTGCTGTCCTGCGATCTATTTCGATGCCGAGCATCCAAGGATGATTTCTGCCGCAATAACGAAAGAGTACATGACGCTATAAGCGCCCGAAGAAATAAAGGAGGTTTATCATGTCAGCAGGTTCGGAAAATCTCGTGATCCTCATCGGGAGGGCAGGGAAAGACCCTGATATGCGCTTTACGCCTGGGGGGAGGGCGGTCACAACCTTGTCCCTCGCCACCAACGAGAACTGGACGGATCAGAGCGGTGATCGGCAGCAGAGAACGGAGTGGCATCGCCTCGTCTTCTGGTCAACCAATGCAGAAAACTGCGCCAAGCTCGTCACCAAGGGGAGACAGATCTACATCATCGGGAGGCTCCAGACGAGGTCGTGGGAAGACCGGAATGGAAACAAGCGGTATGTCACCGAGATCCACGTTACCAAGTGGCAGCTTCTGGACAGCATGAACAGGAGCGAGGAAGAGGGCAGGAAGACCGACA
>Ga0209201_1003717_pt1 | contig 13071 bp, 9 predicted proteins | sample AD_UKC055_MetaG_FD_184411 | JGI IMG/M metagenome (GOLD analysis project Ga0209201, IMG submission 184411) | Active sludge microbial communities of municipal wastewater-treating anaerobic digesters from USA - AD_UKC055_MetaG (SPAdes) (version 2) | ecosystem: Engineered > Bioreactor > Anaerobic >... | reverse complement strand
AAGGTTTAAATGTTAAGGCGATTGACTGGAAGGCAGCTTCATATGATTTTGCATCCACAGCCGACATGCTCAGCGGTATTTTTACAATACTTATAATGCTGCTTGCAGTTGTTGTTTTTATAGTTATTATGAATACACTTATAGTGTCTGTCATCGAAAGAACAGGCGAAATAGGAACAATGCGCGCCCTGGGTGCAGGACGAAGTTTTATAAGAAAACTGTTTTTCACAGAGTCTATAAGCATAACCCTGCTTGCATCAATTGCAGGAACGATTCTTGCCTTAGCAGTTTCTGCAATTGTTAATGCAATAGGATTCTCAGTTTCGAATACTGTTGCAAAACTCTTACTCGGAGGAGGCAGCGTTTCTATAACACCGACAGCTTCCTCTATTCTTGCAACCGTTATTGTGATCTTAATAGGAAGCGCTGCGGCTAATCTTTATCCGGTAAGCGTCGCACTTAAGATTACTCCGCTTAAGGCAATGAACCAGCAGTCATAAGTGATTTTTAAGGAGAAATGTATGAATACAGCGGGATTAGCATTCCGGAATTTATCACGGCAGAAAAAGCGGAGTTTTTTACTCGGTGGTGCTGTAGCTTTCGGATTTTTTATAGTAACTATAGTGGATGCACTGGCAGCGGGTTCAATCCGTAATTTTTCCGAGCAGTTTGCTTTTTTGTTCGGCGGTAATGTACACGTAGTCGGTGCTGAAAAAAACGGAGAGAAGGTTGTCAATGTAACCAGGGATGATGCAATGCTGCGTGAAGTGCTTGCAGAGTCAGGTATTAATTATCAGTTTGACAGCAAGAGAACGATTACCTACGGGACCATGATCTTTGAAGGCAAAAAAGCACAGACAAATATTTTCGGCTGCGACTTTGAAAAAGAAACATACTTCGAAAAAATTATGACGCTCACCAATGGTTCCTGGGATAATGTAAGCAACCCGAAATCAATTATTCTGAGTGAATCGGTTGCCAAAGATTTAAAAATCGAAGTAGGAGATTCTCTATTAGTTCAGCTGAATACAATTTCCGGTCAGGCAACCTTCGGCGAATTTACCCTCGCAGCTGTGAGCAAGGATGTAAGCCTCATCGGATCTATTGCAGCTTACTGCCATATTCAATACTTAAATGAATTAAGCGGGCTTGCTCCCGATGAATTCTATATTTACAGTATTATGCTCAATGAGCAGGCAGAACAGGATAGAGCTGCTCAGATTCTTGAAGGCTTAATAGCAAAAAGAGCTCCTGTTACGAACAGGCTTGAAGCGCTTAAAACACATCCAGCAAACCCGATTACGGGTATTAATAAGCAGCTTGAAGAAACTGAGTGGGAAGGTACTAAATATTTAGTACAGACCTTTAATGATGAAGTACCGCAGATTAAACAGATTCTCGGTACCGTTCAGTATGTAAGTCTTGGAATCCTGGTAGGACTTTTTTTAATAGTAATGATCGGAATTTCAAATACGTACAAGATGGTTATTTATGAACGGATAAAAGAAATAGGGACAATGAGAGCCATAGGTATGAAGAAAAAAGATGCCGGAAGAATTTTTATGTGGGAATCTGTCCTGCTTTCTGTTTTCGGTTCTCTCGCAGGTTTTATTGCAGCCGTTATTGGTATGAGTGTTTTGTCTTTGTTTACCTTTACGAATGAAGCTCTAACGATGTTTTTACAGAACGGGCACTGGACCTATGTTCTTTCTCCGGGTTCTGTAATTTTGAAACTTATTGTAATTATTGTTCTTACGATGATAGCAGTTTCCGGTTCTGCAAAAAGTGCGGCAAAGATGAACCCGGCAGATGCGCTGCGAACAAGCAAATAATTAGTTAACATACTGATAACAAATTGTTACTAAAACAATTTGTTATCAGATGCAGTTTGCGTTGCAGACTTTGTATTGTGTTTTATTATGGAGAATATATGAAAAAAATTACGACATTAATGGTATGCGTCTGCATTATTGCTTCAATGCTTAGTGCACAGACAACCCCTGATCCCTACGACATACTCGACAAACTTGAATCTGCCTATGATTACAGCGCTCAGGATTATTCAGCAACTGTAACTCTTATAGTTGAAAAACCGGAAAGCCCTGCAGAGCAGATGCAGTTTAAACTTTTTCAGCGTGATGCAAAAAAACAATTTACAATCATCCAGCTTTTACCGGAGGCCGATAAAGGTTCCGGCTATTTACGCGACGGCGACAACATGTGGTTCTATGATCCCATAGGCAGAAAATTTTCCCATACCTCCCTTAAGGATAATGTGGGCAGTTCAGATGCAAAAACATCTGATATTGCTAAAGAATATTCCTACAGGGAAGACTACAATGCAACATCAATTGAGAGCGGAAAACTAGGTTCTTTTGAAGTTTGGATTATTACACTTGAGGCAAAAACAACAAACCCTGCCTATGCAAAAGATATTTATTATGTGAGAAAAGATATACCGGTTCTCCTTAAGCAGGAAAATTACAGTGCTAACGACCGTCTTATGAGAACAATTCTCATGCCTAAGTATACTAAGATGGCAGATAAATTTGTACCGACACAAACAATAATCCGCGATGAATTAAACAAGGGTGAGCAGACACAGCAGATAGTTTCTGAAATTTCTGCAAGTGCAATTCCCGACAAGGTATTTACAAAGGCTTATCTTGAAAGTCTTAACTAAGGAGCAGTATGAAACTCTCTGTTAAAAAAACAATATTGATGCTGCTGGTTTTTGGTTTCTGTACTGTAATATTTTCACAGACTGATGACGAACTTTTTACAGCATCGGGAGATGATGAACTTTTTGTACAGGACGAATCATCCTCCGGAGACAGCATTTTTTCTGATGACAATCTCTTCTCTGACGATGATCTATTTTCAGAAGAAGTTATTGTTGATAATGAGGCATCAGAAGCCGGGAAAGGGTCTGTTTCATTATCCGGCAGTTCTGTAATTTTCGATGCCGGCTCTGTTCGTTTCGGCGGATCTTTGAGTGCGAGTATGCAGCTTAATACCGTGTTTTTAGATCCCTATAATCCCGAAACTGTTGATGGAAAATACTTCGGCACTGCATTAAAGAATACGTATCTTATTCCTTCAATTGGAGTGGACTTATTTTTCGATGCGCGCCCCAAAGATGCTCTGCGTTTATATGGTAAATTTAAGATTAACCATCCGTTCGAAACAGAACTTCCCCTAGGAGCCCTTACAATGGGTGCGCTTCCGTCAGTGTCAATTCCGTCATTCACGGTTAGTGAACTCTTTACCGATTTTGAATACAAGGACAGAGTCTTTTTCCGATTCGGCAAACACACCGTAAAATGGGGCGTCGGCTATTTTTTCAGTCCAGCTGATATTATCAACCTGAGTAAGATAGATCCTGAAAATCCTGATGAACAAAGAGAAGGACCTGTCTCGCTTAGAACACAGATTATTGTTCCGGGAACTCAGACAAATATATGGACTTACCTATTGCCCGATACAAAGACGTTTAAAGCAATTGATACTGCTGCAGCTGCAAAGGCTGAATTTGTTCTTGGTTCTTATGAAATGGGAATAGGCGCATGGTATAAATACAATAGACCGCCGCATGCTGTTGCAACCTTTACCGGATCCATTGCAGGCAAGGTCGGTGTTTTTGCAGAAGGCGTTTTTGCGTGGGGGAGTGAAGCAGACTGGCTGACCCGTTCTTCCGATGACCTCGAAGAAAACGATACAGCTGTGAAAGATATGAAGCCGGTTTTTAAAGCTACCATTGGTGCATCCTATTACTGGAAGCTGCCGAAATTAAACTTAGCTGCTCAGTACGCGTATGATGAATCCCACACAGCAGCACTTTCTATATCAAGGAGCGAATTTATTTCTAAGAAACTAAGTCTTTCAGGATTTGGAATGATGGATCTTGTTGACCTTACAGGTATGGCAAGTGCAACACTTGGAATAAGCTGCTTTGACGGTTTATCTATAAGTACCGGTCCGTCATTTACTTTTGGAACAGAGGAAAAACTCGGAAGTCCGCAAAGTATCAGTTATACAATAACTGCGCGCTTAGGCGGCGGCAGATTTTAGAAAGTAGAAAGTATTGAAACTTTTTCGTTGACTTTTTATTGGAGGTATGATAAAGAGCGTCTGACAAAGCGCCGCTCTTTATCGTCTAAAGTTTGCGCTGCAAACTTTCTTATTATAATGCACTTTCTCATTTCATTGCGAAAGTGCATATACAAAGCAACTTCAAAAGTTGAAACTTTTTCGTTGACTTTTTATTGGAGGAAAAGGTGTTATCACTTAAAGGCGTTACAAAAAAGTACGGCGACTTTTGTGCTGTCGACAAGCTCGATTTTGATGCTCCGGCAGGACAAATTGTAGGTCTCATTGGACCGAACGGCGCAGGTAAATCTACCACGATCCGCATGATTATGAATATTCTGGAATGCGATGAGGGCGAGATTTTACTTGATGGAAAAAAGTTTACGGCTGATGATTCAAATATTATCGGCTATCTTCCCGAAGAAAGAGGCTTGTATAAAAAGCAGAAAGTCGTTGATGTACTGGTATACCTTGCAGAATTGAAAGGTTGTACTAAACAGGAAGCTCTGCCGAAAATTGACTACTGGTTAAAAAGGTTTGATCTTATGGAATGGAAGGATAAAAAAATTGACAGTCTTTCCAAGGGTATGGCTCAAAAAATACAATTCGTCTCAACGATAATTCATGATCCTCAAATATTGTTTTTAGATGAACCTTTTTCCGGTTTGGATCCTGTGAGTGCCGACGAGCTTTTATCAATCATGAATGAATTAAAACAGTCGGGTAGAATACTCTTATTTTCTACTCACGTTATGGAACAGGCGGAAAAAATCTGCGACCAGATAATTATGCTCAATCACGGGAAAAAAATACTTGACGGCTCGATGCAGAAAATTAGAGCACAGTATGGTAAAAACACTATTACCATTGATTATTCCGGTGATGCTTCTTCAATTTCAGATTTACCGGTTGTAGAATCGGTACAGCACAGCGGAAATACCTGCTCTGTTGTTCTAAAAAACGGCTCAAGCGTTGATGAATTATTTACCTCCCTTACTCCTCTTATATCGCAGGGGAAATTAAGCTTGCGAAGCATCAAGGTTGATGAGCCTTCTTTACACAGCATCTTTGTTAAGCTTGCCGGTCATGATTTTGAAGAAAAAAGAGGGGGTCTAAGATGAAATCAAAAACATTAGTCATTCTAAAACACGAGTTTAAAAAAATTGCAGCAACAAAAACCTTTGTGGTAACAACTATATTAGGACCCTTTCTGTTAGCCGCTATGATGTTTCTTCCGGCTCTTACATCTGTTGACTCAACCGACCGGAGCGGAGAATCCATTAACATGGGTATGTATGTTTCCAATCCTGATAACGCATATGTTAAAGCAAATACTGACGCTCTCCAAGCAGTGTTTGCTCAGATGGGCTGGATAATACATAAAGAAGAAAATAGGGATATTGTTCACCAGAAGGCAATGAATGGAGAACTCGAAGGATATGTGAGCATTGAAAGCGACAAAGTCTCCTATTACAGCGAAAACACCGGTGACATCTATGTGACAAGTGTAATTGAAAATGTCGTATCTGAAATTCAAATTGCACAGCGGCTCACTGAACGCGGTCTCGATGTTCAGGAAGTTAAATCTCTTATGACCCCGTACAAGCTGCCTATTTTCAAAATAGCGGCAGAGAGCGGCGAAGCAACAGAAAGCGACGGAATGACCGATTACCTGGTTGCACTTCTTGTTCCTATGTGCTTTGCTATGATGATCTACATGAGTGTTCTCTTATACGGACAAATGATTGGACGTTCTGTTGTAACAGAAAAAACATCGAAGATCGTTGATGTGCTATTGTCATCTGTAAAGCCGTCTCAGTTAATGATAGGTAAAATATTCGGTGTAGGGCTAGCGGGTCTTTTACAGTACGGAATATGGATTTTGTTTGCAGCTGTTGGATTACAAATTGCAGTAATTGGATTTGACTTTGTAATTCCTGTTCAGCTTTCGATTATTAATTTTGTGTATCTCGGAATCTTCTTCATTCTCGGTTATCTTCTTTTTGCATCCTGTTATGCGGCTATGGGTTCTGCATCAGAAGATGAACAGCACATGGCTCAGCTTTCCACCCCCTTTATTTTATTTTTAATTGCTCCCATTATTCTCATGACCGGAATGATTCAAAATCCTAATTCTCTTATGTCGACTGTTTTTTCCTTATTCCCTCTTACCTCTCCTATGAGCATGCTTGCAATTGCAACAACAGGGCAGGCTCCTTTATGGAAAATACTTTTAAGCATCGGTCTTCTCATTGCAGCTATTATACTTGTCATACATCTTGCTTCCAAAATATTTAAAACAGGTATTTTAATGACAGGAAAGAATTTTAAGTTTAAGGAAATACTCCGGTGGCTCTAAGTTTGTTTTCCCCTCCGTGGGAAAACAAACTTAGAGAGAATCACAAAGCAAAGCTTTGCAATTCTCTCACTTTCCAACGTGAATATTTTTACATCCATGTAAAAATATTCACGGGGCAGATCCATGGAAAATCAAACTTGGAACGAAGCGGGCAAAGCCCTAGCTTCGTTCTCTTTCTAGACTGAATAAAATCACATCCCTGTGATTTTATTCAGCGGCGCCATCCATGGAAAAACAAACTTAGAGAGATAAGCATACTTTCCCATCCATTGGAAAGTATGCTTGGAACGAAGGCCATACCTGCGGTATAACCTTCGTTCATATTCCCGACACAAGAAAATTACATCCTTGTAATTTTCTTGTGCAGACCCATCCATTGGAAAGTATGCTTGGAACAAAGCTGCCTGCGGTATAACCTTCGTTCATATTCCCGACACTAGAAAGTTACATCCTTGTGATTTTATTCAGTGTCGCCATCCATGGGAAAACAAACTTCGGGCGGTACGGGACTTCATTGGTAAAAACAATACTTTCATTAATAGAAATCAATCGTAAACCCTGCTATACTAATCTCATGAAAAGAAATATTTCTTGTAAAATAATTACCGGTGTTACAATTTTGCTTTGTGTTATCAGTTGTACTAAAAACGATAATCCTGAAATTGTAAAAACTGCAGAAGCTGTGTACCAAAACAGTGAAGGTAAAAAAATGGAAGCTGTGTTTTATTCGCTTTCTGATAATTCACTCAATTTCGTAAGAGTTACATATGATGAAAAGCACTATACCTTGCCGCAGCTTGTATCAGCTTCCGGTGCAAGATATAGCGATGAGTTCTCGATGGAATTCTGGGTTAAAGGAAACACAGCCAGCGTGACAACAGGATTCGGAGGAGAGGAAAAACGTGATGAGTTTTTTGTGGAATAGGCAGCTATGATCCTTAACGCAAGCCAGAGGACCGACATTCCTTCTTTTTTTTCTGATTGGTTTTTTAACCGTGTACGTGAAGGTTTTGTCTGCGTCCGTAATCCATATAACCCCTTGTCAATCACACGCTACCGGCTCGATCCTTCTTTTGTCGACGGTATTATTTTTACGACCAAAAATCCTGAGCCAATGATTTCCCGTTTGAGTTCGATTGCCGGTCTTAATCCCTACTTTTTTGTTACGATCACTCCTTACGAAACCGATATTGAACCAAATGTTCCCCATTATACCGATGCTGCGCATTCAGTTGTAAAACTCGCCTCAATTATCGGCTCCGCTTCTTTATGCTGGCGCTATGATCCGATACTCATTACAACTAAGTATTCAATAGCACATCACATAAAAGTCTTTACTGAGCTTTGCAAAATACTAGAACACTCTGTTTCATCATGTGTTATAAGTTTTGTTCAGCTGTATGAAAAAACAAAAAGAAATTTTCCAAGCCTTCGTGAAGTAACACTCGAGGAAAAAAAGGAACTGCTGGAATCTCTTGTTCCCATTGCTTTGCGGTATGGAATAAAAATTCGTACCTGTGCAGTTACCGAGGATTTTCCTATTGAGGGGCTTGAAAAAAAAGGCTGTATTACAAGATCGGTATTTGCCTCGTACACCGGTATACAGGTTCCTCCTATGTGCGGAGGGGCTAAACGCAAAACCTGTCTGTGCGATCTTCCAACACGCGACATAGGAGAGTACAACAGCTGTCTTCACGGCTGCTTATACTGTTATGCCAATTACGATAAAACTCTTGTTAATAGAAACTATGCAAAGCATGACCCTTCTTCTCCTATTCTCATAGGCAGTATAGAAGGGTGTGAAGTAAAAAATTCTAAGCAGGAAGGTTATAAGGCTCAGCTTAGTTTATTTTAACTCAGCTTAAACTTCATAAGCTCTTCCCTTAGTTTTTGAATGCTATTTCTGTTTTCGTCTGATATTGTATTGAGCTCGTTGACAGCATTATTAACTTCCTGTGCTCCTCCTGCCATTTCTTCCATGCCGGCTTTTAGTTCGCTTGTAAGATTGTTGAGGTTCGACATTTCCTGTAGAACTTCTCCGGTACCCGTTCTCATAAGCGAAGAACCGTCTTGAACCTGGGACGTAATATCGTTTATCTGGCGGATAGCAGTTAAAACCTGTGTACTTCCGGAACTTTGTTCTTCCATGGAGTCGCGGATGACCCGTTCCTGATCCTGTACCTCTTCAAGCAGCCCCAAAATACTGTCAAACTGTTGACTCGATTTTTTAGAAGAAGTCGAACCTTTATCTATCATTTGTTTAATTTCTTTAAGTACGCGGGAAATCGATTTTCCCTGCTTATCTGAATTTTCTGCAAGTTTTCTAATTTCATCGGCTACAACTGCAAATCCGCGGCCGGATTCTCCGGCATGTGCTGCCTCTATTGCGGCGTTCATTGCAAGAAGATTAGTCTGGGACGCTATTGCCTGAATAACTGCACTTGCTTCCATTAAGCCTTCCGAGTCTCCTTCAATTTTGGCAATAATCTGTGAAACACTCTGTACATCCTGCTTGCCTTCATCGGATGCCTTTATCAGTTTTTCCATAGATGCGCTGTTCTTTTTTAGAATTTCAGAAATGGACTTAATGTTTGAAACCATCTGCTCTATTGCAGATGAGGATTGCACAACTGATGTTGACTGGTCGGAAATAAGCTCATCGAGTTTATCAACCTGTTTTTTTATAGACTCAATTGTTGCGTAAGTTTCTGTAACCGATGCCGACTGGTTAACCGACATTCTTTTTATATTTTCGATGTTGCCGGTAATTTCATTGATGGCGGAAGCAGTCTGTGTCATGTTGCTTGCAAGCCCGCTTCCTGTCTGAGAAAGTCTGTTCGACTCAGTTGAAACCGTTCCAAGCAAGCTGCGCGAGTTTTTTACAACCTTATCTGTTGAGTCTGCAAGAATTCCAAACTCATCTTTGTATTTTAAAAGAGAGTGATCAATGTCGTGTGAAAAGTCGCCTTTGGCAAGGTGTTCATTAATGCTGATAATTTTCTTGATCGGTACGTTTATGCTTGCGCTTATAAATAATCCGCTAAAAATACCTGAAGTAATTGAAATAAGTATTGCCAGGATTGAAATAGATATGAAGAGGTTTCCTTCGGCGACACTGTTTTCTACATAGAGATTTGTCTGGTTAGTATTGTGATTTTTTATCTTCATAAGGTTTTGCCCGAAGCTTTCGGAGATAGGAAGCATTCTATTATAAAAAGTATCATACTGATAATAATACGTATAAAATTGTTCTTCGTTCTGTGCCTCGCTCATTTTCATTATAAGTGCATCCAGCTGAATATAAATATCTCTCCATGCTTTGTAAGAAGCCGATACTTCAACGAGCATTTCCTTCCCTGTTTCTGTCATGCGCGGAATAGAAAGAAATTTCTCCCAGGTTTCATCAACATCCTTCCATGAATTGTTTCTTGCGGTAAGAATTCTCGTCATTTCCTGAGACGGACTAATACTTTCCGGGGCTGCAAAAACTTCAAGCGTCTGTGCCCTAATAACCATTCTTTGAAAATTAAGCTCATCAAGGTGAATGAGGTCGGGAATCCTGTCTGAGCCGAGATACTCCATGTTATGATAAAGATCCCACATTCCTTTAATTCCTAATAATCCCGATGTAAGAGTAAGGAGTATGAGCAGTATGTACGACACAAAAAGGCGCATCCGAACGCTGACATTATTCAAAAACATAAGAACCTCCATCAAAAAATAGATATTATGGACTTTTGTATTATATGGGGTTTTTTCGAGACAGTCAAAGAAAAGTATGTAAATTCGCCTGTGAGTTAATCACAGTGATTTATAGGAAATCTCTTAAGCGGAAAAAGTCTTCATTTGGTCTTATCCCTTTTCCGTCTTCGCTTAATTCTTTTTTAATACCCTTAACTAAATACATCTGCATCATTCCCTTGTTTTTTGCGTATATGCCGCCTCTGTCTTCAACCTCGAAAAAGTTATTTACAATATTTTTTAATGCTTCAGAAATGTTTATACTGTTTTCAATCCCGCTCGATTCCATACGCGATGCAATATTCACTGTGTCGCCCCAAATATCATATACGAACTTTTTTTCACCAACAATTCCTGCGGCAAGAGATCCTGTATGAATTCCGATTCGTATATTTAAATCTCCCCGTGTTTGAACAAAGTTCAATATTTCCAAGGCTGCAAGTATTATATCAACAGTATGTGTTCTATTTGTATTAGGTATTCCGCCTGCACACATATAACTGTCACCTATCGTTTTTAATTTCTCTATGCCTCTGCTTTCAGTAATTTTGTCAAATTCAGAAAAGTACATATCCAATTTAGAAACCAGCTCTTTAGGCGTCATTGATTCACTCATATGAGTAAACCCCACAAAATCACTGAACAAAACAGATACTGAATCGTATAATACCGGTTGAACTTTTCCTGTTTGTTTTAGTTCCTCTGCAACTTCTTTGGGGAGAATGTTTAACAGAAGTTTATCTGTTAAAGCTTTTTCCGCTGTAAGTGCTGCTTCATTCTTCTTAATAATTTCCAGAAGATGTTCAATTTTCCATGCTTTGTCACGCATTAAAGAAATGGCAACCCACAACATAGATACAAAAAAAGCCGCTATACTAAAATTCGGGTTAAGGGGTTTTCCTATCAGATTTGCAATACTGTTAAAAATGAGAAGCATGGCAAAAAGAATAATAAATGCGTAAAAAACTGATACAAGCCTTGTTTTTTTGGAGGCATCAGTTTGATGAGGAATCCATACAGCCATTGAAACAAGACCTGTAACGGCAGAAACAATAAAACCGGCTGTATATACTATGTAGTGAATATCAGTTTGTCTTAGTAATGTATTGTTTATGACGCTGACTTTATCAGCAAAAAGGAGAGAAAACTCAGGTATAAAAATTCTTAGAATACTTATACCAAAAATATATGCAGGCGGCAGCCACATCAGCTGCTCAATTTTATTTGCTTTATACCGAGGAACTGCAATATTTCGTGCAAAAAAATAAAAAGAGGCACTTGCTGCAGAACCGCTTATCATCTGTAATGCAACCCAAAAATATACAGGAACGGGGAAAAACATATAGATTCCGCCTGTTATGTTCCATGAAACCATAAATAAAGTCATTACCGAAAACCAGCGGTTAACTCTATTTTGTCTGTCGTAATAATAGACCATGATGCCCATGGAAAGCAGAAAAAACTGAAGACTCAAGGCGGTTAGGAATCTAAGAGGAAGCGTATAATACATAACAGTCTCCGAATTCATACCCGTATACCAGTATTTCGATGCGTGAGTAATTACAGGCTTTGTTATAGAGTATGGTATGAAATATCAATTGTCAATATTAATTAAAGAAAACAGATCGTATCCATTTGCCAAAGTCCATTCACTTATGATAAAATGTTGCAATTTAGTGTATGGAGGAAAAATGAAGGATAATTCGATTCTCGGTCCGAATGACAGACCGCCGTTAAGCCGCTGGATTCCCTTAAGTTTTCAGCATGTGTTTGCAATGTTCGGAGCAACAGTTCTTGTTCCGCTTTTGACAGGATTAAGCCCGTCAACTGCATTGTTTACAGCAGGAACAGGAACCCTGATCTACATTTTATGTACAGGTGCAAAGGTGCCTGCCTTTTTAGGCTCATCTTTTGCTTTTATACCGGCCTTAATCGGTATTTCCCAGGCATACGGCCCCGCCTATGCTTTGGGAGGTGCGATATGTGCCGGTTTTTTTTATGCCCTTGTAGCAGGTATTGTTAAGGTTGCAGGCACCGGCTGGCTCGACAAGGTTTTACCTCCTGTTGTTATAGGCTCGGTTATTATTGTAATTGGTCTTAACCTAGCACCTGTTGCAATGAACTCTGCAATGAATGATGCAAACGGACAGTACTCTCTGGTGTATTTGTCGATTGCCTTAGTAACACTTTCAATTGCTATTCTCTCGAGCATTTTCTTGAAAGGCTTTTTTAACACAATTGCAATTCTCATTGGACTTGTAGGCGGTTATTTATTCACACTGATAATGGGCATCTTCTTCCCTGCCTATGATTTAATAGATTTTTCTATTGTTGAAAATGCCCGCTGGTTCGGTCTTCCATTCCTTCAGCTCGATGAAGCTGGCAAATATTATTGGTTAGCGCCAAAGTTTGCCTTTGCTCCAATCTTAACGTTTATTATTGTTTCACTTGCAACAATCTGTGAACACCTGGGCGACACTCTTGTAGCATCAAAGGTTGTCGGAAAAGATTTTTACAAGGATCCGGGTCTTCACCGCACACTTTTGGGCGACGGACTTGCTACAGCCTGGGCCGCGCTCTGGGGCGGACCACCCAACACAACTTATGGTGAAAACATAGGTGTTATGGCAATTACTAAAGTCTACAGTGTATGGGTAATCGGGGGAGCGGCAGTCATAGCGGTTCTTCTTTCATTCGTTCAGAAATTCGGAGCAATTATTCAGACCATTCCTGGTCCTGTCATGGGCGGTATTTCTATGCTTCTCTATGGTTTAATTGCTTCAAGCGGACTGCGCACCATCGTTGAAAGCGGTGTTGACTACAAAGATAAGCGAAACCTAACTATTTCTTCTGTTATTCTTGTAATAGGAATCGGCGGCGGA
>Ga0209201_1003713_pt1 | contig 13094 bp, 8 predicted proteins | sample AD_UKC055_MetaG_FD_184411 | JGI IMG/M metagenome (GOLD analysis project Ga0209201, IMG submission 184411) | Active sludge microbial communities of municipal wastewater-treating anaerobic digesters from USA - AD_UKC055_MetaG (SPAdes) (version 2) | ecosystem: Engineered > Bioreactor > Anaerobic >... | reverse complement strand
CTCCGGCCCGCTGGTAATGTCTTTGCAGCTTGGCCAGAACCTCTTTGCGTGTCAGTTGACTCATATCAGGGTCCATTCCCTTCGGGTAACACCCCTTTTTGAGGCAACCAATGGCTTACTCGACCATCTTCTCCTCGCCCGGGTAACAATCTTTTTGAGTCAAATCGGTCGAGCGGCATGGCTGGAATGCGGGTTTTGCCGGCTTGCTCAGCGTTGCGGTTGTGGCTACGCTGCTTTTTGCTTTGGCTTGGCCAGCCAAAGCGCACGGCTACGTCGTTGAAGCGAGCGGTGCGGACCCGATGGCGGGACCGGGCCGGGTCTAGGGGACACAACCATGGCGCGAGCGGATGTCTTCGCGCCGAGAACGCTGGAATTATATGCGGGTAGCATTCGACTGCGATGAAAACGGCCTGCCGCTCAAGCAGGTGATTCTGGAACACCTGTCTGATTTGGGGATTGACGCGGTGGATCTCAACCTGCTCGGGCAGCGCAAGGCCGATTACCCGGACATTGCGCATAACCTGGCCAAACGGGTGGCGGCGAAGGAGTTTAACCGCGGCATCCTTGTATGCGGCACAGGCCTGGGCATGGCTATGGTTGCCAACAAAGTGGCGGGCGTATATGCCGGTCCCTGCCACGACGTTTATTCCGCCGAGCGGCTCTGCAAGAGCAACGCGGCGCAAGTCCTAACGCTGGGCGCGCGCGTTATCGGGCCGGAGCTGGCCAAGACAATCATCTCGGCTTGGGTGCATTCCCGGTTCGAGGGTGGCCGCTCTCTGCCCAAGGTCGAGCGGATGCGGGAGCTGGAAGGGCAGGAATTCGGGCGGGCGCCGGTTTAAGCGGGATCAGTGGGGAACGCGCAGACTGCGGCGGAGCAGCCCATTGCTGGCCGTCACACGGTATTTGTGGGGGCTGGAAAGAGCCTCGCGCCGGAACTCGCCGCCTGCGCACTGAATAATCAGTCCTCCCGCGGCGATGTCCCATGTGTGGATTTCGCGTTCGATATACGCATCAAATCGGCCGCAGGCCACGTAGGTCAGCCCCAGCGCCGCTGATCCCATCATGCGAATCTTGCGGACGCGGTGAACCAGTCCGCTGAAATAGGGCAAGGTCGCTTCGAGGCTTTCTCGCGTCTTGGTGAAACCGATGGAAACGACCGCCTCGCGCAGCTTTCGGCGCTGGCTCACGTGAATGGTCTTCCCGTTCAATCGCGCCGGCTGACCGCGGATGGCGGTCCATAACTCCCGGCAAAAGGGCTCATAGACCACCCCGACCAGGGTGTCATAGCCGTCGCGGTAATCGGGGCGGTGTGGAGCGCGCTTTTGCAGCGCGATGGACACGCATGCGTGCGGGATGCCATAGGTGAAATTGACCGTGCCGTCAATGGGATCCACCACCCAGCGGTATTCGGCGTTCGCCCGTCCGGCCACCCCCTCTTCGCCGAGCAGGGCGACTTCGGGGAAGGCGCGCTTGAGGGATCGTTCAATCAGCTTCTGGCAGCGCACGTCCAACTCCAGCTTGATGTCGTGTTGCGAAACGGATTGGGCACGTTTGGGAGCGTGGAGCTCGCGACGCATCAGGGCGCCGACGGCCTGGGCGGCTCTGGTAGCGGCAGTCTGGGCCAGGTTAAGGTTCATTGTTCAGCGGTGCGCAGGCGATTGTCCATAGCGCCATCCAGTTTGCCGGGGACTTTCAATGGAATCAAGTGGCAACGCAGTCGGTTGAATCTCCGCCGCGCTGACTTACTGCAGCAGGACCCGTTGCGCGGGCCGCAGCCTCACCGGGCCGAGGAGGCCTGACGGCACAAGCTGCGCTTCCTTCGGCCACAGCCGCCAGCTTGTGAAGGTGTAGCGGCCTGACGTGCTGGCTTTGCCCTCGATCAACCAGGGCGGCCATTGCTTGAGCGTGCCGTTCGGGTTGCGTTCGCTGTCCTCTGGCAGTTGCTCGTCCCCGATCATCCGGTTGACCCAGAGATTCACAGCGCTGACCTCCAGCGTGTTCTCGCCGGGCCTGACCGCATCGGTCACCTCCACCGAGTAAGGCTCTTTCCACAGGATGCCGAGATTCTTGGCGTTGACCTTGACGTTGGCCATCACCTCCACGCGTCCCAGGTCCAAGTACAGCCGCCGTCCTGGTGCAGCCAAATCGGGCGGCACGTCGAAGGTCGTGAAATAGGTTGCCGTGCCGGAGAAATGTCTCACGCGGGAGTCGCTGTGCTCGCTCCAGGAAATCAGCCGGTCGAGCGTGACCTGCTCCGGTGCGCCGGCCCCGGGTGGAAAGCATAGCTTCCAGGAGCCGCTGATCTCCAGCGGTTCGGGCAGCGCGCGCACCTCGATTTGGCACGTCCTGCCATTGGCGCTGGTGAAAGTGTAGGTCCCTGGCTGTGAGACCTCGGCCTGTAGAGCGCCCCCCTTTTCTCGCACCAATCTGTGGCCGGGTTCGGCTGCCACCGGCCCGGCGAGGTCTTGCTGAGCGAGGTTCACCAGCGGCGCCCCGTTCCGCTTCACGGCTGTGATGCGGTCCGTATCAAGGCCGTCGCCGGGCATGAACATGACGAAGACCGAGCCGCTGGGTTCGAGCTGAAGAGGCATCCGCACGCAGCCGCCGGACTGTTCATAAACTGCCGTCCGCTCGATCCGTCCGGTGTCCGGCCACCAAAGCTCGGGACGCCTGCCCTCGACGCGGAAGCTGCAGACCGCTGTTTCAGGATGGGGCTTCTCGTTGGCCACGAAGTAGAGGTCCACCCGGCCAATCCGTTTGTGGATGTAGCGTAGGTTTCGCTCGGAACTTCGCGTCACGTAATCAAAGTCTGGCGGCAGGCCCATTCTCTTCATCAGCGCGGCCATTGCCTCGGCAGCGGGGTAGGGCGCCCTCAGCGGCCCGCCGGGGTGGTCCACGTCTCCCCACGGCGCCATGCCCATAGCCCCGAGTTCCATCGTTGGCTGCCAATCTCCGGGCGCGTGCGGGTCCATGCGCCAGTTGTCCTGGACCGTCCTGGCCGACTCCCACTTTCCATCGGTTGGCACTTCGACGACGCGGCCGCTGCGGTGCTTGAGAATGAGGTTTCCAATCAGGCCCGCCGGGTTGGGGGTCGTGGCTCCGTTAACAGCCAGGACCGTGAGCAGATTTGTCCCCGGCGTCAGCAACTGGGTGCAGTCCATGACATAGGTGTGCCTAAAGTCATCTCCGCCCCCGGCCCGCCGGCCGTTGACCCACAACTCGAACTCGTTATCGGCGGTCATCACCATCCGCGCCGATTGTATTTCCGTGTCGCTTTCCAGTTTCAGCACCCGTCGGAAGTAGCGCTTATCGGGGGGCGCGGCGACTGCGGGATTGCCTTCCACGAACCAAATCCAGCGAGCCGCGCCAAGACTGGCGGGCGTTTCGGGTGGCGGCTGGTTCTCATGTGGCCCGATGGGCCAAATGATCCGGCCCTTGCCGGATGCCATGCTACCCGGCGTCCCGTCGCGTCCCCACAGTTGCCGGGCAAGCTGTTGAACTTCGAGGTCGCATTGCGGGTAATCGGAGAGGCTGGGGGATCTTGCCGGCGCCGGCCCCACAACTGTCGCGCCAGCCCTGGCCAACTCGCCGATCTTGCGCAGCAGTTGCGGCGTCATGGTTTCGACTTCGGGCAGGACGAGCACGCGGTAACTCATGCCGCTGGGCAGGACAAGCCGGCCGTCCTTGGTTTTCATCTGCGTGAGGAGGACTTCCGGCGTGCAGCCGTCGAAGTTGTAGCCAGGCCGATGCGGCGGGCTGCCGGTGGTGAACGGTGCGCGGAACCGATAAGGGGAAGCCTCGGGAGCAAGATAACAGATATCGGCGACGAATTGCCCCTGTTGGAGGAGGAACTGGCAGCGGGCTAGATATTCGTGCCAGGCCCTGGACTGTTCCCACCAGGTGGTTGTTCGTTCGTAATGAAGCCCCCACGGGCCCATGGACATGCCCGGCTTCACGTCGCGCCACGGCTGCAACGCGTAGCGGTGGAAGACGAACCGATTGATACCCTCGCAGAACGCCCAGTCCCCCAGCGCCTTGATACCGCCCGGATGGCCGAGCCACTTCTCCCTGCTGGTCGCCGTAAACGCCTCGGCCCCGACGATGCGCTTGCCGTAGATATGAGCTGCCGAGGTCATCTCGGTGCACCAATCCGCGCCGCTGCCAAACGTCCATGACCAGAACTCGCCCATCGGCTCGTCTGCCTGGCCAGCATAGGTCATGTCATCGCAGCAGCCGTCATACGCCTCGATGGAGAGGCGAAGCCCATGCTGGTGCGCCAGTTCGCGGAAGCGCCCGGCGTAATTCCGCACTACCAGCTCGGAGATGGTCTGTCGCAAGTCCCATAGGAACCGCTCCGACACGTCGAGACTTTGCACCACCCGCCCGGTCATGACCGGCAGGAAGGGCAGGGGATCGTAGCCACGCCGCTCCTTGAACTGCTTGCGGAAGGCCGGGGTCCAGTTCTGCGAGCCGACTTCCCAGCTATCAATGTGCGTCGCCACCAGGGTCTTGCCTGCCAGCCGCCTGGAATCAGCAATGAGCTTCCCCATCAGCCCCGCGAACATCGCGTCTGCCGCCGTGCGGCTTAACTTGTCGCACTCGAGTCCCCGGCCCTCCAGCGGCGCGGGGTGATTCTCCTTTCCTGTCGGTGTGTGGCCGAAGCGCTGGATCGTCCACTGGCCGGGCGGCACGTCCCACATCAGGCCGCCATCCCTGGACATCTGCGTGGTCAGGTCGCGTATGCCGGACTGCGGAATGGTCTGGGCGGCCGGCAACGGTTCAGGCAGCGGCTTGAACTGCACCTCTTGGCGGATAAAGGCCGCCTTGGCTTCGATGTTCTGGATGCGGTATTCGCCGGGGGTCGGGAAAGCCAGCACCGCGATGTCCTCATAATGACCTGCCACCTTGGTCGGCTGGGGTAGAACGCCCTCGAAGCGCTTCGGCCCTTCGACGTTGGTCGTAGTCCACACCACCTTCTGCATGGCCAGCGCTGGCGTGATCCACGGCCCGCCGCTGCCGCACCAGCCTGCGTCATTGTTCATGTTCACCTCCAGCCCCAGCCGTTCGGCCTCGGTCAGCATGAACGCGAACAGCTCGCGCCACTCCGGGCCGGCGAATCGCGCCGGACCTTTGGGCGCGCCCTGGTCCACTTCCATGATCAGCACGCCGCCGATCCCCGCCTGACGCATCGCTTCGAGGTCCGCCGTAATGCCTTCCCGCGTGATATTCCCGTCCAGCCAAAACCAATACACCCACGGCCTGGCCGAAGTGGGCGGCGAGACAAAGCCTTTGGCCAGGTCACGCGAACTCGCTGCATGGCCCGCCGGGATAAGAAATCCAGCCAGCAGAGTAGAGGTCAACAGCAGCGTTGCGAGGTTGGGGCGGTGTTGCATAGTGCTCTCTTTCGTTGTTGCATTTCGGGGCATTCGCTGGTGCCCGATTCTGAGCAAACCCAAGAATCGCGCGCACCGGTATCCCAGACTGAGCAGCCAATCGCGATCCGCGGAACGGTGTCGATCCCCGGGGTTGCCTCACTCGATCAAGACCTTGATTTCCGCCCAATAGGCGGCCTCGTAGGCCCAACCGGAGGGCTGGTTAACGAGCTCAATCCGGGCGGCCTTTTTGCCGGCGAACTGGGAGAGGTCCACTTCCTGCACCAGCCACGGGTCGCTGGTGGCGGTTGCCTTGCTGACGGGTTTGCGCAGCAGTTCTTTGCCGTTGGCGCGCACAATGAGGTCAAAATCGCCTTGCGGGTCGTGCCCGACGACCAGGCGCAGCGTGGTCTTCTTGCCGGCTGGCACTTTAACGCGGTTGTTCAGCACGCAGCCGGTGTGATCGTCGAGAGGATGCGTGACCAGCACATTCTGTTTGCCGCCCCACTCAGGGCGCAAGCCGGGGTCCATATCGAGGCCGCAGTTGGTGATCTGCCAGCCTGGGGCGAACTTTTCGACCGCGGGGTGCATGTGGACGGGCACGTTGCCGACTCTGATCCGGGCCATCTCGGCGGGCGTGAAGCGGCTGTTGGCAATCGGGCCAGGCGCCCAGCTCAGCTCCAGCTTGCTCGGCTGCGGCGCGCGCACCGGGATGAGAAGAACCTCCTCGCCCTTCTGGCGCTTGATTTTGCCGCCGGCATTCTTGACGACCTGACGGGCGAGCTTCTCGCACGCGGCAATCAGCCCCGGGAAGCTGTAATCGGTGTGGCTGAAGATGTTGGTCTGGTTCAGTTCCCTTGTGAAGCGTTCCGGCAGGTTGGCAAGGCCCATGGTGGTGAATAGCACCCCCGCCGAGCTGGATGGGTTGCAGTCGGAATCCTGTCCGGCGCGCATCGAAATGATGATCGTGCGATCAGGATCGCGCTGGCCCCAGAGCAGGCCCAGCAGCACGTAGGCGCCGTTGATCTTGCAGTCAATGCCGCCGTTGGAGGCCTTCTGATATTCCGGGTTCTCGCGGTATTTCTTCTGGCAAAGATGCCAGGCCTTTTCCCAGTCGTTCGGGTCGGCGCGATACCAGGCGACCAGGTCGCGGACCATCTCGGCGTACTGGCAACCGGCCGGAATGGCCTGGAGGGCGGTCTCGGTGAGCCTCACCGGGTCGCTCTCGAAGAACGCGGCGGCATAGAGCGCGCCGATAAACTGACCCGCATACATGCCGTCGCCGTAGTTCATCATGCGGCCGAACTTCTCGCCCATTTCGATCGCAAACTGCGGCAAGCCCGGCGCGATGAGGCCCGAGTAATCGGCCTCGATCTGGTAATCAATGTCATTGGGGCACTTGTTGAACCTCGGGTGGCCTGAGTCGGGCGGGGCGATGCCGGCGCGAAGATTGTCCCGCCCGGCCTTGTTTGCGCACCAGAGCGGATAGCCGCTGTTGGCGAAATCCAGGCCCGCCTGCCGGATGGACGCGTTGAGGCCGTACTGTTCGAGCGTGCGCAGGAAGGTCATCTCGACGTAGAGGTCGTCCTGGCCGAAGGCGTTGTTGATCATCGCCGGTTTCCACACCGGGACTTGGTCCGCGGGGATGATCTGGTCCTTGAATTTGAACTCGGTCGGCGCGCCCCAGGTGACGCCGGCTATCTGCCCGAGCCAGCCCGCTTTCATCTTGTCGCGGTATTCCGCCAGCGGCAGGCGGCGGAACTCCTTCGCCCTTTCAGCCGCCCCCAGCCGGCCAATTGGGGTGAGCGCGTAAACCAAGGCGAGCAGCAGCAGAACGAGCCGTTTCATGCCGTCACCGTGCCCCAAACCGCTCTCTGTGTAAACAGGAAAGCGCCGCCCATCCTATTTTCCACCACTCACTCTGGCGCCTTGCAGCACTAGCGCATCGAATCGGTAAAGGTTTGCTCCGCCAGCCCAGGCAATCCCACGCAGCAGCAGAATCCGGACGTAGGGATCGTCGAAGGTCCAGGTAAAATGTCCGGGAACACAACCGAAGACGCGGCCGGCGCCAGGTTCACAAGTCCAAAACATGACTCGAGGTTGCTTCATCTCCGCGCCCGGCCTGACTGGCTCGGAAGAACTGGCCAGCACCGTGTAGCCCGGCGTGCGCGGTTCAGGTGTCGCGGGCCAGTAGGTTTCATCGTCCAGCTCGATCTGGCGTGGCAGGCCCCGGCAGATCGGGTGCTCGGGCTGCTCGATCCGAAGCCTAACCAGGCCGTGCCGATAAAACTCGAAGCCGCCGACTCCCGTCAGTATCCCCACCTCGGCGGAGGGTTTGGGTTTTGTCCAGGTGGCGGAATGGATCACTACCAGCCCTTTGCCGCGAGCGAGGTGCTGGCGGACCTGCTCTGCGTGCGGCGCATCCCAATTCAGATAACAGTAAGCCACGAGAACATCCGCAGTGTCGAATTGTTCCTGACTGGGCCATGCGTGGGCTTTAATCACCCGAACGCCCGGAGCCCCGGGTGCTTCGCTTGGAGGGGAAACCGTTTCGCCGAACAGGTTCACCGGTCCTCTGCCCCAAGCGGCTGTGCCCCCGAGCAGGCGCGCCCACCGTTCCTGCCACCGGGGATAGTCGTGGGCGTCTGTCCCGTGATCCTTCGCGTCGGCCAACAGCAGGATCGTCAGCGGCCTGGCGGAGGGCGCTGCGTCCGTGCTTCGCGCCCTGGCCAGGACCTGCTCGATTTCAATTCGGCTGCGAGGTTGCGGCGGCTGAAGCGGGGTTGGCGGCGGTGCGGCAAGGCCGCAGTGGGCCAGGCAGAGCAGCGCCGCAAACCAGAGGCGCCCGGAGGCTCTCGGCGGTTGAAGCTCGGCGAACACAGACCTGAGCCCTCGCCCGAGCCGGCTCACACTAGCGCCGAGAGATGTTCGATACTCTTGGCTGCCTGCGCCGGCGTGCCGCACTCAACAGAGAAAACGATGTCACGCGGGCATTTGCCGCGGACGATGTCAATAATCCGCGCCCAGTCGAGCACCCCCTCGCCGCAGGCGCAGCCCACGGGCGTTCCCGTCACCTTGCCGCGCTCGGCTTCCGAGTGCGACACGGAGATGTCCTTGGCATGGAGATGCACCAGCCGCGGGGCGACGCGTTCCAGCCACGCATATACGTCGTGCCCGCACAGATAAGCGTTCCCCGTGTCGAAGTTGATGCCGATGGCAGGCGACTTGACCAGGTTGTAGATGCGGTCCAGGCCGTCGGGATGGCGGGAATACTGGGCGTGCGGTTCCAGGCCGATCTTGACGCCCCGCCGCTCGGCGATGAACGCCGCCTCCTGCAGCGTGTACTTCATCAGCACGAAGTCTTCCTCCTCGGTCGTCCATTTGGCCTTGATGCCTTCGTCGGTGTTGACGACCGGCACGCCAATTTCGGCGGCGACCCGGATGGCGAGCTTGATGTATTCGCCGTGAACATCCGGCCGGCCCAGCGGCCCATGCGATTGGAGGCCCGATATTTTCAGCCCCGCCCTGTCGCACGCCTCCTTGATCCGCCATGGATCGTCAAACATTGAGACCGTGTGGAAATAGCCGGCTTCGCTCATCAGCTCCCGGCCAAAGTGGACCATCGGCTCGAAATACTTGTAGCCCATCTCCGCGGCTTTCTGGACCGCCCACTCGAAGGGCTTGTCCGAGCTGCGGGAGAACTCCGCGTTCAGTCCTACGTGTATCTTACTCATGCGCTCGTTTCCTTTCTTTGTTGTTCTTGGTTGTTATGGCCGAAGGGCATTTCAGAGTTTCCAGCCATTGTGCATTGACCGGCTCAGCCGCCTGTTGGCCTCGCGGTGGCCGGGGAACTTCTCCTTGATCGGATCCCACTTAAGCCGGGTCTCGAGCCGTGCGGCGATCTCGGCAATGAGGCCCAGGTACGAGGCCACGTGCGTCGCCTCCACGTTCGAGATGGGGTCTTTGCGGCTGCGGACGCAGTCCAGGAAGTTCTTGCCGTGGTTGAGGTCCCTGAAGGCGGCGCGGTCGCCGGTTTCCTTTTTGACCAGCACGACATCCTCGCCGGGGCCGGAAGTCTCGTACAAGTGCGTTTCGCCCGGCTGGAGTGTGGCCTGCAGCAGCGATTGCGGCTCCGCGAAGATGCCGGCGCGGCTTACGTGGACCCACCCCTTATCACCGATGAACCGCGTGCCGGTCTTCAGCTCCCGCTCGCTGCTGCAGTCGGTGAAGATCATCTTCAAGCCGCTGGCGAAGGTGAACACGGCATTCCAGCTCTCGATGTTATCCGTCAGACCCTTCTTGCGATAGACGCCCTGGCACTGAATGTCGCACGGCTCCTGCGCCAGGGCCGGGCAGCCCCAGTAGGCGATATCGAGATAATGCACGCCCCAGTTGCAGATGAAGCCCGCGCAGTAGTCCCAGATGAGATACCAGTCCGGCCACGCCACGCGCCCGGGATTGTAGGGGTTGGCGGGCGCCGGGCCACGCCACATCTCCCAGTTGAAACCGGCCGGCGCCGGCTGCGGTTCGAGGGACCCGCCATACTTGGGCTGGTATTCGGGCCCGGGGGCGGCCACCTGAATCTCGCGCAGCTTGCCGATGTAGCCGTTGCGGACCAGGGCGCAGGCCTGCCGGAACTTCCCCTGTGACCGTTGCCAGGTGCCAGCCTGGAACACACGCTTGTGCTTCCGGACTGCGCGCAGGATTTTCTGGCTTTGCTCGACCGATACGCCCATCGGCTTCTCGCAGTAAATGTCCTTGCGGGCGGCGGCGGCGGCGGTCGCGATGATCGCGTGCCAATGGTCCTGCGCCGCGATCATCACCGCGTCAATGTCCTTGCGGGCGATCACCTCGCGAAAGTCGCCGTGCGTGGTGCAGGCTTTGTCGCTGTACTGCGCGTCCACGAGTTCTTTCGCCTTCTTGCGGCGGTCCTCGTAGGGGTCGCACACCGCCACGACCCGGCAATCGTCCAGGCCAAGGAAGTTCTTCATGTTCCCGGTGCCCATCCCGCCGACGCCGATGCAGCCCAGCGTGATCTTGTTGCTGGCGCCGAAAGCCGAGGCGGGAATGATGGTGGGCAGGCTGATCGCCGCCAGGGCGGCCGCCGAGCCTTTCAGGAAGTCGCGACGTTTGATTGGGGTCTGCATGGGTGTGTTATTGGTTGAGGGTTCTTGCATGTTGTGATGATTGGGATGAGGACTTGTTGACAAGGCAACTCACGGGTTCAGCGCGACAGCGCGGGTGGCCGCGTCGGCCAGTTGGTAGTGACGGCAAACTTCTCCGGGCGAGAGCGCTCGCTTGTAGAGGGCGATTTCGTCAATCCGCCCCTCCAACGTCGCCTCTTTGTCGCTGCGGCCGCCGAAGAAGATGTCCCGTGATTTATCCGGCACGACCTCGCCCGCCATCTCCGGGGTGGGATTTCCGTTCAGGTGAACGGCCACGCGCGAACCGTCCCGTACCAGCGCCACGTGGTTCCACGTCTTCGGGGCGACGACCGTTCGGCCTGCCAGTGGACCGTATATCAGAATGCCGGGCGTGCCATTCGTCCCGCTGATCGCGAGCGCCTCGGCGCCACGCCCGAACAGGTAGCCCGTGACCGGGCGCGCGTCGTTCGGCAGGCCATTCCAGAACCAGAATTCAACCGTGTAATTCCGCCCCGGCCGCTTCAACTTCGCATGCAGCCGTCCGCCGGCAAAATGGGGGCAGCGGTTAATCGCGCCCGCTCCGGAGAAGGCCGGCGACTGCGGCCCCTCCAGCCATCGGGCCGCGCCCGGCTCATAGACCGCCTGTCGGCGCGCGCTGGCGGCATTCCGCGCGCTCGGTCCGCCCGGCTCCTCCAGCCGCCAATAGGCCAGCGGTTTGGCGGCCAGCACGGCCTGCGCGTAGGCGCCGTTCGCGGCGGCGGCCTTGCGGCGCGGCTGGCCGCTGACCTTTTCGAGCAGGCCAAGCAGCGCATCCACGATCTTGGGCTCGGCGTTGGTCTCCAGGCTGGCGGTGCGACAAGCCCAGGTGTTGTATCCCCCCAGCGGATACAGCTCCGGCGGTGGGATGTAACCCTCTTCGCCGTTGGCCAGCTCGATGTTCATCGTCGGCTGCAGCGGGCTCTGGGCCTTGATCTTCAGCCCGCTGAGCGCGAACACCTCGCAGGGCCAGATGGCGATGCCCAGGTCGCCGACGCGCAACGCCTGCAACAGCACGAGGCGGGTCGGGTTCTCGTGCAGCCAAAGCTGCTCGCCCGCATAAACCTCCGGCAGCGACCGCGGCGAACGCCCGTCGAGCTTTGCGACCAGCTCCCGCGCCCAGGCCAGCCGCTGCGCATCCGGCTGGCGCGTCGCCAGCCGCAGCGTCTTCTGTCGCATCACCAGCGGCGCCCAGTCGTGGAAGACAACCTTCCGGTAAGCGTCGGCCGCGATTTGTGCCAACTTGCCCGCGTAGGCGTCGCGTGTGACCTCGCGCTTCGGTTCGCTGTAATCCATCCAATGCTGATCCCCACTGGTGCCTTGCGACATGATGCCGACAAACGCCGGGCTCGCATCTCCCGCCCCGATCAGCGGTCCCAGCTTCTCCGCGAACGCGCCGTAATAGTCCGCCGAGATGGCTGGCGCGCCGAAGTAGTGCATCGAGTAGTTTGCCAGCACGGCGATGGGCCGACCCTCGGGTGATTGCACTGCCAGCAGGGTCAAGGCCGGATCGGAAGGCCCCGACGGCCCGACGGTGTCCGGATTCTGATGGCCCGGATGCATATTGGCGCGGATCGTCAGGTCGCCAAACGGATCGGGCAGCAGCTTGTCCGGGCGGCGGATCCACACCCGCGTATGCGTATGCTCCGGCGCCGGCGCGACGGCCCAGCCGACACGGGCCGGCCCGAGGTTTGCCACGGCACGCTGCAAGCCTTCGACGATGCGCGGCAGCACAAACGCAAGATAGTTCGTGTCAGCATCCGTTCCGAGACAGCGCATGAGCGAAGGCGTGCTGTGGGTGTGCACAGCCGAGAGCATAATGCGGTCGGTGGGGATGCTCGTGAGCTGCTGCGCGCGAGCCCTGACCGCGTCGGCGAATTCACCCGGTATAATGCACGTGTCCAGCACGCCCAGCGCCGCCCGCGTGCGCCCGTCGTCCAGCACCAGCCAGCGCACATGCAGACGGTCGTGAACCTTGTCAGCGGTCTGGGACAGGAATCCGCCATTGACAATGACCGGCAAGTTCGTCGGGGTCACATCCTGCGCATACGCGCCGGCCAGAAAGACCTTCGTTTCCCGCGCGGCACCGGCCCAGGGCGCGGCAATTGTCGCCGTCAACAACAGAGCCGGCAGGACAGGGAACCCGCCCGAGACCCGCCAGGCCCCGAACTTCCGGCCACTGCCAACCATGGACTTTAGGATTCTCAAAGCGCGTTCGCCCCTTCCTTATAGACCAAATCAGTCAAAGCGCAATACGCAAGCACTTGAAGAACCCAGGCTCATCTCAAGAGCCCGCTCCTGCCAACCCGAGCCCGCGCGGAAAGACTAAAGGCTAGAGGCTGAACCTGCATGAGGTAGCCGACCGCACAGTTCCTTTTTAGCCTTTAGCCTTTAGCCTTTAGCCTTTCCGCACGCCTCCTCTTCCCGCTCGGCCCCCAGCCGGTCCGCTGCCGATGGCTCTGCTCCCGCGGACACCTCCGTCCTACCTCCGTTCGCCCTCCGTGCTACCTCCGTCTCATAGGACCACGTAGAACGCAGGTCT
>Ga0209201_1003709_pt1 | contig 13105 bp, 20 predicted proteins | sample AD_UKC055_MetaG_FD_184411 | JGI IMG/M metagenome (GOLD analysis project Ga0209201, IMG submission 184411) | Active sludge microbial communities of municipal wastewater-treating anaerobic digesters from USA - AD_UKC055_MetaG (SPAdes) (version 2) | ecosystem: Engineered > Bioreactor > Anaerobic >... | reverse complement strand
GGTTAAGCGCAAAGAAAAAGGGGCCACAGTGTTTACCTGCAACCCCTTGATTTATTTGGTGAGCCCTGTCGGGATCGAACCGACAACCTACTGATTAAGAGTCATATTTTGCTATTTTCACGACCTTTCATGAAGCATAAATAAACCCTTGACAAATAGGATACTTGTCATTAGATTACCATCAAAGTGACACTTCATGAAACATCGTTTTTCAGGGGATAAAGTGGGAATATAGTGGGAACACCGAAACCTACTGATTAAGGGCCAATTAACGAAGGGGGTTAATCATGGCAACGAGAAAATGGAAGAAAACGAACCACGCGGGGCTTAGGTATTTTGAGCATGAAACCCGGAAGCATGGCAAGAAGAAAGACCGTTATTATGCAATCCGGTTTCGTCTTGACGGGCAATTGCATGAATACGGGATCGGCTGGCTATCCGACGGGATACCCGAAGCCATACGCAAGGAAGAACCGAACCTAGGGTTTGAGGACTACTGTTTAAAGCTTCTTCGGCAATACAAGTCAAATGTCAAGACCGGTACCGGGCCGAAGTCACCGAAGGAAAAGCGGGCTATCGAATTGGTTAAACAAATGGAAGCCGAACAGGAACGGAAGCAAGCGGAAAAGGAAAGCGTCACCTTCGGCCAATTCATGACGGAAACCTACTTGCCGCAAAGCAAACTGGACAAGAAGGCCAAAACGCATGAAATTGAAGCCATGCTCTATGAAAGACACATGGCCGATATAATAGCCCCCCTACCCTTCAGCGATATAAGCGCCTTTCACTTGGAAAAGATCAAAAAGACAATGGCCGATAAGAAATTGAGCGCCCGAACTATTCAATATGTGTTGCAGATCATAAGGCACGCTTTTAAAAGAGCAAAGGACAACAAGATATTTGACGGGGATTCACCGACAAAAGCTGTTAAATGGCCAAAGCCGGACAATATGAAATTGCGTTACCTAACCATTGACGAAGCCGAAAAACTATTGGCCGCGCTTGCCACGAAATCCCAAACCCTGCATGATGCGGCTTTGTTATCATTGCATTGCGGCTTACGCTTCGGGGAAATCGCGGCATTGACTTGGCCCTGCGTCAACCTTGAACAAGGCACCTTGGCCATTTTAAACGCTAAGACAGGATCAAGAACGGCTTACTTGACGGAACGAGCCAAAGCCATGCTAGAAATCAGACTGCAAAACCAAAAGAAAAATAAGAAACGGGACAAGCTTATATTTCCGAAACGATCCGGCAAGAAAGGCGTCATGATTCAAGCCTCAAAGGTTTTTCGTGATGCCATTGACGAATTAAAGCTTAATGAAGGCATTACAGACAGGAAGCAGCAAGTCACGTTTCACACCTTGCGGCATACATACGCGACGCACCTTTACGAAAGCACACATGACCTTTATTTGACCCAAAGAAGCCTTGGCCATGCAACGGGAACCATGACGGCCAGGTATGCGAAAATGAGCGAAAGCCGATTGCGTGAAGGCGCGGCGGCATTACAAGCGGCATTTACAAACGGCGCAAAGAAGGCCGGTCAAATAGTGAATTTTCCCAAGTCATAAACCTGCTGCATCAAAAAGGAGATTTGAAAATGAAAAAAACAATCTCTTCTGAATCGAACCAGACGCCCTTACAGACCCCGAAGCAAAATACATCCTATACTTCGGATCGGTTGACTCCCTCAGAAACAGAACGCTTGAAGCGAAGGAAGAGAGAAGCAAACGAATACTTCCAGAAGTTCTTCGAGGAGAACAAACCGGACTGGCTTAAATAAACCATCTACGAACGTAGCCACCATCCAAAAATTGAACGAAGGTTTGTTTGATAATGGCCATATTGACACCATTCGGGAAAAGGGTTTAATATATAACTATGGAATACAAGGAATCTACAGAGGGTTTAATAAACCCGAAAATTAAATACAAGATACTGAAGCCGGGAGAGTATCCGGTTCAGGTGCAGTCGGTGTATCTCTGGCCCGAGAAGAAGCCAGACTTCGAGGACTTTTACGAGGAGCGAAGGCATCTTCCGCCTGGATTCTGGGAAGAAATGCCACGGATCAGACCTTCAATGCCTACTTCCGAACCGGAGAAATCACTTCCTCCAATATATCAGCGCAAAAAACCGGTAAATACAAAGCCTAAAACCAAAGATAATCTTCCGACGACCTTGGGACATTGCTCATATTCGAACCAGTGGGAAAAGCGCTGACCTAGGATTGAAGAACTTTTCTGTAAAGTAAAAGCCGGGGATAGGCACGGAAGTCATGAGCCGGGCCGAAAAGCGGAAAACCCTATCCGCCTTCCCCTTTCTTAACCATAGGGCCGCGTAGGGGGCGGAAATGGACGAACTTTTTTCAATCTTAAATTTCAACGAAATTAAACGGCAAGCGGCAAAAGTAGCGGCACTATCCCGCAGTGTCACAGAAATAACCCTGCACACTCCTGATATTCCCCTAAACGATTCTGCGAACACATACCCTCATTACATTTTTGTAGTAACGCTAAGCTTGACGGATGCAAAAATGGATTCGATGATTAGCAAATGCCCATCGGAGACTGATTTTGAAAATATGCTCAAAGACGATAGTTTGAATACGATGGAGGCATTAACCGGCAAACTAAACCAAATGGAGGCGGGTTATAACAATGCCATACCCTCTGATATTGACGCGGTCCTTGAAATTGCACAAGGATTTAGAAAATCATGGACCACAGGCTATGCCGGTATGAAGCAAAACATAGACCGATTTTATAAACCTGATCGCAGACCTACCGTGCCTATTTTTTGGGATATGATTGTATTGACAAGTGATGGCGGTTACCCGAAAGATTTGCGGACAGACCCGGAAGGAATGATCCGCGTTTTTCCGGATGAACCTACACTCGCAATAGAAAGCACACCGGCACCACAAAAAGAACCACAAGCGGATAACTATTTTAAACAAAGTGGCGAATTCTGGACTATTCGCTTTCAAGGCAAGGAATCAACACCGATAAAAGCAGTTAAAGGCTTACTATATATCTCTTGCTTGCTTGAACGGCCGGGTAAATCCGTTTCCTGTGTTGAACTTGACAGAGTAGCAAACAAAAATACATCTAAAACAATATCCCAAACAGAAGCTTCAAATGAAGGATTGCACACTGGACACAAGCGAGAAAGAGTTAACTCGTTTGAAGCAGGCCAACAATTAACAAAGGAACAATTAAGGTTAGAAAATGAACTGCGAGCCATTGATGATATGGATGCAGAAGATAGAACCCCGGAAGATGAACTTCGCAGAAAAGAAATTGAAGAAAAATTAAATGAATTTTATTCGCTAACACGAGAAAAATACTTTACCGATGAAAAAAGCAAGAAACAAATACTGGTAATTCGTAATCTTCAAACGGCTTATGCAATAATTGATAAAGATAGAAACATGGTAAAATGTGTTGAGTATCTTAGCACTCATATCGCACCAGACGGTGCGGGTGGTTATATGTATAACGGCGATATTAAGTGGGATATTTCTTAAATATAATATTTTTTTAAGAAAAATTAATAATTCATAAAAGCATTACAAAGTATTGATTGTAATGCTTTTTTTGTTCTCATCTAAATTCATACTAAACAAAAACACCTTAAATCTAAATCCTGTTTTTAGAAATCTAAACCTGAAATTTAGACGTTGTTCATAGAGCATAAAAAAACGTTATTAGGAGGTTTTATGAACAAGGACAAATTAAACAAAGAAATGGATGATGGAGCAAAGACGAAGCGTGAACAGATACTAGCGGCAATTGCGGCGGAGCTTCCACCAGTGGTTTTCCGGAATTGGCACAAGTGGCGGGATGTATTGCCTATGGCCCCGCGTACCGTTGCTAATGAGGACAGTATCGGCATAGGCCCCAGGGAATTTATATACGTCGGCAGGGTGAAGGGCTATCCGCGAGAATCCTTTCTCGCCTACCTTCGGGAGCGAATCCGCTTCACTGAAGAGAAGAACTAGGAGGCTCTTATGCTAGGGAAACCGGATATACTTTCCACCATTGAGGATGAAGGGATAGAACTTAATCATGGAAAAGCGCTTTGCCCTTTTCATGATGAAAGAACACCGTCCTTTATAGTGAACCATCGGCGGCAGACTTTTCACTGTTTTGGGTGCGGTGCACATGGAGATGTTATCACCTTCATCATGAAATTTAAGGGTATCTCTTTTAAGGACGCATTAACCTATTTAGGAATGACACCTGGAAAAGTGACACCCATTGACCCGGATGTTCAGCGGCGGCGGAAGCTCCAGCAAAGTTTCGAGAATGAAATCAGTGAAGTATATTTAAGCCTTTGTGAACGTGCGCAACATCTTCACAAGATACGCCTACAAGTAAAAAAGCATCCGAGCGCGCTAACAGACGCGGGCGCGGTCTTGTTTGCCGGGCAAATGGGTGAATTGGCTGAAGTGGAACACAAAATTGACACTCTTGTGACCGGAACATTTGAAGAACAAATTTCAATACTGGGAGAGACGAGGAAAAATGATTGCACAAAAACTATCAGCAGAGCAGCTTGAGACGTTTGAGAAAATACAGAGGGCGGCTGGCCAGTTTCGTAGCCGGGATGTAAGTAGCGAAGACGAAAAACAGAAACAACCAACACAAGCAGAAATCCTTTTAAGCATTGCCGATGACAAGCTGATAATTTTTCACGATCAGCAAAGGGAACCCTTCTGTTCGTTGCAAAACAAGACCTATCCACTCAAGACCAGCCGCGTGAAAGATATTTTGAGTTACGAATATTACAAAAAGACCGGGAAGGCCCCTAACTCAGACGCATTGACACAAACAATTAGCACCCTAAAGGGCAAAGCATTATTTGAAGCGCCGACAATCAAGCTTCACAATAGAGTGGCGTTTCATGAATTTGCTATCTGGTATGACATGGCGGATGGTAGTGCAACGAAGATAATGGCCAACCACTGGGAACAAACAGAGGCGTTTCCTATTCTATTTCGAAACTATTCACACCAGAAGAAACAAGCATTACCCGAAAAAGACGGCAATTTGTGGGAAGTGTTTGATTTTCTGAATGTTGAAAACAAGAATCAACTCCTTGTCGCTGTCTATATCGTAAGCTGCTTTATTCCAGATATACCACATCCGATTTTTCATCCACATGGCGCACAGGGGAGCGGGAAAACAACCTTTTGCCGGGTGCTGAAGGCGCTGATCGACCCTTCCGGACTATCAACACTCATTATGCAGCGGGATTATGCTCAACTTATTCAGGCGATAGCACATCACCATTTTGTCCCATTCGATAATCTTTCTGACCTTCCGGGATGGGCATCGGACATTCTAGCGATTGCCTGCACCGGCGGCGGTTTATCCAAAAGACAACTATACACGGACGAAGACGACATTGTTCTTTCCGTTCGGCGCTGCATCGGCATCAATGCCATTAATTTACTGATTCAGCGCGCCGACTTGATGGACAGGGCTATTTTGCTCCATTTGGACAGAATCGAACCATCACGACGCAAAGATGAAACCCAATTCTGGTTGGAATTTGAGCAAAAAAAAGCCGGGATACTGGGCGGCATCTTCAACACCTTGTCGCGGGCAATGGCTATTTATCCGAAGGTGAAGCTGCAATATCTCCCGCGCATGGCGGATTTTGCCAAGTGGGGATATGCCATAGGCGAAGCGTTGAAGCGAGGAGGCGGAGATGATTTTCTCAAATCCTACGCTGACAATATCTCAAAACAGAATGAAGAAATCATCCTCAGCAACACCCTGATTATTGCCATCCTGAAGGAAATGAACGAAAAAACCCTATGGGAAGGAACCATTAAGACCGTCTATGAAAGACTGGTTGAGATAGCTGCGCCTGATAAACACGACCCTACATTTCCCAAAACAGAGCGCAAGCTAAGAACGCATCTTGAACGGGCAAAAACCACTCTGGCCCAGCAGGGCATTCATTTCACCATCGGAGAAAGAACCGCCCAGGGTATTCCGATCACTTTTAAGAGGACTGACTTCCCTGAAGATACAAAAATACGTTCATTTGATACATTTGCTTCATCAAATACACAGGAACAGGGGGGCGTGGACGCCGATAATGTAGATAATGAAGCAAATGAAGCAAATTTTCATAACTCGGGGAATCAGAACGTCTTAGACTTCACCGGTGAAACGATTGAGGTGGTGTCATGACATATACAGTCATTGAAAATATTAAAATCCGAACATCCAAGGGTGACTATACGCTATCACCCGGACAGAGAATTGAACTTTCCGAAGATGCAGCGGATAAGCTTTTGAAAAGTGGCAAGATCAGAGCGGAGTTGCCAACTGTAAATCCCGCCCAGAAGAATCATTGCTCGGAAGTCTCACCGGAAGCAGAACGGGCAACCTTGCAAGAAGTCATGGGTGATATGGTTCAAGCTGCCTGCCAACAGATTATAGAGGACTATAAAGCACGGGGGATAGCATCCTATAAGTCAACACCCGAAAACCAATGGGCGGAGAATGAAATCTCAAGGCTTTATCACGCTGTGTTGGACGGAAAGGCGAGCATGGAGGACTTCAAACAAGCCTGTGAGCACTGGCTAGACCCAATCAGCAGCTACAAAGCGATATCTAAAAGCACAGGAGGGGGAAATGACACGAAATAAATTACTGCGCCGATTAGAAGCATTGGAAGAGATCGTCAAACCAAAAGTATGTGAAGAAATACCACCGGCGGCACAGGAGATTATTGATCGGCTGATGGCGTCTAGGGCTGAAAGGCTGAAAATCACCACACCAGAGGGGGAAAAGCATGAAAAATGAGTTAGAAATCACTAGAAACGGGCAAGAAATCAACCCAAAACAGAAGCGGGCCATAGCCTTTCTTGTGGCCGCAAAGGATATTGAATCCGGTTGCCGGGCCGCCGGAATCAGCACGACCACCTATTACGATTGGATGAAAAATCCGGTCTTTGCCGAAGCCATAGACATACAGAGAAACTCCCTTATCACCGATGCCATGCAGAGATTAAGACAAGGGATCGGCGCGGCGGTTGATAAACTGATTGCTTTGGTTAAAAGCGAAAATGAAGAAGTGGCTAGGAAAGCCAGCACGTCAATAGTGGAAATAGCGTTGAAGATGCGAGAATCTGAAGAAATAGAGGATCGGATTGAAAGCATTGAAAAAATCGTTCTTGAACGGAGGACATACCGATGAGCAACAGATTGTCAAAAAGATTGAAGCGAATCGAAACTCTATTAGGTAGCGAACCACAGAATAGGAAACCGTTGTCGCCAGAACTTTCCGCAGAAATTCCCGTCGCTATCGAATGGATAAAAACTGGTCAGGGGAGCAAACCTTTAAACCTGAAATTTACAGGGCCTATAACAGAGGGAGTGCCGCCGGGATTTCAGGAAATGGAAGAAAGGTTACGACAGGCAGTTGCGGCAGCAAAAGAAGAAAAAAGACAGGGGAAAAGTAGCGCGAGACTAGACTACTATGAACGACTAGGGCATGTGTTTTTTGGTGAACCGATGGAAAAATCATTTCAGAGCGGAGGGCAAACCGATGAAGATAAAAGCAAGACTCGATAAGATCGAACAGGCACTAAATGAGGCCGACACAGCGGGCAAGCCGGTGTTCAGGGCATTTCACAAGGGCGAAGAGATACCACCGCCGGAACCGGGAATACTGCACGTTATTTTTCAGATGCCGGTGCCTAAGCCGGTGCCAATTAACGAGATTCGTTAGGTTTCAATTATCGATAGTATCTTCCGGGTCCCTGCCGATACGTTTCTCGATCCATCGGGTTCGTGCTTTGCCGATACGTTTCTCGATCCAGAGGGTTTGTACTTTGCTGGTACGTTTCTCTATCCATCGGGTTTGTACTTTGCCGATACGTTTCTCGATCCATCGGGTTTGTACTTTGCCGATACGTTTCTCGATCCATCGGGTTTGTACTTTGCCGATACGTTTCTCGATCCATCGGGTAACCCGCCGCATATGCTGTTGAACACGACAGTATGATCACGAATGCAACTAAAAGTGTTTTTATTACTTTCATGGCATTTCTCCTCTTGAAAGTGTTGTTAATGTTGGGGCAAACAATTAATATGTTTGGTCGTTCTTATCGATTTTCTGAAAAATTATTACTCTTTTTTAAAAAAGAACGCAAAGAAAAAATGCTTTGAAATCCAATCCAGCATACTTTTACAGCTATGCAAAGAAAAACCAAGAAACTGCAAGGATAAACCCTGATATTTCACCGATAAACAAACTCCATGCATTTCCCATCTTTTCTGCAAGCCATGATGACCCTTTTTCTTCGAATTCTGCTTTGAGTTGAGAGTCAGCCTGAGTCTTACGAAAGTTTTGTGGAATAATAATGATCAATATCAAAACAGATGCGAGAAATGGCAAAATTGTAAACGATCCTTTACCCACAACCCAACTAAAAACAAACCATCCAAATGCCACGGCAGAAATGGAAGAAACAACACCAACGATGAAGCCAGCAATTGTGGAACGTAACTGGACAGATGCCCAGATGAGTGCAAAAGATATTGGTACACCGACTACAAGCCCTGCTAGTCTAGACGCTAAAAATGATAAAGGTATGACCAAAATATACGCTAGTAGAGTCCGCATTTTATATCCTTAATCATAACGAAAAGCTCACCCGGAGGCACACGAGAGAGCGATCAGGTGGTGCGATTTGTTTGGCTAATCTAATCATTTAATCTTTTTCTCTTGAACAATTTTTCGCCCATAAACATCTCTTGCGACCGGTTTCCATTTATAATTGCCTGAATTAATTTTTCGCTGTAAGTTGCGTGTTGCCTTTACAGAACCCGGCTTGCCCAATTCTGGAGAGTTATATTGTCTTACTCTGTATCTTTCTCCTTTATAACGGTAAGTATCGCCATCTATGGCCTTTGCACCATTATATGATTTGTATTCGGATGCCGATCGTTTTCCCTTTGCATAAACATCCGTGCCGGATAATAATAAAAATGCAATAACTGCAACTACCATTAATATTACTATTTTCTGCATAAAATATCTCCCTTCACGTCTAAATAAAAGCAAATCCGCTGCGACCTCAATGGCCACTAGACAGTCCATTTCGTTCTACCGATTGATCTCAACTGCTAGTGGTGTATTTTGAACTTCTACGTCTAATCGTGTATTTTGAACTTCTACATCAACTGAACCACCTTGAACTCTCACAAGGGGAATCTGCTTGATAAGGTTAGCCTTCTGGGCTTGCGGAGCTGAAATTAATGAATTAAGAGTGATTGGCGTTGGTAACCGATACAGTATAAGAAGTTGTAACAATACAAGGAAACCCAGCAACCCTACTACGATGTATCGAAATCGATTTTCTGACATTGATATTCTCCTTTTTTAGCTTGCTCAACGAAAATATTAGCCGGAGCCTAGCGATCGGCTCAAACGTTTTGTTCGCATTTGCGCTGCTTGATTCCGCCCAGCTCATACGTTTGGGTCCAGTGACCTCGTAAGATTGTATGTACTGCTATTTTACTATGCCCATCCTTTTCTTGAGTTTCATCGCCATTTTCTCATCACCACAGGCGCTGTGTGTTGCTACTTGACACATCCCTATAAATAATTGCGCTCCAGCTTGAAACTGAATGAGAAATTCAATTCTTGGTTCTGGGGAACCTATTAGTCTGTAAATATCCTTAGAAAATGTCTTTGTAAGAGTAAGCATGTCACCTCTACAATCTAAATATTTATCTCTGTAACTCCATGCTCTTGATCCATCTTCTGCATTCATCGACAAACTTAAGGACTTGTCGAACTCCAGTTGATCACCTATATTTCTAATGTGATCGTATGCAATTCCCATCATTGATGTAAGCTGAAAAGCTTTTAAAGCATCTTCCAATTCACTTTTTGGTGCAATCTCGCGTGATATATTAGACACATCATAACCTTCTCTTTTCAGTTGCAAGATAGACCCAAGGAAATATTCTTCCCTTGATGTTTCAAATGTTCGCACAAGACTGGCAATGATCTGCGCAAAATCTATCTTTTCAATGTATATTTTTCTATCAAACAAGCCCATTGGAAACCCCCTTAATGGAATCTTTTTGTTTTTCAGCGTATCGTATTATGCGTCAGCGCGATCGCGTAACTGTTTAGCCGTTGCTTTATCGCCATAATATTCTGCAACAATAATCCAGTTTTTATTTACAAAGAATCTTGCCATGTTACTTATATCACTTAATGTCTGACCATGTATCACGCCAATATGTGATCCAATCATTGCGTCGGTAACATCTTTGCAAAGCTGTTCCATTTGTTTTGTAACATCTAATGAGGTAATATTTGATTCGTACTTTCCCACTAATTCCATCCATTCACCTATTGGCTGTGTGCAACATAAATGGCTCAATGCACTAAGGAAATTATCATAATCCTTTCCAACTAAATATTTTTTTAAACTTATAAAATGCAATGCATAAACAATTTGAAAGGCACTTACCATCGGTAATGCTGGTAATATGGATAAATTGTATTTTGTGCTTATTGCCTTTTCTCCGTTTAGAACAACATGAACAGCCTCCAACCAAATTTCTCTTTCTCTGCGAAGGATTGATGCAAGTGTGTCAATATCTCGCAGAGCATCTGGTTCGGAAATAGTATTTGCGCGATTCTTAATACTCTCCGGATTCCGTTTAGTATTTGCATCTGCACCACCAAAATACTCAAAAGCATATTTATAAGCGTCCTGCCAGTTGGGATAGATTGTAGAAAAGGCGATAATGTTTTCCATAAGTTTTCCCTGGAACTCAGATTGCGAGGCGCTTTCATTGAGAACTTTATCCATAATCATGGCATCTCTTGTGTCTCTGACGGATTCCATGAATTTTTGATATGCTTTTAGACCTTTATCTTTTCCAAATAATGAGAATTTACCCTGATTTTTTTGATAATCGACAATCGCCATGATTAAATTCTGCAATGCGTGGAGTGTATGAGGATACTGGATATGAAATTCTTCTTCTTTGTGATAGTCAGTCCGCGCCCGTTCCAGTGTCATTTTATGCCTCCTGTATTTATTTTACATAAACAACTCGGATGCCCACTAGAAGATTTTCCGCACCAGCGTTTGCATAACCAGAATAAATTTCTTTCCTTTTCTTTTGCCAAATTGATTGAAGCTACTCCGGGCAACCAACATTTGAAAACGTAACATTGCCGTCTTTATCTTTGCATTGAAACCAAGAACTTGATTCATGTTCATGCGTAATTGGTTTTTGTTTCACATCTGCGATTGTTTTTTTGGGTGAATCCTTAAATGATTTACTGTCCAAATAGGGTCTTACATTATGGAGGTTCATAGGTACGCAATGATTTGCATCCATCGTCGTATAAATAGGCATCAGTTTCCTTTCTTCGTCTGTCATGTATTGCTGGCGGTACATCTCAAATTGCTTTGTTATGTTTCTTTCGTCAGGAAAGAGTTGGTTTGCTTTTGCAATATGCTGCTGTCTTAATTGCCTCAAATCGATAGTATTAGCGGGGCATGCCCGTTTATAATTATCCATTCTGGCTTTGATTTTTTCTTTTCGTTGCTTCTCCATTTCTAGTTGCAGTTTTTCATCCCCAGAAATACATTTGTTCGGGCCATAGCCTCTTTGTGTATTTTCGTGGACTAAAACGTTATCTTCAAAAACAAGTGTGTATGCAAAATCACCAGAACCACAATTATAAAGCCATTCCTCATCTGACCTTTCTAAATATGGATGGTCACCCGATGTATTGGTGTAGTATCCTTTATAATTGATCTTTGGTTCATTGGGTGAAGTCCTTATTTTTTTCACAGTAAAAACATCAGGACGACCGCATTTTCTATCAACCGTATCCATATTGTCACCGATATGAACGATTTGGTCACCACAGCGGAGGGCAAAGCAATCAATCGTTATCAATAGCAGAATAAAGCACAAGGCGGGGATAAATATGTAACGAGCCGTTCTGTTCATTTTGGTGACTCCGAAAGGGGTAACTTGGAACTAACGAGACCTTTCCTTTACGGATATACACTTGTTCCTGCCGTAACCTCTAGTTGGCGTTTCTTCTTTGACAAAAACACCATCCTCAAATGTGAGCGCATACACAAAGTCATTCTCGCCACAGTTATAATGCCATATTTCGGTCGTTGTTTCCTCTTGCTGGTAGCCGCCGGTTGTATAGGAAGTTGAGCGCTTGTATTCAGTCCCCGAAGCGAATGTGCCTTTTGTCTCTTTCTTTTTTCCGGTGATATATTCCGGTTCGCCGCATTTATACAATACCGCTGCCGTACTTTCTCCGCGAGTTACAATTTCTTCGCCGCAGCGAAAGGCTAGACTGTCGGAGGGGATTGACAGCAGCATGGCAATACACAACATCGGGACAATAGAAAAATAAACGGGCTTCATTTTGATCCTCCAAATGACTTTGTCTTTTGAGCAAATTGCAACTGAGGTTATTGAATAGAGATGGTTTATTATGCAATACAGTAGCATAGGGTGTCAAGTTGAAATCAAGAAGACTATTTGAGTAAAAAATATGTCAGAAGCCAGAGTGGGGGTTGTGATTATTGGGAAAACAAATCACCGTTTTTTTTCCGTAAGGGGGGAACCTTTCCCCCAGGAAAAAGCATTCTTTTTTCCTTGGGCGCTGCTCATTGTCTGGCACCAGCAAACCAAAACTTTCTTGCCTTGCCCTACCCTTCCGATCACAAATCAAAGGCTAAAAAGACAATCAAAGGGAACCTGTTTTTTTGCCAAAAGTGGGAACATAGTGGGAATTTTTGACGAGGCAAAGAAAAAAGGGTTTAAGCTATTTTTGCCTAAACCCTTTATTTTATTTGGTGAGCCCTGTCGGGATCGAACCGACAACCTACTGATTAAGAGTCAGTTGCTCTACCAGCTGAGCTAAGGGCCCTTGTTTCTTTCTATTCTGGCGCGCCCGGTAGGATTCGAACCTACGACCAACAGATTCGAAGTCTGCGACTCTATCCAGCTGAGCTACGGGCGCGTAGTTTCAAATCCAAAATGGGGTGAGTGAAGGGACTTGAACCCTCAGC
>Ga0209201_1003708_pt1 | contig 13107 bp, 10 predicted proteins | sample AD_UKC055_MetaG_FD_184411 | JGI IMG/M metagenome (GOLD analysis project Ga0209201, IMG submission 184411) | Active sludge microbial communities of municipal wastewater-treating anaerobic digesters from USA - AD_UKC055_MetaG (SPAdes) (version 2) | ecosystem: Engineered > Bioreactor > Anaerobic >... | reverse complement strand
GGATGACAGACAGAAGGCTGGAGGGTTGGAGGTTTCGCTAAACATCTACACATCTACACATCTAACCTTCTACAAAAAGGGGTTTTATGGTTTCAATCCTAATTCCTAAATCTAAATTTAATATTACCTTTGGAGATAAACCTTTTTCAATGTATCCAAGATTAGCTAATTCACTATCGCTTTGTCTAATATTTTTTTTCAGATCTCTCGCTTCTTTAGCAGTTCTCAATAATAGCTGATAGAGTTCATCAGAATATATATCAACATATTTTGAGGTTAATCTGCTACCAACGCGTTTTCGAATATATAAATATTTTTTCCCATTTATTTCTTTAATTTCAGGTGAACCATCATATGGCAGCAAATTCAATCTGGCATAATAGTCCGCTCTTTTCTGTAGTATTTCCTGTATCATATTAAACTTATTATCCATTTGCTTTCTCCTTAGGGAACTATTGCGCTTAAATTATATACAATAGTTCCCTATAAAGCAATACATATAGGGAACTATTTAGTTTATTTTATACATATTTGTTCCCTATATTCCCTCTCTGAAATGAGCTATGTATGTAAACAACATAATGTATAAATTGATTGGTATATGTCGGTATGATATAATTTGTTGGAAGTACATACTAGTATTATGGAAGGAAGAAATAATATGCTAAATAAAAGTTCAAGATTTAAAGAAATACAAGGACCGCTCCTGCTTATAGTCATGGACGGAGTAGGCTTATCGGATAATAAAGAAGGAAATGCTGTAGCTGCTGCAAATGCTCCTACACTTAAAATGCTTATGGACAAGTATCCAAATACAGCTATAAAAGCTCATGGTGTTGCAGTCGGACTGCCAAGTGATGATGATATGGGTAACTCCGAAGTAGGCCATAACGCTTTAGGTTCAGGACAGGTTTACAGCCAGGGTGCGAAACTTGTTTTTGAAGCAATAGAAAAGAAAACCATATTCAGCGGAAAGACATGGCTTAAGTTAAAAGATAACTGTATAAATAACAACTCGGCTATGCATTTTATAGGGCTGTTTTCTGACGGTAATGTGCATTCAAATATAGCTCATTTAAAAGCAATGATTGAACAGGCAAAAACTGAAGGCGTTAAGAAAGCACGTGTACATATACTTCTTGACGGAAGAGATGTAGGAGAGACATCAGCTTTGGAATATGTGGAGCCATTTGAAGAGTATCTTAACAGCTTACGTTCAGACAGTTTCGATATAGCAATTGCAAGCGGCGGTGGCAGGATGAACATCACAATGGACAGATATGAAGCTGACTGGGATATGGTCAGAAAAGGCTGGGAGATTCATGTTTTAGGAAAAGGCCGTGAATTTGCATCTGCAAAAGAAGCTATAGAAACATACAGGGCTGAAACAAATGTGGTAGATCAATTCATGCCAGGATTTGTTATCACAAAAGATAATAAACCAGTAGGCACTATTGAAGATAATGACAGTGTAATCTTCTACAACTTCCGCGGAGACAGGGCTATAGAGATAAGCAAGGCATTTGAAGACAGTAATTTCGACAAATTTGACAGAGTAAGAGTACCAAATGTCATATATGCAGGAATGCTTGAATATGACGGAGACCTTCATATACCGAAGAATTATTTAGTAAGCCCTCCTTTCATTAAGAACACATTAGGAGAGTATCTTTCTAAAGAAGGAATAAAGCAATATGCGATATCCGAGACACAGAAATTCGGGCATGTAACATATTTCTGGAATGGAAATAATTCCGCTAAATTCAAAGGCGAGACATATGTGGAAGTCCCTTCAGACAACATTCCATTCGAACAGCGCCCCTGGATGCAGTGCGCACAGATTACAGATAAGCTTATAGACGCATTAAAAAGCGGAGAGTATAAGTTCTTAAGGACTAACTTCCCTAATGGGGATATGGTCGGACACACCGGAAGCTTTGATGCTGCTGTAATAGGAGTGGAATCAGTAGATCTTTGTTTAGCAAGGATACTCCCAGTAGTAGACCAGTTAAATGGTGTAGCGATAATAACTGCAGACCACGGAAATGCAGACGAAATGTTTGAAACCAAAAAAGGCGCTGTAGTAGTAGACAAGAAGACCGGAAAACCAAAGCCGAAGACAAGCCATACGCTTAATAAAGTTCCTTTCATAATTTATGACAATAGAAAAGAAAAGGATTACTCTTTGAAAAACGGTGAATTCGGACTTGCTAATGCCGCATCAACCGTAGCTAATCTTTTAGGTTATGAAGCACCTGAAACCTGGGAAGAAAGCATGATAGAGTAGTACTTAATAGAATAGTAGAAATATAAAGATTACTAATAAATTTCAAGGAGGATAACAATGGACAGTTTTTATGATTTAGCATCAAAAAGGCAGAGCTGCAGAAACTATTCTGACAAGCCGGTAGAAAAAGACAAGCTGATTCAGTGCATAAATGCCGCTCTTATTGCTCCTTCAGCATGCAATGGGCAACCCTGGCATTATACTCTTGTTACCAATCGCGAAACAGCATCCAAGCTGGCTAAAACTTTACAGTCAGGAGGCATGAACAAGTTTGCAGACAAAGCGCCTGCCTTTGCAGTCATAACTGAAAAGTCATCAAATGCATCAGCAACTATTGGAGGAAAACTAAAGCATCAGGATTATTCCTCTATGGATATTGGAATATCTGCTGCACATTTTGTACTACAAGCTGAAGACTTAGGATTATCTACCTGTATTATAGGGTGGTTTAATGAAAAGGATCTTAAATCGCTTCTATCCATTAAAGAGTCAGACAGGATAAGATTGGTTATAGCTGTAGGCTACAAGGACGAATCAGATAAGTTCCGTACAAAAAAAAGAAAACCTCAAGACGAGGTCTTAAAGGTAATAGAATAGCGGCTTTTTTATTGTCCTAGATATTATTGGATAATGTCTTTATCTATCAAGTTTTACTATATGCTTAACTTTACTATCTGGATCCATTTCCAATGACTTCGTGTATCATATTCGTCCAACAACTGATTTACCGGTCATCTTTATGAAATCGCCTTCCATATTCATGCAATTCACATTATGCATTTCAATTGAGGTACCTTCAATTCTGTTAACCTTGAACTTATCAAGTCTTTCTTTATTCTCTCTTTGTGAGTTGTTTGCTATTATAATGTTATCTCCGACTATGTAATCCACTTTACCTTTGCCTTCAATCTTCACTATATCCGAATTAATACCACCCTTTACCCTAATAGCTCCCCTGCACTCCAATAAAGTAGAATTAATATCGCTTTTACTAATAAGGACACCTTTATCTATCTGTATAGAATCAATATCAGCTTCCTTGAAAAGCTTAATCATACCAATTGATTTTATTTCTTTTGCTCTAAGTTTTCCTTTTGCAATCATTACTCCAGACACATTAACAGTATTTACTGTAACATCATCAACCAGTTTTCCTGCACCTTCAATTGTAATAATATCGTACTCACCTTCTGTGACTCTGCCTGAGCCCTGTATTTTACAGTTTTTCATAGTTTAACCACACTCTTCACAATTGCTTTTTTACTTAGGTTTAAGTCTTTACTATATTCAACAACATCCACGATGCAGTTATTTCCGACATTAACGATTTCTCCGCTTATTTTAGTTGCTTTGACATAATCAATATCAATTACATCCGCTTCAATAGTATCAACTTCAACCTTTTTAATTTTTCTTATTTTACATATTATTAGATTTTTAAGTGTCTTTGGTATGTTTGTTATTCTTTCATGTCGAGGTAATTGTCTTCCTATCCATACATATTCGCCCTCTATCTGTTTTACTTTTGTTCCAGCAACAGAAGTAATATAAATGTTGTCAGCATTTATTAAGTCAGTTACTATTGAAGAAAAAGATATTAAGTTATTACAATAAATCTTATCTCCTGACAATATCTTGTTCACATTAATTATATTCTTAAAATTACAGTCTGGTCCGATCGTAAAATTATGATAACTTTCAAATGTAGTTGATTTTATATTACTAATCAAACAACTTGCTTTTACATCTGATTGTATACTATCTAACTCTTTTTACCTGATAAGATGCTGTTTGACACTTAGCATAAATAAGTAATGTCTTCATAGATCGGAGACTATAGTGTTACTAAGCGTTGACTCAAACATCACCAAATGCTTTTTGTCAGCTAATAATTTAAATTATTGGATCTCTTAGAACAATTCCTATGAAGCTACTTTCGTCCACAATATATGGATCTTCATTATTATTGTTATCTCCCTTGGTTTTTAAAATAATTCGATAATTATCGCATATATTAACAACTCTATGAATAGTTATAGTCACTTTATCTTTTGAATTAATCGCCGGTCTCATGCTTTCACCTTTTAAAACTGTTCTTATTTCACCTTTTCTTTCCAATTGATTAATCATCAATCTTACCAAGTATTCTTCATTAATATTCATTAGATATTTCGTTTTCATTTTCTTTAATCTATAAAACTCCCTGCTTGCATATTATATAATTCCGAGTATTCAATGCTACTATTTAGCAATTCTACATGTCTTCCTTTACCTTTGATTTCACCATTTTTAATAAAGATTATTTTGTCTGCAAAAATTATATTAGATAATCTATGGGTAATAAAGATAACTGTTTTTTCCTTTACCAAATTAAAGGTTTTCTCAAATATCTCGTTTTCTGTCTTAATATCTAAACAAGCACTTGGTTCGTCTAGTATTATTACCGAACCCTTATGCATAAAGGCTCTTGCTAAAGCCAATCTTTGTTTTTCGCCTTCTGAAAGTACTATACCAGAATTAGAAAAATCTCTATTTATAAAATGATTGATGCTAATTTCTCCTTTTTCTATAACTGAATCAAATCCACTCTTTTCTGCAGCTTCCAATATTTCAATATCATTATTAATTGAACTAATATTTCCGAACCCTATATTTTCTCTAATGCTAAATGAATATGCATTAAGCTCTTGAAAACAAACTGCAATATTCTTGTAAATACATTCATTATTAATATTGTTAACATTAATTCCGTTTATTAAAATTTCCCCTTCATTTGTATGGTATAAACCCACCAGAAGCTTAAATAAAGTTGATTTTCCTGCTCCATTCTCACCTACAATTGCAATCTTTTCTCCTTTTTTGATATTAAAAGACATATTTTTTATTACATATTTTTCTGTATTAGGGTATCTGAAAGTAACATTTATAAACTCTATCGATTCAATATGATTAATGTGTTGCATACTTGAATAAATTCTTCCTTCTGCTTTAATTTTTAAAAAACTAATAACTCCATTAGCTTTTTTAATATTATTTGATGCATCTCCAAACCAATGAATAAGGTTTTGAATAATGTTATACAACTTTTGAGTTGCAGCAACATACATAACTGCCTCTCCTATTGTTACTTCCCCTTTTGCTGAAATTAAGTATATCCAACAAATTATGATAATAGTTCCAATTGCATGAATGAGTGAATAGCTACTGCCTAAAAATAGATTTTTTTTGTTGAACTTTATTATGTCCGTTAAATACTGACAATAAAGTGCATCATACTTATGTATAAAATAATTAAAAGATTTATATTCTTTATTCTCCTTGAAGGTTTTTTTTGAGGTTGTGATAAAGAATAAATAATCCAATTTCCTTGTTATTGATACTTTTGACATAATGAAATCCCAATTTTCTTTAGAATACCAAGCTTGATGCAAAAATCCCGGCAAACAGCAGATTATACTAACAATTATTGCCAATATCGAGAATTTTAATAGTATAATTGAAACAGCTATTAATGTAATAATATTCATAAAGATATATAAGATGCTTGAGAAACTTTTAACTATACTTCCGCTTTGTATTTCATCCATTGCTATTTTAATAGAATCATAGAAATCACTTTCATCAAATTTATCATAATTCAATTCATTTACTTTATTCATCAATTTATTTTGTAATATGTTTTTCATTTCAATGTCAAGCATATCTAGTAGACCTTTATTGATCTTCATAATTAAATATTCGCCAAAAGACACTCCAAAAAACTTTATAAGTAAAAATATTAAACTCAATACTGAGAGTTCATTATTTAAGTCACTAATTGCCTTACTTGCATAATCAAAAAGCTCTTTTGTCAGAATTAAGTATAATGGTGCAAATATTGCTGTAATACTCACTGCTATTATTATACTGATGGAAATTATCGGTTTTTCTTTTATTATTAGTTTCAGTACACTAAATAGTATAGTTTTTTTCATTTTTACCTTCTTTGGCTAACTTCATATATTTTTCTGACTGAGTTTCATAAAGTTGAAAATAAAAACCTTTGTTTCTCATCAACGCTTCATGGTTTCCATCTTCTACTATTTCCCCATTACTTAACACAAGTATCCTATCTACCGATTTAATTGATGTCAATCTATGCGTAATAATCAAACAGGTTTTATTACGTATTAACTTCTTTAAACTTTCAAAATAATCATTTTCTGCTCTTGCATCTAAACTTGCTGTTGGTTCATCAAATAATAAAATTTGCCCATCACTCATAAATGCTCTAGCTATCGCAATTTTACTTTTTTGCCCTTTTGATAATTCTACACCTTCATTATCAAATTCTCTAGATAAAGGAGTATCATATCCCATTGGTAATCCATCAATGACATTGGCTAAACCCGCAAACTCTGCTGCTTGCTTTATGTTAGCCAATAAATCAATTTTATTCACATTTCCTATTCCTATAGCTTCTTTTAATGATAGTGAATAGTCAAAAAAATCTTGAAAACATACAGAAAATATTTCTCTCCACTTATCAATACTAAATGAACTAATGTCTATCCCATTGTAGAGAATCTCGCCTTCTGTTGGTTTATATAGTCTTAAAAGGAGTTTAATAATAGTAGTTTTCCCAGCTCCATTCAATCCTACTAATGCAATAAATTCAGATTCTTTTATTGTAAGGCATATATTTTTTAAAGTATACTCTTTTGCATTTGGGTATTTAAACCATACATTCTTAAAACTTATTTCGTTGTTTTCCATATGCACTACATCTTCTCCTTGCATTTCTTCGATATATCCATGATTATAAAACTTATACAGATTTTGAACATATAAATTGCTTGTAAATGTTCTATTAAATGCATCGCTTATAGTTATAAATGAAACTGTTAATGAACCAATTGCAGTAATAATAAAAGACATTTCTCCAATGTTTATACTACCATTAGTTACTTTTGTAACGGTGAAATAGTATCCAATCAGTGTCATTATCTGCAATATAAAAAAGGCTGGCAAGCTTATTATTAAGGATTTCTGCATTAGTTTCTTAATTCCTTGATTATATTCTTTATATTTCTCACTATGCTTTTTCTCTAAGTAGTCATATATTCTGAAAACTTTAATCTCTTTAACGGATTGTTTGTTACTAAAGAGCTCAAATATATATTTAATCATTCGAGATAATAAAGTGTTATTAGTTTCATGTAAAAATATCTTTTTAGCAAATATTTTTTCAATTATAACCCCCGGAATTGCACTAAGAATTAGTAAGATAGATAATATGGGATTAAATATGAACATTGGAAAAGCCAGTAGTATAAACATTATAATCGTAGCAATAAAATTTAATAAGTTTTGCAATATCTCCAGAATTCGTTTACCATTTGATTCTTTTATACAATTCTCATAAATATTATAACATTCTTCTTCATCAAAGAAGCATAAACTAGTATCGCAAATTTTTACCATAATTTTCTTTTTTATTGAATTTGTTAACTTAGTAGTTGCAATCGCTTGTGTATAAGTGTTAACCGGCCACCATAGTCTATTCAATGCAAAAGGTATAAATAGTAATACAAATAGAATTATTATTTTATTTTGGAGTTCTAAGGAAAATCCAATCGAGTTTGCAATTTCAATAATCTCTATTATTCTTTTTGTTATAAAAGCAATTATTGGGATATATATTTTTCGTACTAGAGAGTTAACGAATAAAAGCAAAACTATCATTTTGTCTTCCTGCCAAATCATCTCTATAGGTTTATAAATTTCTTTTATGTAGATTTTAATTTTTGGAATAAAATCACACTTATTCTTTTTCATTTCTCACCTTTAACTATTGTTGTATTCTTTAGTGTGCCAAATAAGAAGTTAATCATATCTAGATTCATGCCATTCTATATCCGGTCACTGTTACCTTCCTTAAGGATTAAGTAACCTAGTTCGTGAAGCAGCTTCCATTGATGCCATTTACTATCTCCAACTTTTTCCTTGCTAATACAGGAAAGAACGAATCCATTATGAAACGTGTTGGACAACTCATAATCGATTATGTATTAACCATACAAGTCAAGAATGGCAAGTAGGTACATAATCCCTTTTCTCCTCCTGATATATTATATATCTATCTTGTATGATACAATCAGACCTATAATTAGCAGAAGCCATAAAAGATATAACTTACATGAAGTGTCTAATAACTCCTGTTCAAAATGGGCTCGAGACATTCCGTTAAATCTCATTTTATTCATTAGCTGCATTAATGCTTTTCTTTAATCAGGATATGCCTTTTAGATATGTCGGTTATATTACAGTAACTGTATGTAAAGTTGGATAGGCTACACTTGATTGGACAACTTTTTTAAGGGTATCATTCCTGTACTCGATTGGGCTCATGTATCCCAATGATGAATGTATCCTGCTGCTGTTGAACCAGTTAACATAATTCATGAACTCCAGTTCTAATCTTTCCAATGTCGCAAACCAGTTTCCTTTCACAAACACAGTCTTCACTATCTTGCATGTTGCTTCTGCAATCGCATTGTCATATTGGTTGCCCTTCCTGCTTAATGATCTTTCTATCCCGAAAGCTTAAAGGATTCCCTCAATGATTCTGTTTTTAACTCATTACCTCTGTCAGTATGGAATATATGTATGTTTGACAAGTTTCCCTTAATCCTCGAAAATGCTTTGAATACGAGCTTAGAATTCTTGTTAGCTCCTGTGCTGTCCTATGATCTCCCTGTTGAACAGGTCCACCAGCACGCATATGTAGTTCCATCTCATCCCGACCCTCACATATGTAAGATCACTTACTACGGCGTTCCTGTAGGGGCGGTTGTTGAAGTCCCTCTGAAGCATATTGGCCGTCTTTTCCTCATTGCACGTGCTCTTTGCCGGCCTGTATTGTGCTAAAGTATCTGAATACCACGCCTTCAAGCTTCATTATCCGGCTCTTGTACCTTCTTGAAGTCACTATGCCTTCTCTACTGAGCTCAGCCTTTATCTTCCTCGTGCCGTAATTGCTCCTGCTGCTCATGAATATGTATTCATAAATATATCTATTACTGCAGGCTTAAGCCCGTCTTCCTTTTCCTTCTTCCTGTATTCGTAATAATATACGTTCCTTTATATCTTAAGGACTCTGCACATTGCTGATATCCGGTATTTGTGGGCATTACGCCTTATCACACTTACCTTGTATGATACAGTCAGTGGCTGTGCAGACCTTTCTTCTTGATTTTTTCAGACACTGCTTGTTTTAAATATCGTTCTCCATCTCGAGCTGCTTGTTTCTTTTTCTGAGCTCTATCAGCTCGTTCTCTTCATCAGTCCTGTTGTCCTTCTCGGTGAATGACCCTGTGGATTCACTCTGATTTATCCATTTGTCTAGCAATAGTGCGCAGAGACCATAATCTCTTAGAATATCGCACTTTCTTTTCCCATTCTGGTAAAGATGCACCATTTGCTCTGGAACTCCGGAGTGAATGTCTTGCATTCCTTTCTTTGTATTGATCTAGTCATAATTGATACATATAATCCAATTAATATTTTATTATACCATTTTCAATACCATTTTTTTTCTGTCTAATTTAGTGTTGCTTACTAATAATTTCTTGTTCTATCATTTAACCCTATTCTGTCTGAAATTAATTAATTCAATGTTCATTTCATTAATTCTGATTTTTTCAATCTTAAAGTATCCATTAAGATTTCCTTTCCTATTCATAATTCCCTTTTGATAATATTTCTCAATATAAGTGATTTCCAATTTTATTTTCATACTTTTTTTAGGAATAATTCCAATATTAATCCAAGGTATTGCGATATTGTATAAAATGCAGTTTCGATTAACAACTTCTGTAAAGGATTTTTTCATTCTATAAATAACATTGTCTCTATAAAAATATATGGAATTATTTTTTTTAGCTTGTAGAAAGAAAACATTAATTATTCCATCATAAGAGATAGAAACTTCAAAATGATTATAACTACCTATGTATCTTTCTATTTTTGTTAGTTTTGTACAATATTGCGATTCAATATTAAGTAAGAAGTATAAAAAACAAGAATCCCATAAAAACTTAGCTTTATAATCAAATTTTTCATGTATAGGAGTCGAAGTAGCATTTAATGTTGATAAAAAGAAAGAATTTAGTGTTTTCTCTTCAAATTGCATTAACATATCCTTACTAAAATTAGCTCCACTTTGAATCAAAATTTGATTATTAACCCCTTTATATAAGCTATAAACTTTTTTATATACTTCATCTCCATTGAAAAGTCTATCAGTAAGTGAAATATTGTAATCAAAATACTTATCTGGATATCTAAATTTAGAAAACTCAAGGTATCTTCTGTTAATAAAAAAATCACCATAAATTTCCTCAGCCATTACAACTGCATTAAGTACTGTACATTTAGCTTTAACAGTATCCGCTCTTTCTAATAGTTCTATATCTCGAATATTCATTTGATTAATTTTTAAGTAACTTCTGTAAATATCAAGTAATAATTTCAATCTGAACTGACTTTTAAATTTTAATGAACTGATTGAGTATGAAAAATGATGCCACGCATGCGTACAAGCAATAATAAATGTGTCAATTAAATCAGTAATATATATATCATTTACAAATTGTCTATTCTTAACAATTTCTTCTAAATTAATATAGCTGTTTTTTGCTTGATGAAGCTCTATAAACAATTTGTCACCTTTATACAAATTTAAGTGTGATTGATATCTAAATCTCTCTTTAATGCTTTTACAATCAAGACAATCATCAACTACATTATAATCGCTTTTTATAAGTGTTGCATGTGCTCTTTTTGTATCTTTTGAACTAACTAAAATATCGACATCACCAAAATGCCGTAGTTCGCTTGATGAATAGACATTATAGTTGTAACTTAATCCCTTAATCACAGTATAAGTAATCCCTGAATCATTAAATATTTTAAGTAGCTTTTTTATTCTTTTTTCTTTAAGTAAATAAACAGTTTTATCTAGCCAAAATTCATTTGAATACTTATCATTCCTGCTATTACACATTATATTCTTTAGAACTGCACCCTTCACACCTTGAAAAGTACTTAATTTCATAATTTCCGTAATTTCTGCATCATTAAGAGTATATTTCTTTCCAACAATAGGTTTACTCAATTCTATAACTTTACAGATTACTTCTTCCTTAATTATACAGCTTTTCATGATTTTTGTACCTCTAACCTTTAATGATTTTTCTCTAATTTCCTGAAGTCACTAACTACACTGCTCCTCAATGAAAAATGTTTTATTCATTCCACCTCTCTTGCCTATTAACCATTACTTGTAAGGCTTCTTTGCGAAATTATTAATTATAATATGAGGTCAAGACTTAGATTTTCTTCATACTTTTTTCGTAAACGTTAAATATGCATCCACAAATATAATTCATTACCCTTTACAAGAAACCTCATTAAGTATGCAATTTACTCCTTCGACATATCCATCAGTATTCAAAAAAACTTCAGACATTCTCATACAACATGATTTAATAATTTTATCATTCATGATATCTACACTTAGGTTGAATAATTCATCTTCAGTTATCGTCCATTTATCTGCTATTCTACCGAGATTGAGTTTTTCCAACATCCCATATGTTTGATCAGGCATTCCTACAAGTAGAACAGGTACTCCCAAAGATAAAGCTTCTTTTATTCCACTTATACCCCCGCTTGTAATGTAAAGCAAACAATTACTTAAAACATCAATTTGGTTGATATTTTTGCCAATGGTTATATTATCAGGAAGCTCTGAAAAGTAATCTTCAATATCTTTTATTCTATTATCCATACCAAGGGAAATGACAACTTTGTATGGCGATTCTCTAAATGCATTAATACTTTTTTCTACGAAAGGGATATGTTTCTGTGTAAATACTGTACCTTGAGAAATATATATGCATTTTTCCTTTTCTGTATTTGTATTATCTATATTCGGTGTTTTATATCCGATAAATTTATAAGTTGAATCCAATTCTTCAGAATAGGCTTGCAGTTCTTTTGGTATATGTACAATGTTTAGAAAATCAGATTTGTGCATACATACAAAATCATCATATCCTTTTATTCTCATAAGAGTAAAATATGCATCAAGAATTATTTTAAGTTCAGAAGCCACGTCATCATCAATTCTGTCTGGTTTTAGAAATATTTGATCTCTTAGCAAATATCTAAAATCGAAATATGATAAAAAGTGTTTAATATCAACATTATAAATATTGGTTGGGAAAACCGGAATCTCAAAGCAACAGATGCTTTTTACACCTAACTCTATAGCAATTGATTTTCCCCAGAAAGAAGCAAAATCATAAATCATATAATCAATGTTTTCCTCTCTCAACAAATCTGAGTAATACTTCGTTATAGCTTTCTCCCTGTCAAGTGTTTGAACAAAAAATAATGATGTTGCCAACACTCTTTGTAGCAAACTATCCTGTACAAATGCATTTACTGGATAACCCATACAGAACATGTTATATATTTCATTCAGGTTATCATATTCTCTGAATTCACAATCAAACCCTTTGAATAAATGGCTATATGTACTACTAGAATAACATATGAGCTTTTCCCCTCTCAGAGATAATTCCTTTAACATTTCAAGATTTGGAATTATATGCCCATAGTGCATATACGAGAAATAAACACACTTACCCATTTTTACTCTCTTCCTTTCCTTTTTTTCTATATTCTAAAAAGGTATTTAGATTCTCAATTTCATGATTGTCATTGATATTATAATAATGTTTACTTATCTCATAAATTTGAACTTGCTCATT
>Ga0209201_1003706_pt1 | contig 13112 bp, 7 predicted proteins | sample AD_UKC055_MetaG_FD_184411 | JGI IMG/M metagenome (GOLD analysis project Ga0209201, IMG submission 184411) | Active sludge microbial communities of municipal wastewater-treating anaerobic digesters from USA - AD_UKC055_MetaG (SPAdes) (version 2) | ecosystem: Engineered > Bioreactor > Anaerobic >... | reverse complement strand
CCGACGTTACTCAGTGGGATAACATTATTTCTGTTGCGACGGGAGATTCCTTTTCCTTAGGCTTAAAAAGCGATGGCACTCTTCAATATACCGGATTTTCCGGTTCATATGCATTAAATGTCGCTCATTGGTCATCAATAAAACAAGTGTCTGCAGGAGCTTTTCACACTGTTGCAGTAACAAATGTAGGAACTGTTCTGGCTACAGGGAGTAATAGTGCAGGACAATGTAACACAGGAATAATAGCAGGAGTTTCTACAGCGGAATGCGGATCAATGCATACTGTCTGTTTAAGATCCAATGGAACTGTAAGAAGTGTCGGAACGAATTTTTTTGGTGAATGTAATACATCAAACTGGACTGATATAGTGTCTATCTCCGCGGGAAACGGTTTCACGCTTGGCTTAAAGTCTGATGGTACTGTAGTTGGAACAGGAAATAACCGTTTTAAACAAATTGATGTATCCACATGGAACAATATAATTGAAGTATTTGCTGGATATAATTACTCAATAGGGCTTAAGGCAGATGGCACACTTGTATATACAGGTTTAGCAACAAAAATGTCTTCAGTACTGCCTGAACTGAGCAATATAAAGACTTTGTCATGCAATAGGGATATGATGATCCTTAAGACAAATGATGACGAGATTATCGTAATTGGAAACATCCATACTCAGGAAAGGACAACAAACAAAATATATGTTTTCAATTTTGATGATGTATCGCAAGATTACTGGGCAGCACCATATATAAATATAGTATCAAGACTTGGGATTATAAACGGAGTATATAATGGGACTGGATACATTTATGTCCCGTATGTGCATATGACAAGGCAAGAGTTCTTTAAGATAATAATTGAGACTTTAGGTGTCCCCACAAGTAACATTGAGATTAGTCTTGAAGTTTTTAAGGATTATCAGGATGTTGCTTCGTGGAGTCTTCCATATATAAAAACTGCTTACTATTACGGATATCTTACTGGAAATGTCGATAGTAATGGTGATTTATATATCAAACCAACTGATCCTATATCCCGAGCTGAAGCAGCTACAATTATGAGTCGTGCATTCGGTTTATCACAAAGCCCTGACATGGAATATTCTGATAAAGATTCAATTCCTTTCTGGGCTTATGAAGCTATGTCCTACTTTTCATATTTAAAAGTTTTAAACGGTTATCCTGACAATACAATTGCACCTAATGCAAATTTATACCGTTCAGAAGCAGCTGCAATCATCTGCAGGCTTTACAGTTATGTTTTAAACACTTATACTTTTAACTATGCTAGCAATACTGACTAGGCATACAACATGATAGAAAAACGAGGTATTATAGTGAAAAAAAATATACTTTTGGCTGTATCAGTAATACTTATTACAGTAATTTTATCTTCTTGTGGTCCTGTAACAGCACCGCCTACTCAGTTGATGCCTTCCGATACAATACAAGCTTCTCCTAGTGAAACAGATATTCCATCGTCTGAACCAACAGATTCAAGCGAGCCTACACCATCCACAGATCCAAAAATAACTACTATGAAGCTGTCGGCTATCGGTGATGTAATGAGCCATTACACACAGATTCTGGATGCATATAATACGGAAACAAATGAATATGACTACTCCAACTCATTAAGCCGAATTAAAAACTATACAAAAACAAATGATCTTCTTATCGCTAATCTGGAAACTTCAATGGCAGAAGGTGAATACACTGGATACCCTGTTTTCAATACTCCTCCTGCTTTAGCAAAGAATTTAAAGGATATAGGAGTTGATATCGTAAGTACTGCTAATAACCATTGTCTGGATAAAGGTTATAAGGGTCTTGTTTCTACAATTGAACATGTAAAAGCTGCTGGTCTGGAACAGTTGGGCACATATGCGACGCAGGAAGACCGTGACTTAGCAAATGGAATTCTAGTAAAAGAAGTAAACGGTATAAGTATGGCAATTGTAAATTATTCGTATGGTACAAACGTGATAAGGATTCCCGCAGGTAAGGAATTCAGTGTTAACCTTCTTTATGAAGATTATCTTGGCCCTTATACAATTCTAAACAAGGAACAAATATCTTCGGACTTGGAATATGCAAGATCTCTTAATACTGACCTCATAATAGCTCTCATTCACTGGGGTACTGAATATGTAACATCGGAAAATGAAGAACAGAGAAAAGCAGCACAATTCCTTTTTGAAAACGGTGTAGATATATTAATCGGGAATCACGCTCATGTCTTACAACCTATGGGAATACAGACAATACATACCTTAGATGGCGAAGAAAAAGAAGTTTTTGTCTGTTATGCACTAGGTAATTTCATGTCGAATATAACAAGAACACATTATACGCTTACTTCTGTTATTTTAAATTTGTATATCGAAAAAAATCTTGAAACCAATAAAACCACAATAGAAGGCTATGATTATGTTCCTATTTACATGCTAACTCCGGAATGGGGTGGATCAAGATTCTACGTTCTTCCTACTCATGATGCGTTAAACGAGTATGAATTTGGATCGAGTTCCATTATAAATGAAAAAATCTTCCAGGATTTACAAGCATCCCTAAAGATTTGTCATGACATACTTGGCCGTGATTACGACTATTATTATATAAAAAGAACTGAATAGCCTATTGTTTTTCCTTAAGTTTTGATCTCATACGCAATGTCGGATCCAGTATTTTCTTTCTGATACGCATGCTGAGCGGAGTAATTTCAAGCAACTCATCATCCTTAATATATTCCATTGCTTGTTCAAGACTCATTCTTTTAGGAGGAGACAATCTCAATGCCTCATCGCTTCCTGCTGCTCTCATATTAGTCACATGCTTTTTTTTGCATATGTTAACAGTTATATCTTCATCTTTAGGCGTTTCACCAACTACCATTCCAGCATATACTTCCTCCCCAGGATTAATAAAAAGGATACCTCTCTCCTGTGCGTTATAAAGACCATAAGTAACAGCTGTCCCTGTCTCAAAAGCTATTAATGAACCATTACTCCTATATTCAATCTCCCCTTTATATGGAGCATACCCTTCATATAGAGTATTCATTATACCTTCACCTGCAGTATCTGTTAGAAATTCATTCCTATATCCGAAAAGACCTCTTGCTGGTACTAAGAACTCCATCTTCATCCTAATACCTGATAGATTCATGCAAAGCATCTCTCCTTTTCTTCTGCCAATTTTTTCGCATACAGCTCCTACGCTTTCGGAGGGAACATCTATATATACATGCTCAATGGGTTCCTGTTTTACTCCATCTATTTCCCTGTATAATACTCTTGGTGTGCTTAACTGGAACTCATATCCTTCTCTTTTCATTGTTTCGACTAAAATGGAAAGATGCATCTCTCCTCTTCCCATAACAATAAAAGCATCTGCAAGATCAGTTTCCTTTACTTTCAATGAAACATCTTTTAAGGTCTCTCTGAATAAGCGCTCTCTTAAATGCCTTGATGTCACATATTTTCCTTCTCTTCCCGCAAACGGGCTGTCATTAACAGAGAAGGTCATTTCTATTGTTGGCAAGGATATTTTAGCAAATTCTATTGCTTCAATATTCAATGGGTCACATATAGTATCCCCTATAGATATTTCCGGAATCCCTGAGAAAGAGATAATATCTCCTACATAAGCCTCTTCTATCGGTTCCCTTTTTACACCTTCAAACCCATACATATTAGTAACCTTAGCTTTATATGGTTCTTTTGGATTATGATAATTTACTACAGCTACATCACTATTTGCTTCAATTCGTCCTCTTTCTATTCTTCCTATAGCTATTCTTCCTACATAATCATTGTAATCGATGGAAGAAATAAGAACCTGTAGAGGTTTATCTTCTTCTCCTTTAGGCGGATTGATATGTTTTATTATTGTATCAAATAAAGGTGATAAATCTGTTCCTTTTACTTTAGCTTCAAGTGAAGCTATACCTTCTTTTGCAGAACAATATACATATGGGCTGTCTAGCTGTATGTCGTTAGCTTGTAGTTCCATTAACAGCTCCAATACTTCGTTTTCTGTCTTTTCTATATCTGCGCCTTCCCTGTCTACCTTATTAACTACGATTATAACCTTATGATTAAGCTCCAATGCTTTTGAAAGAACAAATCTTGTCTGTGGCATAGGCCCTTCAAATGCATCAACTAAAAGCAAAACTCCGTCAACCATTTTAAGTACACGCTCTACTTCACCGGAAAAGTCTGCATGTCCTGGTGTATCAATTATATTTATCTTGGTGTTTTTATATCTTACAGATGCATTTTTTGCAAGTATTGTTATACCTTTTTCTCTCTCTAGATCATTTGAGTCCATTACTCTTTCTGCAACAACCTGATTTTTCCTGAACACACCAGATTGTTTAAGCATAGCATCAACCAGTGTGGTTTTACCATGGTCTACATGGGCTATTATCGCTATATTTCTTAAATCTCCTCTTATCATTTGCTTACCTCAAAAGTTTTCAATTCATTATACACCTATATATTAAAAATAAAAGTAATTTTTATCCTATAGGGTCATAAAAGTGATACAATATTAATATTATTTTCATTAAGGAGATCGCCCATGAAGAAATTTGCATTTATAGGTGGTGGCAGTTTCGGGTTTACACGTAACCTGGTTAAGGACCTTCTCACTTTTCCAGCATTCCGTGATGCCCATATAGTCCTTATGGATATTGATCCTGAGAGACTGGACTATATACATCAAGCTGTCAAGAAGATTATCAAAGCAGGAAAATATCCTGCAAAAGTTACTGCAACAACAGACCGGATAAAAGCTCTGAAAGATGCTGACGGCGTACTTTGCACCATACTCGCAGGTGATGTAGACGTGTGGAAACATGATATATTAATCCCAAAAAAATATGGAGTGGATATAAATGTTGGAGACACAAGAGGACCGGCAGGTATATTCCGAGCATTAAGAACTATACCTGTAATGCTGGATATTTGCAAGGATATTGAAAAATATTGCCCTAATGCAGTATTTCTTAACTATACCAATCCGATGGCAATGCTTTGCAGAGCCATGCAGAAAAAATTTCCAAATCTCATGATAACCGGGTTATGCCATAGCGTTCAAGGTACAGCAGAAATGCTTGCAAACTGGATAGGAGCTCCTATAAATGAAGTGACTTATACATGTGCAGGAGTAAACCATCAGGCATTTTATCTTGATTATAAATGGAACGGAAAAGATGCTTATCCTTTAATAAAGGAAGCTCTTAAGAATCCTGATATTTATAAAAAAGAACTTGTAAGGAATAATATGTACGAACATCTGGATTATTATGTAACTGAATCATCCGGCCATAACAGCGAATATGTCGCTTGGTACAGAAAGAATCCTGAAGCTCTTGCGAAATACTGTATGGACGGCACAAACTGGAATCCAGGCCATTATGCATATATTTTGAATACATATCTGGAACGCAAGGATAACTGGCGTGATTCTATTAAGGAATGGCTTGCAAAGGATGAAATAAATCTAGAACGTGGTCATGAGTATGCGACATACATTTTCAATGCTGTTTTTGGGGATAATACTCTATTCAAGTTTAACGGTAATGTCATGAATAATGGAATTATTGAGAACCTCCCATATGAATGCTGTGTTGAAGTTCCTGTATTAGCTTCTAAGAACTCCTTGGAACCTATTCATGTTGGAAAACTCCCTGATCAGCTTGCTACCCTTATAAATACAACAGCTCGTTGCGAAGTTATGGCTGTTGATGCTGCACTTGAAGCAGATGCAAGAAAGGTATTTCATGCAGTCGCATTCGATCCTCTTACATCAGCAGTTCTTACCCTTGACCAGATAAAGGAAATGGTAGATGAGATGATGGAAAAGAATAGAGATTATCTTCCTCAATTTTACAAGAAATAACTAAGAGGTATTATTGTATTTTTTCTTTTTGAAATTTTAACATAAAGGGCTATGCAACTGCATAGCCCTTATACTTTGCTTTATATCATTACTCAACAATAACTGTTCCGTCTTCCTTAACTGTAACAGACATACCGTCTTTCATATAATCCAAGAAATCTTGCCCTAAGCTATCTATCGTTACAATCTTGTTGGCCGTCCATATGTCTGCAAGAATAACTCCTGCTGCTCCTATGGAATCTATACTTTCGCTGAATAACATAACTTTTGGAGCTAATCCTAAAGAGGCAGCACTTTGAAGTACCATTCCTCCTGTTGTTGAACCTATGGTCCTTGGTAGGCATAATGCTTTACCTGTTATCTCCTTTTTATATAAGTCAGCATTATTCTGATCACTTCCAAAAACTGTTTTCTTTTTTGCCAATATGCTTTTCTGAAATGTAGCCAAAGTATTCATTCCATTCCGAGATACTATAGCGATTGCTTGAGCTGAACCTGCTACAACATTTCTGCCTTTAAATTCTCTTTTCATCTCGTAATATCCCCTTTCACTGCAATATCAGTTATCTCTTCATCGGTGTAATATCTTGCTGTTGTATAAGTCCTTAACTTGTTTGAATTTGTCACTACAGCCCTTTTTGCGCATATAGGATTATTCATATACATAAGTGGACAGATTGATGAAATTTTTATTCCATAACTTGTGAGACGATTATAATATTCACTATTCTTTTTAAAATGTTCTACAACATCAGGGGCTGCTGTGAATATGGTTTCCAAAGAAACTTTCTTCTTTCCATTTTTATCCAGCTCTTTTCCTATCCTGTCAGTCCATTCTATCAGCTGGTTATATGACAAGTGTGGACACCCTATAAAACACCTTGAGGGTTTTGTATCCGGTTTTTTCCATATAACAGGATAATTCTTCTTAACTCTTTCCAGCTCTGCATCATCTATTATATAGACTTTTGCCTTTTCTTTAATAAGAGATTCTTTTTTTTCAATAGCTTCTGGCGTTAGATTTTCCACATGATAAAGGCCTACTGCTCCATTTGAAGCGGTTGCTGCTCCCATATCCTTTAGGTAGTCCTTTGCTTTTTCGTTCATCTTATTACCGATAAATTTATCAAGACCTTTTATGTAAGGTACATCACTCATGACTTTCATTCCTATTGCGCTTCCCAGAACCTGTGCTTCAGGCTTTTGGCTTGTTTTAACATCAACAATCCATGTAGCTTTTCTACCCTCATCTGTAAGCAAGTCAAACTCTGGAACTTTGCCTATTATAGCACCGAACATTTCTATCAATGCTGAGTTTCTATTGCATCTTGCGCCAATTACTGAATTCGCATATACGACAGCTGATGATTCTGCCCAAGAAAGGATGTCTCCTTTTTTTGGTATATTACCAACTTCGTCCATGTAGCATGTGCAACTGAAAGCTTTTTTGTCTTTTAGCCCGATTTTAATCAGCTGTTCTTCATAATCATCCTGTTTTCCGTACATAATACCGAAAACAAGTTTTTCCAGTGGATTGCATTTGACATTATTAAAATCCATAGGTCTTGGATCAACAGTAAATTTATCAATTGTTGTTATTCCAGCATTGTTTAGCTCATCCATTATATCAAAAACAGCTTTCATAATGGAAATTCCAAAACTGGTTACAAAATGTGCAGGAGCGGTTATCTGTACCATCCTTTTGGCATTAAAGACCTCTCCATACATAACCAGCGATTTCATGACTTTAGCCATTACTTCACCTTTTGACCCGTTGAGAATAGCTTTTTCCTCATCTGTCAAAATCATTTTATACTCCATGCCATACTCCTTCCTAAACTGTAAGCCCAATAGCATATCCTGCTTTTGTAGCTTCAAATACCTTACCACCTTTAAAAGAATCGCCTATATTGAACATTTCACAAGATGGAATCTCTTTTTGCAATGCATAAAATCCTGTGTCATCACATTTTCCACCAGCAGCTTGAATAACGATATCAGCTTCAATAAATTGTTCTTCGTATTCCTCTTTAATTTTCTTTGCAAGAGGATTTTCTATGTTTGGTGGAAGTATCGGATTCCATGTTTTGTAAGGGTCAGGTACAGTCTTGGATACATTCCTCGAAACCTTTATCCCACCAATTTCATAACTTACAAGTTTTGTACAATTAAGCAGTTTTACGCCAGCTTTTTCCATATAGTGTATGAGATATGCTCTGTTTGCCGTACAAACATGATTCATGAAATATGGTTCCATTTCTATTACTGTCACTTCTTTTCCTAATTCCTTGTTTAAGAAAAAAGCTGTCTCGCATCCTACCACTCCTCCGCCTATTACTGCTATTTTATTGGCCTTTTCCACTAATTTTGGTTTCTCAAGAACATCAACTGCTTGTATCTTGTTTGCTTTTTCGTAGCCTGGGAGTTTCAGCTCTATATCCTTTGTTCCTGTTGCATATATAACAGTATCAAATGCATTATTTTTGATTGTTTCTGCATAAACTTCAGTGTTTAGAAGAACCTTGAGTTTATATTCTTTGGAAGTCATATCAACCAGTTTTATTAAATATTCATGATAATTCTGTATATCAAACTTTATCTTTGGCTTTCCTCCAACATTAAGCCTCCCACCGATAACTGACTGTTTTTCATACAAAGTAACATCATGTCCTCTTTTCGCTGCAGTTACTGCAGCCATTATACCTGCTGGACCTGCACCTATTACTGCAATTTTCTTCTTTTTTAAAGCAGGTTGAGGTTCTTTTGGATACATATGCTCAAATGCTGTTCTCGGATTTACTGCACACTGTGGATGTCCTCCTTCAACAAACTCATTAATACAACCCTCTTGACATCCGATGCATGGGATTATTTCCTCTGTGTGTCCCGCTCTTGCTTTATTTGGCCAATACGGATCTGCAAGTAATGGCCTACCAAGCATAATCATATCTGCTTTGTTCTGCATGAGGACTTCTTCTGCCACATCTGGATATCCAAGTTTTCCTACAGCTACTATCGGAACCTTTACCCCTGCATTTGAAAGAATATTATTGTCATCGAAATGTTGTTTCACTATTTTTGCAACATCCGCAAAACATGCAGGAGGCATACCTTCTGGTGGATGTGGCAACCACCAGTTATCATAACAGCCTAAATCCACATCAAATATATCTACACCCATGGTTACAAGATTTTTCATATAATCTAATGTCATTTCTACTGTTCGTCCATTTTTAAACTTTCTAAGCGCTTTTAAATCCATTTTCTCTTTGTATGTCTCATTTAGAGCAAGTGAGAGATCTATCCTATACATTATAGGAAATGAATTATCTGTTCTTCTTCTGATTTCCTGTATCATGTCCAAACCAAATGCCTGCCAGTTGGCATATCTGCCAAGTTTTCTTCTGTTAAATGCAGGATTAGTCATTTGTTCTAGTAAATATCCTTCATGTCCATGAAGATATACTCCATCCAAACCAAACGCTTTAGCATCTGCTGCTGCCTGTCCTGCATTCTTTATTATCTTTTTACATGCTGCATCTGTAAGTGGCATGCATGGCACTTCTGACATATACCAGTTGGGATTCATTGATGCTGAAACTGGAAATTTAAACTGATTTGTCAGACACTGAGGATTACCCACCCTGCCAAGGCCTGGTGTCAGCTGGACGAAAATCCGTGCTCCATATGAGTGAACTGCATGTGCAAGATTTCTCCATCCCATATATACTGTTCTTGAACGGTCTATTCTGGGAAAGTATGTTAGTTTATCCAGTTCTATCAAGGAATGATCTATGCCGAAGCTTATCGGAATAAGTCCTGTTGTTATAAGTCCGACTCCTCCTTTTGCTCTTTCCCTGAAATACTCAATCATTTTCTCGTTTGGCCTTCCGGTCTCTTCTGCCATGTTTATGTTACCCATAGGCGCCATAACAAGCCTGTTTTTTATTGTCAGCTTGTTTATTTTTATGGGTGAGAATAACAACGGATAGGGGGCATGCCTATTTGTCATTTTTGCAGATTTGAAACCGCTTTCCTCGTTAAACCACGATCCGTAGCTGTCAACGAGTTTTTGGATCTTGTCGTCTGTCTTCATGTAACTTACCTCCGTTTGTTTATTATATATTCAGTTATAGCTTTGTATAACTATTTCACCTGATTATCCTGAGCAAAAAGCCGCATTACGTATTCATTAACTTCATTATTATCTATCTTTTCTATATCTTCACCATCTGGAATATATGTGGGAACCATTTTGGCAATCAGTAATTTTATACAGGCAACTTCATCTTCTGTCATTTTTTTTAACTGTTTCAAATTTTCAAAAAATATTTTTTCGTCAAACTTTATCGGATGCCCTATATATATTAAGTCATTTTGTGTTTTTTCTATTCCTTCTTCATCCATAAGAAGCTCTTCATAAAGCTTTTCTCCAGGTCTTAATCCTGTTACTTCTATCTTTATATCTACATCAGGGGTACGCCCAGAGAGTTTTATCATATTTCTTGCAAGATCATATATTTTTACAGGCTCACCCATATCAAGTATGAATATTTCCCCGCCTTTTGCATAATATCCTGCCTGTAAGACTAGAGAGACTGCTTCAGGTATTGTCATAAAATATCTGGTAATATCTTTGTGAGTTACTGTTACGGGCCCGCCTTCTTGAATCTGTTTTTTAAAAATGGGAATAACTGATCCGTTTGATCCTAATACATTACCGAATCTGACTGCTACAAAATCAGTTTTTGATTTTTTATCATATGCTTGAATAATCATTTCGCATATTCTCTTTGTTGCTCCCATTATGTTTGTAGGTCTCACAGCTTTATCTGTTGATATCATAATGAATTTTTCGACACCGCTTTCATCAGCAGCTTTTACCAATGTCAGAGTACCAAATACATTATTCTTAACTGCCTCATTAGGACTTGCTTCCATTAAAGGCACATGCTTGTGCGCTGCTGCATGGAAAATGATTTCAGGTTTGTATTTTGTCATTATGCATTTAATTCTTTTTTCATCTCTTATGCTTGCTATAAGTACATTGATCTTAATCTTTGGATACTTCTTAGCTATTTCAAGCTGAATATCATATATACTGTTCTCATATATATCAAGCATTACTAACATAGATGGGTTATGGCTGGCTATCTGCCTGCAAAGCTCACTACCAATAGAACCTCCTGCACCAGTAACTAAAATGACTTTCCCGCTTACATAATCTAGTATTTCTTGAACATTTATATCTATAGCATCTCTACCTAGCAAATCCTCAATCTGAACATCTCTGAGGTCTGAAAGCTTTACTTCATTGTTTATAATCTGATACATACCTGGTATTGTACGTAAAATGCATTTGGTTTCTTTGCAGATATCAAGAATTTTCTTTCTTTCCTGTGACGAAGCAGAAGGGATTGCAATTATTATTTCATCAATCTTGAACTTTTTTGCTGAATTTATAATCTGATCTCGTCCTCCGACAATTTTAATACCTTGTATGTATAGCCCATGAACATTCTTGTCATCATCTATTACGCATACAACTCTAGACTTTAGATTACCACTAGACTTAATTTCTCTGATTATCATATTGCCTGCATCACCGGCTCCGATAACCATTACTCTTTTTGTTCCTTTTCCTCGTATGTTCTCATGAATAATATATCTTAAGAACCTATAACTGAATCTAGTTACAAAAACCATCATTACCAATAGCATCCATCCGAAAAATATTGTGCTTCTCGGTTGGGCTATTCTTAGTAATGATGTAACAAGGAACTTAAATCCATACGATATAGCACATGCGATAATTATATTGAAAAGTTCTTTGATTGATGCATATTTCCATAATCCCCTGTATAAGCCGAAAATAGTGAATACTATTAAAGTAAAAATCGTGTCAGCCCACAGATACTGTTGTGCATATGTAAGATATTGAACATCAATCTTTGTAAAACTAAGCTCATAACGAAAGAATAAAGCAAGAAAAGTCGCTGCATTTATTGATACAGTATCAAGTATCAAAAGCAGAATTTTTTTAATTACCAAACTGTTATCTTTTACTGTTTTTACCAAAACCAGATCTCCCCCAAAAGCCCTAAAATCAGGCAGTTTCTTTTTTTCTTAATACTGATGCAAGCATGCCGAATACTATCCAGCCATATGGCGCTACTATCGGAACTCCTATATTAAAAAATGCTTGAGCACAAAAACATATGCTTGCAGTCACTAACGCAATTACTAGAGGCTCATCAAATTTTTTTAATGAACGAATCAGTAGTGAAAATTGGAATGCAAGATAAGAAATAAGTCCCAGTATTCCTGTAGTAACAAGCACCTGCAGATAGTCATTATGTGCTTTATCGAAGTATGTATTGTATTTTGCCATACTGTATACATGTTCTTCACGCATCCACAGGTCAAATACAGTATCAGGCCCATGGCCAATTATGGGTTTTTCCTTAAAGAAATTATATACAACCCTCCAAGAATAAATTCTGTTTGAGCCGAATTCATCCTGTATATTACCTTTTAATATCTGTCCGAACTGATAAAGTACTAGCATTACTGATGAATCTACAGGTTCAGGCATTGCAAGTATTTTTTTTATGATGAAATAAATAGCTATAGCTGCAATCACATAATATGTTACAGGCCAAATAAATTTTTTCTCTATTTTTATAAATTTCCCAATAAAATATATTATAGCAGAAATTATCAGTGCTACTATTGCTCCTAAGAAAAGTATATTGCTAAGCGGTTTTTCAAAAAAAACAAAATTCCTAGTCCCTATTTTAGCTATCTGATTTTCAAGATATATGAGAAAAAGAAATAGTGAAATCATATGAAACATTCTTGTTGCAGATATCCTATCTTTGGCTATAAAAGGAAACATGAATGCTATAGCAACTACCATTCCGACATATCCGCTGTCTACCCCAATAAGAATTGAAAAATAGAAACAGATTCCTGCAGACGCAAGATATAGAATCCTGAAAAACTTTTCTTTTGACTGGCAGTACAATACCGTAAATATCATTATCGGAGTAACAAGATAAGTTGAAACAACGTCAATATTACCTAAAGTCGTCAAAAAACTCTTGCCTTGAGTAAGGATATTATATGTAAGTTTTCCGACATAGTATCCATTAATCTGAAGTATACCTAACAAAGCAACAGGTATACTGGCTAGAGCGAAT
>Ga0209201_1003703_pt1 | contig 13121 bp, 10 predicted proteins | sample AD_UKC055_MetaG_FD_184411 | JGI IMG/M metagenome (GOLD analysis project Ga0209201, IMG submission 184411) | Active sludge microbial communities of municipal wastewater-treating anaerobic digesters from USA - AD_UKC055_MetaG (SPAdes) (version 2) | ecosystem: Engineered > Bioreactor > Anaerobic >... | reverse complement strand
AAACTGCGTCAGCTGCAAAAAAAGTCATTGTTGCTTTAAATGTATCAAATCCAATGGTGTTCACGGAATTCGAGAGCGAGGTTGATGCAATCCTTGTGGGATTCGGTGGAGACAGGTCATCCTGGCTGCCCGACAAAGCTTTCCTTGAAATTATTGCGGGAAAGGCAGAACCATCCGGTCTGCTTCCGCTTCAAATGCCTGCGAATATGGAGACTGTGGAGAAACAATTCGAAGATGTACCCCGTGATATGGAATGTCATGTTGACAGCGATGGTAACACTTATAATTTTGCATTCGGACTGAACTGGTCGGGTGTGATCAAAGACAGCCGCACTGAAAAGTATGGTGTTCCGCCTGTTGTTGGCAGACCACCTGAATAGATGCATACGCTGTTGCCTCTCTGATCGGTCAATTACCAGCCTCCGGTCTGACTAATCAAGGACATTTCCGGAATGATCAGCATTATGTGAAACTTGCTGTGTTTAAAATTGTGATTTTTTATTGGGTAACTTTAATACATTTCAGCTTACCCTGATCCCGGATAAGTAATTTTCCATCGACAAGAGCTATCGGACCCCAGTTTTGACCCATGTCAAGGATCTTTGCAGAAGCCAGAGGCTTAAATCCTGAAGGATCCGGCTGAATAAGATATAATGTCTGCCTGCCATCTGTTGCCAGTATCAGTCCGTCGGCAAGGATCATGCTGCCTTTATCGAAAAGAGGATTACGCATCGTTTTCCACAAGACCTTCCCTTCCATACTCATACAACACAGACCATCGCGTCTGCTGTTTGTCGAGAATTGAGCATAGAAATAGCCATTGTACAATATTGGTGGTTTGGTGTGATCACCGAAATCATTATGTCTGAAAATTTCTTTGACGCTGAATCTGGCATCAGCGGTTTTTTCCACTTTTATCATCACTGTCCCCAGTTCATATCCTCCCATAACAATAATTCTGCCTTCACCGGCATCAAATGCCGGAGCAACCTGGATCGCATTTTCCCAGTTGTTATATTCCCAGAGAATTTCACCTGTTTGTGGCTTGAACCCGATTATCTTACCCATGGTCATCTCAACGTCTTTATGCATATAATTATTCGTTGATGAAAATGCTATTACTATGTGATCCTCTCCTGCTATTTTTGCTACAATGGGGCTGGCATAAGTTTCATTTGCGAATGCATCGGTCTTCCATACGATGTTGCCTGTAAGTTTGTTATAGGCAACCAGTCCGGCATACGGATCCTTAGAATATGACACAAAAAGCAAGTCTCCGTATATAAGCGGACATTGGGTTATTGCCCATACAGGTATTTTAGTACCCCCGAAATCTTTCATTATGTTCTTGTTCCATATCGGTTTATGTGTGTTGATGTCGATGCAGTACAGGTCTCCGTAAGGACCGCAGGAATAAATCCTGTTGCCATCGATAGTCGGAACACTTCTTGAACCCGGATATGAAAATGTTCCAGGTGCATCATATTTATAACTCCATAATTCCTTTCCGGTATTAAAATCAAAACACCTCATAATATCACCTGTCTTATCATCCCTGTCAAGCAGATAAACTTTGCCTGCTTTTATGACAGGGCCACCGTATCCGGGACCGATATCTGTTGTCCACAGCACTTCGGGTCCTTCGGCAGGCCAGGTACGGAGGATGCCCTTCTGGATAGATATACTGTTTCTGTTTGGTCCAAGGAATTGTGGCCAGTCCTGGGCATATATGCCGGAAAAGAATGCGATCGAGAAAATTACTGTAAGAAGGGGATATGATTTTTTCATCGTATTGTTTTGAGTAAAGATAAATGTAATCTCAATAGGAACAAGCACCGGAGATGTAAACTGAGTGGGGTCGGCTGATCATTTCTCTCCGGTATAAATATCTGTTATCATGAAGCTTATATTTTTTAATATCGGGCCACCTGAAAGTGGTAAACTCCACCTGTGTTTGCTGAAAGACTTTTAGTGTATAAAAATAATTAAAAATTGTATCTTAGTCATTTAAAAGAACTAATCGGTCTTTCCATGAATCGTTATATTGATATAAAAGGTTTTAGTAGATCCTTCTTTCCGGCCATGTTTCTGGCATTACTCATCGGCTGTTCGCCGGCTCCGAGGCTTACAGAATATGTTAATCCGTTTCTTGGAACCGCCACACTGTGGGACAGTACCGATCTCGGCTATAAACCCACACATCGTGCATGGGGAGCGGAAGTATTCCCCGGTGCATCGCTGCCTAACGCCATGGTACAGGTAACTCCGGTGACCCTGTTTGGCAGCGGATCCGGCTATCAGTACGAAGACACGACCATCTTTGCATTCTTTCATACGAGCATGGGGCACTGGAATCTGGGTCACGTACCCATATTACCTTTTACCGGTGAAATAACAGCCGATAATTACCAGTCGGGCTACAGCCATGAAAACGAATCGGCAAAACCAGGTTATTATCAGGTTTACCTTGAGCGATACGGAATCAACGCCGAAATGACATCAACCCTTCGTTGTGCTTATCATAAATTCACATACCGCAGGGGAGATGACAAAAGACTGTTGCTAAACCTTTCGAGGACGAACAGCCGACGACCAGGAGTCAGGTGGAAATTCAAACAGGAAAACTTAAATACTTTTTCGGGCTCTCAGGGAACCGGCGAGCCAATTTACTTTTACGCGGTGGCAAACCACAATATTTCAGGCATCGATTCGATCCGGAATAACAGTGAAAGAATCATTATCGTCAATTTTGCCGGTGGTAAGGGAGCGTTGGAACTGAAAATAGGCTTTTCGTTCGTAAGTGTGGAAAAGGCGAAGAAAAACCTGGAAGCAGAAATGATGAATCTTACTTTCGCTCAGGTGCTTAAAGAAGCCGATAAAACGTGGGAAGCATTACTGTCGAAAATACTGGTAACAGGAGGAACGGAAAAACAAAGAAGAACATTCTACTCGTGCCTGTACCGCGTGTTTCTGTGGCCCGCGCTCCGCAGCGACACAGACGGAGAGTTTACTGATCAAGGTCGTAATGTGGTCAGGAAGGATTTTCATTATTACACCAATCCTGCATTGTGGGATGATTACAGGAACAAGCTGATACTATTGGGTATGTTGTCTCCCGAAGTAACCAATGATATTATCAGCTCCATGACCGACCGGGCAAAGATCAGTCGATTCATGCCCATATATTTCCATGGCGACCATGCTTCACCATTCATTACCGGTTCTTATCTGCGCGGATTTCGGAATTTTGACGCAGACAGTGCCTACTATTACATGCTCCGCAATGCTACAGTCGAAAATCCCAGGGCAAGGTTATATCTCGACGAATACAAGGAAAGAGGATGGATTGCCGAGAACGACGTGAAAAATCCTACTACCGGAACCGAAGTGGACGAAGCGAAGGCGGCAGTAACAAAAACTCTCGAGTATGCCTACGATGATTATGCTGTGGCACTTTTAGCCAAAGAACTGGGTGATACGGACAATTATAACATGCTGATGCAACGCAGCGGCAATTACAAAAATGTATTTGATTCCACGACCGGCTTTATGCGCGGACGGCTGGAAAGCGGCAAATGGGTGGAACCTTTCTATCTTGATTATCCGTATTATGTTTTCATGTATCGCGAAGCCAATGCCTGGCAGTCGACATTTTTTGCACCCCACGATCCCGAAGGATTGGTGAGGCTTTATCCCGATAAAAGAGCCTTTGAGCAGAAGCTTGACTCTCTTTTCATCGTACCCTGGGGAGGATACGAAGCATATAACTTCACAACATTTATCGGGCAGTATTGCCACGGTAACCAGCCTTCCCACGGCATACCCTATATGTACTACTTTGTCGGCAAACAGGAAAAATGTCAGGCCGTACTGGACACTATTATGAATTATTATTACAACATGGGTAATGAAGGTCTGGCTTATGCGGGAATGGATGATTCGGGCGGATTGTCGGCATGGTATGTGTTTAACGCTATTGGGTTGTATACCCTTTCACCTGCCGATCCGGAATATATTGTTACGGTTCCTCTTTTCGACAAGGTTGTTTTTTCTCTTGGTGATACCCGGTTTATCATCAGTAAAAGAAATAATGGGAGAAAAATCACAAGCATCACCTACGATGATCAGGAGACAGATGGTTTCTTTATTTCACATAATGATCTGAGGAGGGGTAGAGAACTGGTGATTACAACAGAATAGAAAATAATTTCGGGACGTGAACGCCGTACACCACCAGATGAAGCATTTCCCCGGAGATGGCGCCGGTGAAGGCTGACGGAAAAGTTAAGGAGAAGCCTGGTACAGTAATGTGGGATTATTCTATTTTCAGCTCTGTTGTTTCCAGAAGTGGCGATGACAGTTTCAATGTCATTGAAGTTTCGGCAGCATCTTTTTTTACATAGATTAATAATCTGCCATTTATGCAACGTTGCTTATTATCCTGATAATTTTCTGCTACATTGGTTGAAGCATTTTCAATTCCAAGTAAAGTCCCTCCGGTCAATTCACAGGTAATTTCATTGTCAGCCAGGAAGGAGGGATTTCCATTTGCATCCAGGATTTGCACCTTCACCTGTCTCAGAAGCTCATTATCTTTTTGTTTAAGGACTTCAGCGTTAATTTTTGCAGGCATTGTATTCGTAATAATTTTGCATGTTGCAGCTTCTTTTCCGTTATTGAATGCAATTACTTTAAGTTCGCCCGGTTCGTAGTTTACGATCCATGCAATTATTCCGGTTTCAGGGTCATATTTTTTACGTTCACCGACAGTTTTTCCGTTAAGCTGTAATTCTGCTTCGTTGCAATTCGTGTAACAGACTACCTGAACTCTGGTATTCTTGTCGTAGTTCCAGACAGGCGGGGCATCAGCTGATAATCTGTTTCCCCGGGGCGATCCACTCCTTTCCGGAAGTTTATATGTTCCAATGTAAGCCATTGGCTCTTTGCTCCATAGTGCTTTGCGGAAATACCCCCGGGGTTTTATATTACCGGTCAGGTCAAGCAAACCGGAAACAAAACCACGAGCGGGCCATGGACCCGCTTCACCCAAATAATCAATACCTGTCCAGAGGAATTGTCCGAAAATAAATTCTTTATCTTTAACTGCATACCATGCCGGTAAATCATGCCTGTTTTCACTTCCGTAAAGTATTCTTTCGGGATATAGCTTATGGTCAGTATCATATTTATTTTCGGTGTAATTATAACCGACAAGATCAAGTACGAAAGGATAATCTGTATAGTTTGACATCACTGCACCCGCCAGAGCTGCAGTGACAGGCCTGGAATTATCAGCTTCTTTTACCACTGCTACAAGTTCCCTGGCAATCTGACCAAGGGTTTCTGCTCTCGGGTGATCTTCCAGAAATGCCCTTACAGACTGCTGACTGATCCCCTCATCGGCCAGTACCGGATGTGTATAGGGATCATTAGGGTAGTCTACTTCGTTGCCTATACTCCACATTATTATTGATGGATGTTTCCGGTGTTGCATTATCTGATCTTTTAAATCCCGTGTACTCCATTCTCTGAAATACTGGGAAGTTCCCTGGTGCCCGGGAATTCCTACGTTCCAGCCTTTGATCCACTTGTTCTTTGGATATTCCCATTCATCGAATGCCTCATCCATGACAACAAATCCAAGTTCATCGCATAATTCGTACAAATACGGAGCCTGAGGATTATGGCTTGTCCGGATAGCATTAACCCCAAGACTTTTTAAAGTTTCAAGCCTTGTCCGCCATACCGATTTTGTAGCTGCTGCACCCAGGACACCTGCATCATGGTGTATGCATACACCTTTCACCTTAGTGTTCACTCCATTGAGATAAAAGCCTTTATCAGGATCAAATTCAATTTTTCGGATTCCGGCTTTGCAAGTGCTCTCATCAATAACCTTATTTCCTTTATATACAGAAGTTTTGAGCGAATACAAATAAGGTGAATCGATGCTCCATAATGCCGGCGACCTGAGCTTCATAGTCTGGCTGAATTCTGTAAGTCTTTTAGCATCAGCCGTTCCGCTTTTTGAGGTAGATGCAACTAAATGTCCTTCAGCATTGAATAATTCATGAACTACTTTTATGGATGAAGATTCTATTGAGTTTTTAATTGTTGTATTAACTGTTACCAGTGCCACATTGTTTTCAATTTCTGCCTGGTATGCCACACCCCAAAGATTGATATGGATCGGGTTGGCGTATACAAGGTATACATCACGGTAGATCCCTGATCCCGTGTACCAGCGCGAATCCGCATCATTGCTGTGATCTGCTCTCACAGCAATCGAATTCTTCTCTCCCCATTTTATGTATGGAGTCAGCTCATACATAAATGATATGTAGCCATTGGGTCTTTTTCCAACCCATTTCCCGTTGATAAAGACTTCACTGTTATTATAAACTCCTTCAAAGAAGATGTATACTTTGTTGTCTTTTTCAACGGCAGGAATATTAATTTCTTTCCGGTACCAGGCAATTCCACCCGGCAGATAGCCGGTACAACTTGCCAGTTCCGGACTGGCGTTCTGCTCAACTGTCCAGTCATGAGGAAGATCAACAACAGCCCACTTGCTGCAATCCATATTTTCTATTCCCCCGTATTGGATGTCTCCCGGATTGAAATACCAGTCGTCGTTTATTTTTTCTTTGCGGCCAAAATCCTGTGCATTTACATTTGTTCCCGCAATAATAAGAAGTAAAATGAAGATTAACTTATTCATGATTTTCATTGGATTTTATCAGGTTAATATTGTAAGTCATTCGTGTCCGGTTAATAGATTATAAGAGGGATACTCCAGAAAGGTTTGCCCCAATGTTGTAAATTAGTTTTTGCGAAAACTATATACACCATGGGTAAAATTACATAAACCTTTTGAATGACAAAGTCAGGCAGTATAAATTAGAAGGACATCCGGTATTTTACCGGATAGAGCTCTGTTTTAAGCCTGCTTTCACTGCTGCCTTCACTGAGTTTCGGTCATCAATGAAAGCTTCGGCGGACACTTTACCCTGACCGGACATAAGTTGCAGCAAGGGAAAAGATATTTAACTTTGGAATAATAAATCCAACCTATGAATAAAGTATCACTGGTGCCTGTCACAGCCGTTTTCATTTTCCTCGTCCTGAGCGGCTGCAGGAAAGATTTGAATTTCAGCTACAAGGTTAGTATGGAGAATCTCTCAGAGCAGCTATTCCATGTGGAGCTTGACTGTTATGGATTGTCTCAGGATACAGTAATTCTGAGCATGCCTGCCTGGATGCCCGGATACTATCAGTTGATGAATTATGCCGCCAACGTTCAGAACATCATAGCCACAGATCATAGAGATAATAATTTATCCATAATCAGGAAAGATTCCGATTCGTGGATGATCCTCTCACACGGAAAACCTTTCAGTCTAAATTATGATGTAAAATCTGAAAGGAGCTTTGTTGCATACAATTATCTTGATTCGAATCATGGATATATTATTCCTGCCTCAACATTCATGTTTGTTGAGGATTATCTTGATGTACCAGTCCGGATTACTATTATCCCAAATAAAGGATGGGATGATATTGCTACTGGTTTAAGACCATGTGGGAAAAAGAATGACTTCATTGCTGCTGATTTTGATATCCTGTATGACAGCCCGATTCTTATCGGGAATCTTACAGAGCTTCCATCTTTTGCTGTCGCACGAGTGAACCACCGCTTCCTCTGTTACAATGGGGGTGATTTTGACCAGCAGACTCTCATGAATAATTTGAAAAAAGCTCTTGAAAAAGCCATTGAGATTATCGGGGAAGTGCCTTATGATGAATATACTTTTATTGGGATTGGTCCCGGTTACGGTGGGATAGAGCATCTGAACAATACTACTGTGAGCTTCAACGGAAATCAGATCAGAAGTCCGGATGATTTAAAAAGCATTCTGAAATTCCTGGTTCACGAATATTTTCATAACTATAATGTAAAGCGGATAAGGCCTTTTGAACTTGGCCCTTTTGATTACACTAAAGAAAACAGAACCAACCTTCTATGGGTCAGTGAAGGTATTACCGTCTACTATGAATATATTATTTTGCACAGATCAGGAATTTTGACAGATGAGGAATTATATTCTTGTCTCGCCGAAAATATTACAGCATATGAAAATGATCCGGGCAGGAAATTTCAATCTCTTGCGCAGGCAAGTTATAATACCTGGAGTGATGGTCCATTCGGAGCCAGGGGAGAAAATGACAAATCAATCTCGTGTTATGATAAGGGGGCCATTATGGGGCTGATTCTCGACCTTGCAATCCGGCATTCAACTCAAAATACGAAAAATCTCGACGATGTATTAAGGCTTTTATATTACAAATATTACCGGCAGCTTAACAGAGGCTTTACAGATGCGGAATTCAGAGAAACTTGCGAAACAGTCGCCGGGTGCTCACTTTCAGACGAGTTTGATTATGTTGCAGTTACCGGGGAAATTGATTACGAAAAATATCTTTCCTATGCGGGATTAAAAATTGAAACTCAGATTCTTACAAATGGCAGGCAGAAGTTCTTTATAAAAGAAATTCCGGCTCAGGAAAAATTGGGGAAGTGGTAATTATCAATTTTGAATAGTGTATTGATAAATACAGAACGAGAGTTCTTGCGATTGCTCTCTTACTCGCTCTCACTCTCACTCTTTTCAGCCCTCCTGCTACGCCAGCTGGCGGATTCAGAGGGTGCAGTACCCCCAACAGATAAAAGCTGCAACCTTATGAATTGTGTGTTTGATTCAGATTAAGGGATTACTCTTATCCGCTGAATAGATTTCCCCAATAGCATAAAGGGGAATAATTTTTACCTTTTCTTTCCCTGCAAAATGCTCTAAAGAGGTTCTGATTCCAAATTTACTTCCGTTCTCTTCCATGAAGATCCGGAGGCTCTGCATTTTCCCTTTTATACCTGATTTAACCTCAATGGGTACAATTTTATTTCCAGGTTCAATGCCATAATCAACTTCAGCCTGACTTCCTTTCTTTTCTCTTTACCAGTAATACAATGCCGGAGCCTTGTTATAAGGCTGGACTTTTATTAACTCCAGCCCGGTATAAAGTTCAGCAATTATAAAAATACGGACCTTAAAAATATGATATTGAAGGTATATTTGTATTCTAATAATAGCAGCAATAAAAAACGAATCATTAAAAAACTGTAATACAGATTTTTTGATAAATTTGTCTTATGGATATTAAATCCAGATATGAAGAATGGTATTTTCAATCGGATTATGATTTGGGAACGGCAATTGATATGCTTAAATCCGGCAGGAGTGTATATTGTATTTTCATGTGTCATATGTCTTTAGAAAAAGCCTTGAAAGGATTATTAATAAAAAGGACAGGTGAGTTTCCTTCAAAATCTCATAGCCTGATATACTTTATTGATAAAATAGGACTTGAATTGAGTGAAGCTCATTATGAATTCATTTATACATTGAATAATATCTCTGTGCCCACAAGATATCCTGATGATTTAAGAAAACTTTTCACTTTATATACAAAAGAACGAACAGAATCAATTTTACAGCAAACTAAAGAAGTTCAAATATGGATAAAGCAGCAATAAACGAAATAATTGCTTATTTAAAACAATCTTTAATAAAACACGGGATTCATGTTGACTCCATAGCAATATTTGGGTCAGCATTAAGTGAAAAAATGGGGAAAGATAGTGATATAGATATTATTATAATATCGTCTGATTTTCAGAACCTGGATCTCTTTGAACGTGCCAGGTTAACCATGAAGCCTGAGATAGAAACCTTGAAAAGATTTAAAATTCCTATGGATGTTATTAATTTATCCCCGGAGGAGTATAACAAATCGAATCTTAAGATTTTTTACCGGTCTAAAATAGTAGCCTGATTTTCTGCTGCACATATTAATTAAAAATCCTTATCATGTGCTTCATTATTGGAATAATAAAGAATATAAACTTTCGTAATCAAACAATACGACTTTAAGTTCTCCCTTTTTTATAGGAAAAAGGTTAATTTCAGCATATTTTGTATCCTGTTTGTATCCCATAAAATAAAAAGCCTCTCAATATTAGCTTATTAAGAGGCTTTATTTGTACACCAAAAACGGTGCAAAGTTGCAACTATTCACTTCGTGTTATTAAGTTATAATTCCTTTGCATATTTCCTGATGAATACCACAAAGCCTGGTTAAAATGTGTTTGGTTCAAATTGCATATATTAAAATATGGGAATAACTCAGGTTAATAAAATCAAGTAAGATATATTTAATATATATTTATGAGATTATATTATTAAGACTACACACGACCATGATAAAAACAAGAAGAGATTTTCTTATTTCAGCAGGTACATTTACAGCAGGTGTATTTTTCATACCCAATCTGATTAGTTGTTCACCTTCGAACAGGCTAAATGTTGCAGTGATTGGCGTTGGAGGACAAGGTAGAGCCAATTGGAGCAGACTCATTAATCAGGAAGATCCGAAATGGAATGAAAATATTGTTGCATTATGTGATGTTGACAGCCAAAGGGCTGCTGCCGGTTTTGAGGCAATGCCTGATGCCAGGCGCTTTAAAGATTTCAGGGTGATGTTTGACAAGATGCACAAAGAAATTGATGCAGTGATGGTCTGTACTCCTGACCATGTTCATTTCCCGGCAGCAATGGCTGCAATGGAGCTTGGCAAACATGTTATTGTCGAAAAACCACTTGCACACAATATCTGGCAATTAAGGACACTCCGGAAAGCAGCTAAACGCTATAAAGTCATTACTCAGCTGGCTAATCAGGGACATGCCACCAATGGTATTCGTCAGGTGAAAGAATGGTATGAAGCCGGGATTCTGGGCAATGTTACTGAAGTAATTGCCTGGTTTGATGGACCAACTTTTGGTAAGGGCCAATATTTTGACAAGCCCGAAAGTTTTCCACCTGCGGAACAGCCTGTTCCTGATTATTTTGATTGGGATCTGTGGCTGGGTCCTGCAGCATATCGGCCATACAATGCTATATATGCCCCAAAAACTTGGCGTGGCTGGTTCGATTTCGGAAATGGTGAATTGGGAGACTGGTGTTGCCACACCCTTGATGCCCCTTTCTGGTCATTGGATCTGGGAATGCCTGATGTTGTTGAAGCTGAGTTTAAAACACCTGTTCCTGATACCGGATTTGTTTCAGACCAGGCCATTATACGGTGGAATTTTCCAGCCCGGGGTAGTAAAGTTCCTGTTACCATGCGTTGGTACGAAGGCGGATTAAAACCTGAAAACCGTCCTGAATGGAACCTTAAAAGTTTGCCGGGGAGTGGTATGATTATGGTAGGTGATAAGCATTGTCTTATGACAGGCGGTCGTCCGAATAATCCTAAAATATTATTACCTGAAGGAGAGTGGGAAGAATTTCAGAAAAATCTGCCGGCTCAGACAATCCCAAGGGTTTTTGAAGAAAATCCACAGCGTGAATGGATTGAAGCCATAAAAAACAATACACTGCCTGGTTCGAATTTCGATTATTCTGCAAGATTAGTAGAGATGTCTCTTACAGGAGTTTTGGCTCAAAGATTCGATACCCGCATTGAATATGATGCTGCAAATATGAAAGTTAGCAATCATCCTGAATTGGATGTTTATATTAAGGAACCTGCCCGTAAAGGATGGGAATACGGGAAAAAACTCTGGAGAAAATGATTTTATTTGGATACTGATCCTTCATCGGGCTCATACAATTCATCATAAAGCCAGTGAGGATTTAGGAAGTTTTGAAAAGGAGGATGATGCCGTCTATTGAATGAGAGAAGCATCACCAATTCTTTCTCCCATTTTAACAGCAGTTTCATGTCCCTTTGCTGTATTGATCAACAGATCCTTATCAATGTTGATTTTACTTTTTTCAAACAGAAGTACTACTGTTGAGCCTCCAAATTTAAAATAGCCTTTTTCTTCACCTTTCTTTATGGAACTTCCCTTATAAGTTTGTATGATGCTTCCTACCATGTTAGCACCAACTTCGGCCATAATAACATCACCAAACAAAGAATTTGAAAGAATTGTATATTCTCGTTTATTCAAACAGAATATTTCAGCCTTTTTACGCAAAGCAAACGGGTTGACGGAATAATAGTCACCTTCAATCTTTTTGTTTGGAGTCAAATTCCCACTGACCGGGAAATGAAAACGATGATAATCGACCGGGGCCAGCCGGATGATAAGAAGGGCACCATCACGGTATTTTTGTGCAAGAACAGCATTATCCAAAAAGGAAGATACATCAAAACGAAATCCTTTTATGATAAAATCAGAGTTGCTGATATCGGCATAAGCCAATATTTTACCATCTGCAGGAGATACAACAATATTAAAACTGGTATCAATTGGTCTTGCATTATCCATTAATTTCCGGGTAAAAAAATCGTTAAAATTTTTGAACTCCTGTTCCTGAGCAACGCTCATATCAATATCAAAATCTTCAATAAATGGATGTATCCTTTTCGCTGAAGAAGTACGATCCATCATTTTACCATAGATCGAAGAAACCAGCTTTCTCTTAACCAACGCCCACAAGGTTGCTTCTCCTATTGGATTGTTATACAACCATACCAACCACTTTTCTCCGGCTACCTTTTCTGTTTTTAATTGCCCGCTTTCTCTTTCATAATATTGAATTGAATCCTGGGGTGGTGGTGGAAAGTAAGCAATGATGATAATTATTGCAAGCAGCAACAGAATGATGCCCAACCTCTTTTTAGCCTTTGTAATTTTCATGCTTGCTTTGATTGTCTTGAGAAGCAAAAATAAATCAATGGCCCGTATTTTAACCCACTTTCCATTAATCAATACATTTTTCTGATAGATATAATCCTGGTTCAGTACCCTGATCGGACGAAAGTTGCAACCATCCACTTAAAATTGCAATACATCCCATCCCTTGAATTCAGACCTATTCAGATATGTGAATCTAGATCAGATTGATTCACTTTATTTTGGAAGAATATCTCTAGCTTTTGAGAATATTAGATATTGCATATAGTGGAATTACATCAATTTTTTCATACTTTGAAAAGTTCTCGAGAGAAGTCCGGATGCCTTTCTTTATCTTCTTTTCTTCAAGAAAAATATA
>Ga0209201_1003696_pt1 | contig 13135 bp, 7 predicted proteins | sample AD_UKC055_MetaG_FD_184411 | JGI IMG/M metagenome (GOLD analysis project Ga0209201, IMG submission 184411) | Active sludge microbial communities of municipal wastewater-treating anaerobic digesters from USA - AD_UKC055_MetaG (SPAdes) (version 2) | ecosystem: Engineered > Bioreactor > Anaerobic >... | reverse complement strand
GCCCAAGAACATTGTAATCATAAGCCCACATCTTGGAACCGGGCGCCGTGACCGTGCTTACTCGCCCAACATCCGTGTAGGTGTAGACCGTCTCGTGGCCATGATAATCACTCATGGTCAGCACATTCCCCGCGGCATCATAGGTGTAGTCCAGCGTGCCTCCGTCGTAATCCGTGATGCGCGTCAGCCGTCCGCCCGCATCATAGGCATAACGCAGCCCGCCGCCGCCCATCCAGTCAGAAATCTTGGTCAGGGCCTGCCTTCCGTCATAATAATAATAGGCATCATAGGTATTGGCGCCCGATGTATACCGCACGCGGGTCAACAACCCCGTCGTATCGCTGTAAAAGTTTTCCGTGGGATCGATGTTCGCGTACAATCCAGCCGCAATCTTAGTGGCCCGACCCTTGGCGTCATACAAATAACGCTGAAACGCCGTGCCATCGTAATTGACGTAATTCAACTGCCCCGTCGAATAATACCCGTAGGTGAAAACACTCCCTTCCCCGTCCGTCACCGTGGACAATCGCTTCAGGCTGTCGTAGGTATAGGTTGTGTCGCCGACTGCATCGGAAGTCTTGGTCAGGTCGCCCAGGAAGTGGTAGTAGCTGTAAGTCGTTTTCCCGTCCGAATCCGTGACCGAGGTCACACGCCCGATGTCGTCATACGCCATGGCCTGCGTCACACCGCTGCCCGATGGGAACTCGACCTCCGTCAGGCGTCCCAAGGCATCGTATTCGTAATCCGTCGCGACATCCATAGCATCGGTCACCTTGGTCTGCAGCCCAAGCGCATCGTACTCGAACTCGGTCTCATTACCCAAGGGATCACGAACCTTGGTCAAGACCCCGCCGCCATTGCCGCAGCCTCCGCACCCGGCATAGGCATAATAATGGTACGTGTCTTTCCCGCGGGGATCCGTGATTCGCGTCAGGTTGTTATGCACGTCGTAATACATGGTTGCGCTGTTGCCATTCGGGTCGGTGACGGCAGTGTTGTTGCCGGATCCATCGTAGGCGTAGACCGTGTGGTGGCCCAGCGGGTCGGTCTTCGTGATGACCTGCCCGTAGGCATCATAGACCATCTGGTGGCCGCTGCTCGCAACCGCCGGATGGGTGACCTTGGTCACGCGCCAACTCGCGTCGTAATAGTAGTACGAATCCGTCCCATCGGACTCAGTCACCCGCGTCGGATACAGATCGCTGGACGACGCATAATGGAACGTGCTGGCCGCGCCATCCATACCGGCACTGGTGGAAACCCGCCCCTTCGCGGTATACGAATAGGTCGCAAGCGTTGTCGCTCCCGGACCCTTCTCCTTGGTCAGGTCATAGTTGGTGTCGTATTCGTAGCTCCACCGCTCGTAATTGGACAGGTCGCCATAATAGTAATCCTCGTATTTGATCCGGCTCGGATCGTCCGAACCGCGCGGGGTATAAACATACTTGCTCCTTGCAGTCCCCCCAACGGAATTGGTGACCGTACAGACACTGCTCGAGATGTTGCGGTCGTAGCGGGTGCGGAGCCCCTGGCAGTTGTCGAGGTCGATGCGGTAGGCCTCCCACTCCCCATCGCCGTTCTGACCGAACGACCAGGTGAAATCAACATCGTTGCCAGCCTTGTCGGTAATCTTCGTGAGGAACCGGGAGCCGGAAGCGCTGGCATCGCTCGCATAGGCAAAGGTAACGTCATTGTTCTGGTCATCCGTCACCTTCGTCAATTCGTCACTGTCATTGTAAGCGTAATCGACGCTCTCAAGCACCGCCGTGCTGCTCTTGAGTTCGACCTTCGTAATCAGGCTGCCCGAATAGCTCAGGCGCAAATGCTGCACATCGCCCGAAGGCCCGGAAACCTTCGTAAGCCTACCCGCGCCCACGGCCCCGTCGTAAGCAAACGAGATGGCGTTGCCGCTGGCATCTTTTATGGCCTCAAGCCGGGCGTACCGGTACGAATCGGCTGTAGGCGCGGTGAACTCGTACGTCGTCTCACCCGGCACCCGCATGGTAAACGCCCCCGTGGCGACCGTACGGTAAAACACGACACCCTTCTCGGAAGTCACCCCTTCCGAAGACCGGGCGTAGAAATCCGCCCCCCAACCCGTCCCGAAGTAACTGTACGTGCGGGCCGTCCCGCTCTCGTCAAAGAGCACGGCCGTCTCAGGAATGCCGCTCCCATTAGGCTCCGACGTCCGGATGTGCACGTTCAGGTTATGGGTCCAGCCCTCGCCAATGGTGTTGCTCCACGGCAACGAGCTATCGGTATACGCTCCGTTTGGGTACCCCTTCTCGTTCAGGTACTGGCGCTGAAACACCAGCGCCATCGGACCGCGAAGCGAAATGGCCGCATCCGTCGGATCCAAGGTCAACATCGTCGCCATGGGGAAAATCTTGGGATCAACACCGGGACTCGCCACGCCAGAATACGCGTGGACGCACTCCAGCCTTCCGCTCGAACCGCCACCATGCGAGCTCGAACCTCCTATTCTAGTAGCGTCCTGGTCGCACCTTCCGTTGCTGCAGGGGCCCCCTTCGGTGCTCCTAAAATACATAACCGGGCCTCTCGTGGGGCCGCCTCCACCGCTTCCCTCTCCGCCGCCGCCATCAGGTGCGGTGCAGTCTTCATATTTGCAGCATCTACCTGTCCTGGGATTGCGCTTATCGCAGGTCCGCGGCGGGCACGGCGGTTCCGACGGCGGGCCGCCGTCCCCCCACGATGTCCCCCCGCGAATTGCCTCGAGCACCCGCGGCGCGAGCGAAGAAGCCACCATCGCGCGGGAAGTGGCTGGCGACAGGGCATGACCCGCCCAGGCAGACTCGAAATCCCTACGAACAATGGATGTAGCGAGACCGGCTTCCATCGCGAACACCGATTCGTCATCAAAACCTGTCACAAACACAAAATGCTCGCCATCAACATGCGCGATAAACGGAGCGCCAACCTCCTCAAGAGCAGACGCTTTCACACCAGAGAGAGAACACCCATGGAGCGCAGCCGCCTCGATAAGACCCTGCATGCTCGTACCCGTATCATCCGTGCCAGCCTCTTCGGCCAACTCCTCCACGCTCGCCTCGACACCCCGCAATGCCAGCAGTTCATGCAAGGCCTCCGGACCGCATAGCTTAGCGAGGGGAGGACCATCCACAGGCTCAAGGCGGTAGACTTCCTGCGAATCGTAGAGATAGCTCAGCACAAAATCGAGGTCATTCCCGGCAGCCACCGCCTGAGGGGTCCCAGGATAGGATTGAATGACCTCCCGGTAAAAGGCCACCGCGCCCCGGTAATCGCCTGCCGTCAAGAACACCCCGGCGAGACGCAGCAAGGCCTTCGGAACCAACTCGCTGCTCGGATGTTCGAGCAGAAAATCCTGATACCTCCCGGCGACTTCCGCGCTGTCCTCGGGATAGAGGTGCTGGAAGATAATCGCCTTGTGATAGGCGATACGGGCAGCGTCGCCACCGCGACGCGTCCATTCCGCCTTTTCCTCGTACCACCGCAGCGCCTCCTGGTATCTCTCGAGAGACGCGTAAGCCACACCAATCACGTAGGTTATGTGACCCTTGATCCAGTAGGCCGTATAGGGATCGTCCAAAATGTCCTGGACATACGACTGCCGGGCCTCGGCTAACACATTTGCGTGGTGGAGATCGGCTGCGCCGCGATTATGGTGACGGTACCATTCGTAATGGGTAAGACTGGCATGGGCGCTCATGCGGGCGATGCACGGCGTCTCAAGCCGGGTCAGTCGGTGAAGCTCGTTTACCACTTCGGAGAGATCGGTCAAGCCGTAGTCCGACGCCTGGGCCTCCATCTCATAGAAAACACCCACTACCGCTATCTGAAACGGCGCCTCCGGGTGCTCGCGAATGAGCTGCAGTGTTTTGCCACGGGTCTTCTGATAGCGCCCAACCGCCAACTCCATGTTCCCATTCTTCAACGCCGCCTCAGCAGTGATGCCAAAGTAGTCTTGAATGGCGTACTTCCCGTACGGGCCCATGGCTTCCCACGCGGGAAGGCTCGCATCGACCGCGTCGCGCTCGCCGGCAGATACAGAAGGTTCCACCACCGCCCTGCCAATGGTCGCAAGGCCGGTGTCCGCCTTCAGCGCCTCGCTTGTCCCCGGATAGCTGTTGATAATACCAACGTACGCCGATAGCGCGCCTGGATAATCCCCGGAAAGCCGCGCCGCTTCCGCCGCCTGAAGCGCCGCTGCCGCCTCCGGAGGCCCCGCGGGATCCGGGACGGGGTAATCCAGCGATGCACCCTGCGCCGCCTGCAACGCAGCAATGAGGTCGTCGGCAACAGGCAGGTCCGCCCGCGCCAACTGCATCCTCCTATACCCTTCGCCAGTGCCGGAGTTCGAAGCCACGGGCCGGCCTAACGGCACAGGGCCATGTTCAACATCCACTGACTTCGGGCCGGCGCTCGCACCGGCGTACACTTCCTGAACGCTCGGCGCCTGCGGTACTTCCACTTCCGCAGCCCCAGCCTCCGCGGACAGCGGCAACGCATTCCACACCCCCACAGCCGAGGGAAAGAAAGTCAGGATGGTCATGATCGCGACCAGCCGAAAGAAGGGCCTGCACGTGTCAAACAGAAGCATTGTCCAATACTCCCAGCGGTTAATACGCCGCTCCCCTACCTTATTGGACCCACACCTCGCGGTGCCTGATGCCCTGAAAACGCTTGTGGAAGAGCCTTATTGACTCCTTGTGCGGCAGGAATACCCGGAAAGGAAATGCGACCCCTCGTTCTATGCGGTGAGTCCCTCTTGTGCCCAAGTACTCACGCCATAGTAATGCCAACTTACCATCAAAGCGATAAAGTGTCAACCCCCCTTTTCGTCTATTTCCAACAAGGGAACAGAGAAAAGCACTTAAGTAGCGGGAATTTCATAGGTTGCATACTCTATGAGGACACTGTAAGGCGGAACGCTCAGGACCCAATACTCCCGAAAATGCCCACCTCGCGCACCTCTTCCACAGGCCCTTCCCTCACGCGCAGACGCAGTTTCCCGGTCACATCGCCCAAAGGAGCACGCTCAGTCACGCGCAGACTGATGCGAAAACGCTTGCGGGGCTCGAGTTCGGTTACAACGGGGTCGATACCCGGGATCGTACACTCGGCCTTCACAATCTCCAGGTCATTTTCGCCTGTGACCTCGATGCCTGGCACGGGTTCTCCCCGACGCGCGCCGTCAAACACGATAACTTTTGGCGTGACGGTACATTCGACACCGACGAGGCGAGCTTTGACAACGACGGTTTGTCTGGGCTTGCGTTCGACGTCGGTTTCCACCTCAAATCGGGCATTCAGGGTGTTCGCATCGAGCGGCGCAGTGTATCGAATCTCGATCCGATACGCGTCCGGAGGCATCTGAGAGGCCCCGGCCCCCTCGCCGGCATCGGCTTCCGAGCTGATTGGGGCCCAGGAGACCTGCAGTTCGTCCGAGGCCTTGATCGCCCTCAACTGCACGGGGCGACTTCCGTTCCGGCGCAAGAGGCAGGATGCTGTAACCGTTTCCCCGCGCTTCACGCGGCCGAAATCAACTTGCGGCGGTTCGAGCACGTATTCGGGGATGATATCGCCCTCGACCTCAATCGGCGCGCAACACGAGTCGAGGGCATCGGTACAAACGACGACACGTCCTTGAACCGCGTCGCTGCGATAGTCCTTGAGGTGCAACACGATGCGCAAGGCGGCGGATTCGCCAGGCTCAAGGCGCTGTTTATCCGCCTTGGCGCTGGTGCAGGGGCACGTGGATTTGACGGCGGTGATGCCAACGCCAGCCGTCCCGGTGTTGGTGAGGGTAATGATTTTCTCAGGGCTCTTCTCGGGAGAGACTTTCCCGAAGTTCACGCGGTACGTTGACACTTCGAGTACGGGACGAGCCGGCGCCTCTTCCTCGGCACCGAGGCAACCGAAAGAAGAGAAAAGAAGAAGACATGTTAGCGGCATTCTAAGGTTCATCGGCGGGCGCCTCCTGTGAAACGGGCGTGGTATGGCGTTTTGCCGCCCGAACATCGGACCACGCGCCGGGAAGGAAGAACAGGCCCGGCAGGGCTGGTCCCAGCGCGGAGAGCAGATGGGCGATGAGCGTGTAAGCAACGGCATCATCGGGGTCCATGCCGGGGTTCACGAGATACAACGCGACTAGGCACAGCACGTGAAAGGTTCCCAAGGCCCCGGGCCCCGACGGCAACAGATGCGCGAACGTCGCGAGGCCATTGATCGCCACGGAGGTCAAGGAAGCCTGTCGCATACTCAACGAAAAGGAGCACAAGAGCGGAATCGGGGCCAAGACGAAGAGCGCCCAGCAAAGAAACGCCATTGCTTGCCCACCCCAGAAGAGGCGTACTTCGCCCATTACATCGACAGTGGCGGAAACCTGCTCAAAGGCCGCAGCGAGACGTGGGGCCAAGCGCGGGATGTATCTTTGGGCGAAACTGACGAGCAGCTTATGCGTGGCGTCCTGCCACCGGTAGAGCATCGCGCAGAAGACAGCCCCGCCGGCCACGGCGAGGGCGAAGAAGCCCAAGGCCGCGTAGAGCGTCTTCGGCGGAATGATGATTGCGTTCTCCAGGAGGCCGCCGAGGTTCATGTGAATGCCTTCGCCCAGTGGCGCTACCCAGAAGACCGCCATTGCCAGCAAAAGGATCGGGAGCAGGTCCTGGAACCGAGCAAGTACAACTGCGGAGAGCGTGCGCGCAAAACCAAGTTCGGTGCTCCGCGCAAGAACAAAAGCCTTGAGGAATTCGCCGCCGCGCATGGGTAGCAGGAAGTTCCCGAGGTAACCAAGTGAAAGCGCACGAAATGCGGCAGGGAAGCGGGCTTGCTCCGGATTGCCCATCAGCCATTGCCATTGGAGCGTGCGCAGGGGAAAACTGACGTACGATATTGCGAGGGTGAGCAGAACGGGCCAGAGCGAAATCCTCTGGATGGCATCCCAGACTCCGCGTAGGTCCGCCTTGTACAGTATCCACGCCAGGAGGAGAAAGCTCATAGCGAAACCCAGGACGTGTTTGATAACGCCCTTTGCCGTGCGGCTCGGCCAAGCGGCGCTAGGTGCTTTTTCGCCGACGTCAGACATATCGTTCTGAGAGGGCCCCTCTTGTCCCGCCTTGAAAGGCCTTGCGGAGACGATTATGAGAAAAGGCTTGCCCATTCGTCAAAACCGGATTATATTAGGCAACCGCATAGGTGCAGTTCAGTGGCCATGCCGCCGATTGACAGGGCGGGAATGTGTCGAAAGATGATGCGGATACTCATCTTTTCACTGCCGGGTATTGGAGACACGCTGCTCTTCCTGCCTGCCCTCCGGGTGTTGCGAAAGGCCATGCCCGGCGCGCACATCACGGTCGTCACCATGTTCGAGGGCTCCCGAGCGGTTGTAGAACTCGCCGGCGACGCGGATGAAGCGGTCAACTTCGAATTCTGGCGAAACGGGGCGTGGCAGGCGTTGCGGTTTGTCCTGGGTCTTCGAAAGCGGCGGTTTGACGCCTGTATTCTGGCCTACCCGGCCAACAGGCCCGAGTACAACCTGATTGCGCGGCTATCCTGCGCGAAGGTGCGCTTGGGGCACCGCTATAACCACCTCGGCTTCGTTTGCCTGAATTGGCTCCAGAACCGCTTGGTGCATGAGGATGATTCGCTCACGAACATCGAAGAGAACCTGCGACTCGCCGAATTGCTTGCCGGTCAGCGCAGCTCGGTGGAGAACCTACGGCTCCGCATACCGGATCCCCATGCGCGCAGGGCCAACGCATGGTTGGATGAACGCGGACTTGCCAGAACAAGACCGTTGATTGGATTCCATCCCGGCGGCAGCACGAGAAAGAATCACGAGCACAAGCGGTGGCCTGCGGAGCGATTCGGCGAACTCGGAGCACAATTGCTGAAGAAGACAGCAGCGCGCATCCTGGTTTTCGGTGGAGATAAAGAGCGTGACGTGAAGGAATCTATCGCTGGGATGATCGGGGCGGCCGCCTGCACGGTTGATACCGAAGACTTCTCGCTTTCAGCAGCGTTAATTGGGCAATGCGATCACTTCGTCTCCAACGATACGGCCCTTCTGCATCTCGCCGCGTTCCTGGGAGTACCCGCTACAGGCATCTTTGGCCCCACAAATGCAGCATGGGTTCGTGTACCCGGCGCCTGGAGGCAGGAAGCCACCCTTGGCTTGCCCTGCCAACCGTGCTTTTACTATTCGCCGAGGCATTTGAGATGCGCGCAGGGGGATTTTCAGTGCCTTTCCGGACTTTCGACCGGCCACGTATTGGATTTGCTGCTCCAGGCTTTGGAATCCGAAAAGCCATTAACATCTCGTGAGCAGTATGGCACAAAGTAAGCCCAATAACGGGTCCCCAAATTCCGCTCCAGTTGAATTGGGCGTTTCGGACCGGCTTTGGCCCGACGGCATTGGACCGAACTTCCTGATCCTCGCACTGATTTCCACGGTGGTCTTCTGGGACGTGTTCACGCACCCTCACCTGATGCTCTGGGCCAGCGACATCGTCCGCGCCCACAGCACTTACAAGATCGTCCAGTGGCGAAGCTGGTGGGAATATGGCTCGTTCCCTCTTTGGGACCCAACCGTGTTTTGCGGCAAGTCGATTGTGGGGGATCCGCTTCCCGCCGTCCTAAATCCCTTTGCAGTGCTCTTCTGGCTGATACCGTCGCCCTCCCTCTTTGGTTTCTACTTCTGGTTCTACATAACCTTAGGCGCGTGGGGGATGTTTCTTTTTGCCCGCGAGCGGGAATGTACGCCTGTTGGTGCCGTGCTTGCGGCAACAGCCTTTGCGCTGAGCGGGAAGACCGCGGGACACGTGTTCGCGGGGCACGCCGAATTGCTTTCGACCGCACTCGGGTTTCCGTGGATTCTGTGGGCGGTTGAGCGAATCTGCAAGAAGCCGGGATTTGGGCGTGCGGTCCTGCTAGGACTCGTGCTCACGTTGACCGCAACGTGCGGCAGCGTGCAAATGATGTATCTGCACACCCTATTCGCCACCGCGTATCTCGCGCTCCGCATGCTGCCAGATGTGTTCGCGAAGGCGTACGGGGCCGTGGCCATCCGGGGGGCGACATACGTCGGCGGGTTTGTCGTTTTTGCGCTCGGGGGTGCGGCGTGGTGGTTCCCCATAATGCGACAGACGCTGCTTCTCAGCGCGCGCTCGGAAGGCGTGACGTTCGAGTTTGCCACCATGAACAGCATGGGCTACGGCGACCTCTGGCGTTTCATTTGGCCGTTCCAGGGACAGCCCGCTCCGCAAGCGCTGCAGGGAGACGCGGCAAACGCCTTCTTCTGGGAAACCGCGAACTATCCGGGAATCATAACGCTGTGTCTGGCCATTGCAGCGGTTGTCGTCCTCAAAAACCGCTACCAAGTTTGGTCGCTCGCGGGACTGGCGATTCTGGCGATCATGCTGGCCTTGGGCGAGCATAGCCCATTCTACTGGCTCGCCTTCCATGTTGTTCCCGGTTTCAAGCTCTTCCGAGCGCCCGGACGGATGCTGTTTTATGCGAACTTCTTCGTAGCCATACTCGCGGGAATGTTCCTGTCGCAGGAACGCATAGCGCGGTACCGATGGTTTCTACCAGTTCTGGTGTGCGTGACCCTGGAATCCGCTTTGCTTCTCCCCTTAGTTCTGCCTGCATCAATACTCAAGCCGGGATTCGGGACATGGTGGCCGTTGGCTATCACCGGCATCCTCGCCCCGCTGTCCATCCTGTGGGCCTACGGTGCCTTGAAACCTCCCCATTGGCGCGTGCTCGCGGTTGTTCTTCTTGTCATCGAGCTTTTCTATATCTGGCAGCCCCACATCAACATGGTCGCTACAAAACGCGTCCTGCCAAGCCTGGCTGCCGCAGAGTTCCTTGAGAAGCGAAGACAGGAAGAGGTTTTCCGAATCTATGATCCGACGTTCACCATAGACCAACAAATCGCGGCGCGCCACGGACTGGAAATCATCACGGGCTATCACCCCGGCATCTACGCGCACCACCTTGATCTTTACAAGAAGCTCTGGCGGCAGGACGATTCCGACCTTGTCGAGCTACGCATGCACTCTCCCAGCGAACTGGGCTGTCCAAACATCCTCGACCTTATGAACGTCAAGTATGTTATGGCATATGAGCCATATCTTGGCCCGGAATACGAGCGCGTCTTCACGACACCCGCACACGAATTTGAGCAGCCGCGACACGTGTTTCGTCGAGAAGCCGGACTACCCCGAGTGTTTCTGGTTGCCAAAGCCATCATGCCCCAACAGGACCGCGCGGCTATCGACGAATTGTGCGCCTTGAATCCCAAACAGGAATGTGTGGTCGAGGCAGACCCTGTGGAAGGGAGTGCAGAGTATCAAGAAATCTCAGCAAAGCGGAACGCTTTCGGAGACTGGACGCTCAGCTTCACGACCGACCACCCGGGCATTGTCGTTCTGTCTGAAAGCTGGCACCCCGACTGGCGAGCAACCGACGGAAACAAGCCGTTGGAAATCCGCCGCGTCAACTACGGACAAATCGGCATACCAATATCTCCGGGAGAGCACATGCTCCGCGTCAGATACTATCCACGGGATTTCTTCTTGGGATGTCTGTTATCCGCGAGCACGTGGGGCTTGCTGGTCGCACTTACTCTTACTTTGATGCTAATTCGCCGCAAGATGAGCGTCCGACATGATGGTCCAGCCGCTCTATGAAGGTTGGGGGCGCGATGGTGACCATCGTGTAGTGCCCGATACGGGTCGCAAAGTCTGATCAATGGGCGGCGCCGTGTCTGGCCTTCAGTTCCTCGGAGACCCTTCTGCTTCTTGCGGTCCTCAACCCCGGCCTTTTCGGTCAGAAAACGCCCTTTCCGCGACACGCGCTTTGAGCGTGCCCTGTTAAAAAGACACCCCAGCCATAGTGCCTAACGTACCCGAGACTGCTCAGGCCCGAAAACCGTGCGAAACCTGGCGTTTCTAGCGCAGGAACGCCCATTGAACAGCAGACCGAACATATGAGACCCAGTCTAGATAGGCAGCCGTGCTCGTGCGGGATGCCAGAAATAGGAGGGCAAGTGCCTTTACGTTTGACGGGCAGTCATCCAAAGCATGCGATGAAGGGTATACCGTCGAGAAAAAGCAATCTGGGCCGTTTTCCGGCATTACCAGCTCATCGGGCGTGAGAATACGGTCACGGCCGCCCCCAGCCACAGTTTAGGAGGCTGCGGTCGGCCCTCACGCGCCAGTTCAGATGTACGTCAGCGCGTCTCGGTCCTTCCGCTCCCCAGCGTGCCCGCGCCTTTCGCGCAGGGATTCAGCAAGGTCCGCCAGCCGTCTCAACGCCTTCGCGAACTTGTTGGAGAACACCCATCCTTCCCGGCACCCGTACTTTTGACCGAACCGGGAAACGTGGTCAATCAGGCCCAGCCGGCGCATCTTTGCACGCACCGTTTCAAGCGCACGGCGACTCACACCAAATTTGTCCGCTATCGGTTCAAGAACAGGCACGAACTGGCCCTCCGCCCACTTCAACTCGATGAACACAGCCAGGAAAACTTTCTGATGCCGCTTATTGCCCGGAAAGAACACGACAGCCAACTCGTCCAGATCCTGAATGCGAGTGATCCTGCTGTGGTTCACGTCAATCTTCGTGCTTGCCAACACCCCTCACCCCCGCGGCTTGCCCCGTTGACTCCAACGCCCTCCGGCGCATCTCGGCGCGGTCCCGCGCCACCTCCAACGCCATCTGCCTCAGCTCGGCACCGAAGCGGGACTCTATCCAACAGATCGTGCAATATGCCTGGACGTACACCTCGTTAAAGACGCGATTGAATCGCCAGCGCACGCCCTGCCGCGTCACACCGAAAACGGCCTCGATCTTCTCCCCATAATTACGGCGCAAAACCATGTGAGCCACGGGCCGCAGGCGAAGCTCGACCGACAAGTCCTTATCGTCCATGAGCCGCCCTAGCTTCGCGACGAACTCAGCATCCTTCTGCGTCAGCTTCACGCCGCATCACCAACAAATCGTTTCCGTATTGAGCCAGGTCCACTTCCCGCTCCTGTTCCATGAACACAAGCGTCATGAACCGGCGCGCCCGATCCCGGCGCGGGTCGCTGTTCAGAGCGGGTACCTGGCTGAACAAGACCGCATCTTCATGCACGCCTTGCCAAATGACTTCCCGATAAGCATCCATGACAAAGGGGTCGTCATCCCAGAAGCCACCGTCCCCCAAAGAAACGGCGGTTTCCGCAAGCGAGTCCAAAGCATCTGCCAAACCGGGAATACTGTCCAACGCCGGCACATCCGAGACCAGCAATTCCCCGGACCGCGACTCCGCCACGCGCCGGCGAAGCTCTTCAACCTTCAGACGCCGGCGTTCGCGAGACTCCCTCATACGCTCGGAAAAATATCCGGCGTTAAAGAGCCTTTCATCAAACAGGAACCGGGAAGGTACCGGTGCCCCGCATTGCCGGCATGCGTAATGCACCCGCCGAAACACCAGAGACGCGCCGCAACAAGGGCTTTGCTGAAACTCCACAGTCGGGTCCAGACTCGAGCGACACGCCTCGCACGAGGCCCGTCCAGAGCCTGTCATGACCAGTCTTCCTCCGCAAGCGGGACACGCGTGACCGGAAAGAAGCACTTCATAGTAAAAGGCCCGGACCCACTCGCGCAGGACCTCAAGCCGACTGACCACAAGGCCCAACCCATCGAGTAACGCGTTATTTTGGGTCACGATAATGACCTCTCCGCGGACTGATTTCTCTCGTCCACCGCAAATGCGCAAATCGAATGGCGAGGATCGCCGCCATGCCACAACACCCGAACGGAATGACTGGAGGTGTTGAACTCCTCGACAATCGGAAAGCCCTGCACATCACCAAAGGAACCCCTCGGCAACGCAACAAAGTATTTTCCCACTGGCAGGTAGGGCACGGAGAAGCGCCCATCCACAACAGGCGCCTTGCCAATGGGCGGACAATTCTCCAGAGCCCACATGACAGACTCGAAGGAACCGTTGGGAGCAACGAACAAAGAAACAGCACTACCCGGCCTTGCCGACGCAGTAAGCCTTCCCGTCACGTTAAACAAAGGCCTGCGCACCGCCAGCCAACCGCACGGATTACTGAACCACCACCGCCCGCCCAGCGAC
>Ga0209201_1003693_pt1 | contig 13148 bp, 4 predicted proteins | sample AD_UKC055_MetaG_FD_184411 | JGI IMG/M metagenome (GOLD analysis project Ga0209201, IMG submission 184411) | Active sludge microbial communities of municipal wastewater-treating anaerobic digesters from USA - AD_UKC055_MetaG (SPAdes) (version 2) | ecosystem: Engineered > Bioreactor > Anaerobic >... | reverse complement strand
GTTAAATAAGACGAGTTTGCGTAAAATCTAACGTTATTTGAGAAAAAGTGATGATCAAGAGACAGAAAATATTGATGTTTTATTGCAGATTTCAGAGAATATATTTTTCTGAATTTTCTGTAGTTATCATCGGCTATGCTGTCTAAGTCCTTTATCCACTAAACCAAGGATTGAAACGTCCCTGGTAGGGAATCCAAAGAATGGAAAGCCTACGTCTAAGTCCTTTATCCACTAAACCAAGGATTGAAACCCCAAATAATCGTGGAGCTCCTTTTCCACCCTATGTCTGTCTAAGTCCTTTATCCACTAAACCAAGGATTGAAACGTATGTTCCAGCTGATACATTGGCATCTCACGGATTTCGTCTAAGTCCTTTATCCACTAAACCAAGGATTGAAACAAATGGCAGTGAATTCCCAAACTAAGGCAGGGCGATCTTGTCTAAGTCCTTTATCCACTAAACCAAGGATTGAAACCACCATATATCAGCTCTGACTACTCGCTTCGGCTCGTCTAAGTCCTTTATCCACTAAACCAAGGATTGAAACGGTTTCGCAATGCCGCCAGTAGGGTCTTGCGCTTCGGTGTCTAAGTCCTTTATCCACTAAACCAAGGATTGAAACACCAGATTGGCTTCTTTTGGACACGAAACCATATCCTCGTCTAAGTCCTTTATCCACTAAACCAAGGATTGAAACAACTCTCTATTCACAACTATAATTTAACATATTTTCCGTCTAAGTCCTTTATCCACTAAACCAAGGATTGAAACTAATAAAGCCCTTAACGTTCTTGGCAAGATAATAAAGTCTAAGTCCTTTATCCACTAAACCAAGGATTGAAACCTGGCAAAGAGCATCTTGAAAAAGTCAGAAAAATGCGGTCTAAGTCCTTTATCCACTAAACCAAGGATTGAAACATCAATTAGAGCATTTTGTTTGGACTGTATGGGTAAGTCTAAGTCCTTTATCCACTAAACCAAGGATTGAAACACTTCATCGGAAGTCCCGACACACTCCAGACAATACGTCTAAGTCCTTTATCCACTAAACCAAGGATTGAAACTTTTTTGCTCAACCGGAAAACTGGGGATTGATATTTGTCTAAGTCCTTTATCCACTAAACCAAGGATTGAAACTAGTTATTAATCTAAAATCATCGGCTTATCTCAGTGTCTAAGTCCTTTATCCACTAAACCAAGGATTGAAACTATGAACGTTCTACACATACAGCAGGCACGAACACAGTCTAAGTCCTTTATCCACTAAACCAAGGATTGAAACTCGAACTACTACATATTTAACAGCCTTGATTTTTCACGTCTAAGTCCTTTATCCACTAAACCAAGGATTGAAACACAGAATTTCATATATTTTGGTTGCGTTATTTAGGATGTCTAAGTCCTTTATCCACTAAACCAAGGATTGAAACCTACGAAGTCTTACATGCGAAGTCAATCAGTCTAAAAAGTCTAAGTCCTTTATCCACTAAACCAAGGATTGAAACCTGGAGGTATTATTCAGTTAATGGTCGTGCTGATGGGTCTAAGTCCTTTATCCACTAAACCAAGGATTGAAACCCGCTACTGTTTCATGATCGCGGATTTTCTAATTGAGTCTAAGTCCTTTATCCACTAAACCAAGGATTGAAACTTAATAAAGAAATAACCGCAAGTAGAACATCGATGATCTTGTCTAAGTCCTTTATCCACTAAACCAAGGATTGAAACTTGAATTGACTAAGTCTGGTCGCCCGCATTTTCACAGTCTAAGTCCTTTATCCACTAAACCAAGGATTGAAACTCGATCCATTTCTCCCAATTAACCTTTGCGCCACCGGTCTAAGTCCTTTATCCACTAAACCAAGGATTGAAACATAGAGCGCGGCCATCGGCTACACCCTGCTCATCGCCGTCTAAGTCCTTTATCCACTAAACCAAGGATTGAAACCTCTAACAATACAACCGGTAGTATAAAAAGTTCTTGGTCTAAGTCCTTTATCCACTAAACCAAGGATTGAAACATAGCTATTACGTCGGCAGTATTGCCCGCGTGAATATGGTCTAAGTCCTTTATCCACTAAACCAAGGATTGAAACATGATCGCAGATTTTCTAATTGACTTGAATCCCAGTGTCTAAGTCCTTTATCCACTAAACCAAGGATTGAAACCTCGTTCGCGAATATGCGAAATCGGGTATTGGCTATGTCTAAGTCCTTTATCCACTAAACCAAGGATTGAAACTCCTAAAGTTCGGTATTTCCGGATTCTCGAGTTCACGTCTAAGTCCTTTATCCACTAAACCAAGGATTGAAACTCATGTGAATTCTATCGATATATTCGCAGACCTTTTTTGTCTAAGTCCTTTATCCACTAAACCAAGGATTGAAACGTCTTGAACACATAACCACAATGTGGACATCTTAAGGTCTAAGTCCTTTATCCACTAAACCAAGGATTGAAACTGATTCACGGATGAACGAAAGTCCCGATGATTTATTTGTCTAAGTCCTTTATCCACTAAACCAAGGATTGAAACTACATAATATATCATTATGCATAGGTCGAAAATTTATGTCTAAGTCCTTTATCCACTAAACCAAGGATTGAAACACACGAGTAATGCAGAAGAAAGTAAAGCCGTTTTTAGTCTAAGTCCTTTATCCACTAAACCAAGGATTGAAACGTTTGGGTGGGATTCGTGGGATAATATGATTATTCCAAGTCTAAGTCCTTTATCCACTAAACCAAGGATTGAAACATGCTTTCGGACCAGAATCGCTGATTGCACCAGAAGTCTAAGTCCTTTATCCACTAAACCAAGGATTGAAACATTTTAGCCATGATATTTTCCTTTCTTTAGATAGATTGTCTAAGTCCTTTATCCACTAAACCAAGGATTGAAACTGATGTAGCCGAAAGCATGACCCGGATCAACGACATGGTCTAAGTCCTTTATCCACTAAACCAAGGATTGAAACTCGCTTGAATAGCAGAAACCAACTTGTATTGACGTTGTCTAAGTCCTTTATCCACTAAACCAAGGATTGAAACAAAGAATTGAGTCCTTTAAAATTTTGAGAACTAAAGTCTAAGTCCTTTATCCACTAAACCAAGGATTGAAACAAAATATATAAAAAATGATGATAAAAAGGTAGAGAAGTCTAAGTCCTTTATCCACTAAACCAAGGATTGAAACCGGACAGAATTGAGTTGGATTTGGTATGAGTAGTAGTCTAAGTCCTTTATCCACTAAACCAAGGATTGAAACATTTTAGCCATGATATTTTCCTTTCTTTAGATAGATTGTCTAAGTCCTTTATCCACTAAACCAAGGATTGAAACACGATAAGGAGTACGAAATGGAAAGAATTGATGTATGTCTAAGTCCTTTATCCACTAAACCAAGGATTGAAACATTTTCTGGAGACATAGATAATTCCGGCATTCAGAGTCTAAGTCCTTTATCCACTAAACCAAGGATTGAAACATTTATCAAATTTAGCCATAATGAATATTTATGGATATTGTCTAAGTCCTTTATCCACTAAACCAAGGATTGAAACAGAAATATGTCATCAATTAGGTCATTCCCGAAGGCAGTGTCTAAGTCCTTTATCCACTAAACCAAGGATTGAAACATCTCATCCTCTAATATCTTTTTCTCGTCTTCGAGTGTCTAAGTCCTTTATCCACTAAACCAAGGATTGAAACTTCAATTCGGCAATTTCTTTAGCGTCGGCCGCCGTTTGTCTAAGTCCTTTATCCACTAAACCAAGGATTGAAACGCCAAGCTGGAAAGGCTGGAGTTTTGAAAATTCAACGATGTCTAAGTCCTTTATCCACTAAACCAAGGATTGAAACCAGAGTAGAATTCTTCTGGTGCAATCAGCGATTCTGGTCTAAGTCCTTTATCCACTAAACCAAGGATTGAAACTATCCTTAATTATTTATTGGATGATACTAAAACAAAGTCTAAGTCCTTTATCCACTAAACCAAGGATTGAAACTATGTTTGGTGGGATAAAGATTCATCACCCACTACTTTTGTCTAAGTCCTTTATCCACTAAACCAAGGATTGAAACTTCTGCTCCAACAATACAATTCGCCGAATAAACCTGTCTAAGTCCTTTATCCACTAAACCAAGGATTGAAACTTTTTATTAATTTGGTCAGTACCAGTAATAATACTTGGTCTAAGTCCTTTATCCACTAAACCAAGGATTGAAACATTGACGGTTTTCACCTTCCAAACGCTGGATAATCGTCTAAGTCCTTTATCCACTAAACCAAGGATTGAAACCTAAAGACCAAAATCAAGTTGCTTGAATCGAAGGAGATGTCTAAGTCCTTTATCCACTAAACCAAGGATTGAAACCCAAATCGGAAGTCAATCCGAAAGGCACCTTCATGGATGTCTAAGTCCTTTATCCACTAAACCAAGGATTGAAACACGAACAGCTGTTGTAAGCTTGAAAACCCAATAACCCTGTCTAAGTCCTTTATCCACTAAACCAAGGATTGAAACGGACTACGATGACCGACACATTCGGCAGTGGTGTCGGTCTAAGTCCTTTATCCACTAAACCAAGGATTGAAACCGTGGTAGGTGTCTGATCGAGGAACGAATACAAAAAGCGTCTAAGTCCTTTATCCACTAAACCAAGGATTGAAACATGCGAGCACCGGAACATCGAGAGAGAAGAACTATGTCTAAGTCCTTTATCCACTAAACCAAGGATTGAAACTGGTCGTCTTGTTTTGGACGGGAAAGAATTGAAATATGTCTAAGTCCTTTATCCACTAAACCAAGGATTGAAACCCAATTCCGTTCTGGTTAGTCGGTGACACATCCACGTCTAAGTCCTTTATCCACTAAACCAAGGATTGAAACGTCGGTGACACATCCACACGGGCAGGTTCAGGTAGAGTCTAAGTCCTTTATCCACTAAACCAAGGATTGAAACCGATTTTTCTTCGGAGTCTTTTAGTCCGAAAAGAACGGTCTAAGTCCTTTATCCACTAAACCAAGGATTGAAACTTGATTAAATAGCAATTTATCATATATTATGAGATATGTCTAAGTCCTTTATCCACTAAACCAAGGATTGAAACCCGGCGGCTATAAAAGATTACGCGAATTATCCAAAAAAGTCTAAGTCCTTTATCCACTAAACCAAGGATTGAAACCCTGGGTGAAAAACTTAGCGCGAAATGCTTTCCCATGTCTAAGTCCTTTATCCACTAAACCAAGGATTGAAACCGCTAGCTCCGGGATGGGGCAAGAAACGCGGCAAACGTCTAAGTCCTTTATCCACTAAACCAAGGATTGAAACAGAGCAATATGCCGCTCGGATGGGAACTAATGCCAACCGTCTAAGTCCTTTATCCACTAAACCAAGGATTGAAACCTACTCATACCACATCCAACCCAACTCTTGTCATAAGTCTAAGTCCTTTATCCACTAAACCAAGGATTGAAACAGGAGGTCGCTATATTACCTCCTTAAAAGTAATTAGTGTCTAAGTCCTTTATCCACTAAACCAAGGATTGAAACTCCTATTCACAGGTTTGGCGTCAGTATGTGAATCATGGTCTAAGTCCTTTATCCACTAAACCAAGGATTGAAACCCTTCCCAGACGATTCACCTTCACCGGCTGAACATCGTCTAAGTCCTTTATCCACTAAACCAAGGATTGAAACTCACGTGAACTCTATTGATATATTCGCAGACCTTTTTTCTGTCTAAGTCCTTTATCCACTAAACCAAGGATTGAAACGTGAAAATATAGATGTATTGATCACAGAAAAATAAAATGTCTAAGTCCTTTATCCACTAAACCAAGGATTGAAACCAACTATACATAACACATATGCAAGATATGATAGTATCAGTCTAAGTCCTTTATCCACTAAACCAAGGATTGAAACCAAATATATATCCGATATTCAGCACGTGGTCAATTCGTCTAAGTCCTTTATCCACTAAACCAAGGATTGAAACGTCTTGAACACATAACCACAATGTGGACATCTTAGGAGTCTAAGTCCTTTATCCACTAAACCAAGGATTGAAACTATGATTATATTGCCTCCGTGCAATGTGATTCATACGTCTAAGTCCTTTATCCACTAAACCAAGGATTGAAACTGGTATAAATTTTTCAGTAGCTACTTCAGTTAAACACGTCTAAGTCCTTTATCCACTAAACCAAGGATTGAAACTCAATAAATATTAAATATTTCTATAATGTTCAGACAATGTCTAAGTCCTTTATCCACTAAACCAAGGATTGAAACTTAGCATCATCTTCAATTTTAGTTATTTTATTTGCCAGGTCTAAGTCCTTTATCCACTAAACCAAGGATTGAAACTGGTCCAATCCGTGGAATTTATAATCGCATTGGCAAAGTCTAAGTCCTTTATCCACTAAACCAAGGATTGAAACTTAAATCTAATAATCAATCTATTCGCCAAGCCTGAACGTCTAAGTCCTTTATCCACTAAACCAAGGATTGAAACGCCAGCAGTATGAAGTGGATCTGCGCCCAATGTCGGAGTCTAAGTCCTTTATCCACTAAACCAAGGATTGAAACTACGTGAGATATGGCGTTCGTAATCTTCATGAGTTGTCTAAGTCCTTTATCCACTAAACCAAGGATTGAAACATAGAATTGGGCATAAAACAAAACAATCGGTAAAAGTCTAAGTCCTTTATCCACTAAACCAAGGATTGAAACGCTTATGATGGAAAACCACCTTGCGATGAATGCGAAAGTCTAAGTCCTTTATCCACTAAACCAAGGATTGAAACTTGGCTATATAGATATTCAACCGCTTGATAGTAATAGCGTCTAAGTCCTTTATCCACTAAACCAAGGATTGAAACAGAGTTATCTAAATTCCAAAGAATCCACAACAACCGTCTAAGTCCTTTATCCACTAAACCAAGGATTGAAACTCTAATAACTCGATAGCATTTTTCTGTTCAAATATGTCTAAGTCCTTTATCCACTAAACCAAGGATTGAAACCGCGATCGCCCAACCAGCCCATACGCTCGTCGCGTTGCGTCTAAGTCCTTTATCCACTAAACCAAGGATTGAAACAATCACAGATTTTCTAATTGACTTGAATCCCAGTGCGGTCTAAGTCCTTTATCCACTAAACCAAGGATTGAAACTCCCTATATTTTACATTCCTTAAATCCATAATATCAATGTCTAAGTCCTTTATCCACTAAACCAAGGATTGAAACAAGGCCCAATAATCCTGTGTCTGGTTGTACCAGCAAACGGGTCTAAGTCCTTTATCCACTAAACCAAGGATTGAAACAAGGTCCAATAATTCTGTGTATGGTTGTGCCAGCAAAGTCTAAGTCCTTTATCCACTAAACCAAGGATTGAAACCTTGGATGAAATGGTTGAATCCACTCATGTCTCGGGAAAAGTCTAAGTCCTTTATCCACTAAACCAAGGATTGAAACTCCGCTCTAACTCCGTATTTTTCGGACTCAAAGATAGTCTAAGTCCTTTATCCACTAAACCAAGGATTGAAACTTCTTTACATTTTTATCCCTATATTTTACATTCCTGTCTAAGTCCTTTATCCACTAAACCAAGGATTGAAACATGAGGATATTGACGAGCTTTTTGGAATTGATCCGAGTCTAAGTCCTTTATCCACTAAACCAAGGATTGAAACTTTCAAAGAACTTAGCCCCGCCCGCGCTACTTCAATGGTCTAAGTCCTTTATCCACTAAACCAAGGATTGAAACATACCGACCCACGAGAAGGTGATGCCTTTTGTCAAGTCTAAGTCCTTTATCCACTAAACCAAGGATTGAAACACATTAACTCCTCAGCTCGTTGAATTGCCAGAGATGTCTAAGTCCTTTATCCACTAAACCAAGGATTGAAACATTTTTTCATTTCGGTCATATACACTCCGTTTTTTGGTCTAAGTCCTTTATCCACTAAACCAAGGATTGAAACACCAGTCCATCATACGGCGGTGCGACCGGTGTAATCGTCTAAGTCCTTTATCCACTAAACCAAGGATTGAAACTTACATGCCGCACATTACGGCATTACGCCGCGCGAAAGTCTAAGTCCTTTATCCACTAAACCAAGGATTGAAACTAGTTTAAAAATGGTGAACTATGCCATATAATTATCCGTCTAAGTCCTTTATCCACTAAACCAAGGATTGAAACTCCAACAGTACCAGTAAGATATACAGAGTCAGAAATGTCTAAGTCCTTTATCCACTAAACCAAGGATTGAAACATTCTTTGTAAAATTGCGCCCCAGAAAATTGAATTGTCTAAGTCCTTTATCCACTAAACCAAGGATTGAAACTAATCAACCCCGGCGCGTCCTTCCGCAGTTGGCGTAAAGTCTAAGTCCTTTATCCACTAAACCAAGGATTGAAACCCGCACCCCAGCCGGCTTGCCGCGCTTTTTCTTCATTGTCTAAGTCCTTTATCCACTAAACCAAGGATTGAAACTCCTAAAATCAATATTTTAGGGCGAAATGTCCCTGGTCTAAGTCCTTTATCCACTAAACCAAGGATTGAAACAGAGCCGATACTGAATTGAATATTGCCAAACATCGTCGTCTAAGTCCTTTATCCACTAAACCAAGGATTGAAACTTTCTACTATTCAATGCGTGCTGATGTGGCAATGGAAGTCTAAGTCCTTTATCCACTAAACCAAGGATTGAAACTACTCCTATTAATATCCTAAATGCTTCCCGCCACACAGTCTAAGTCCTTTATCCACTAAACCAAGGATTGAAACAAATTGTGAGGAGTGGAAATGGCGGAGATAGGCTCTGTCTAAGTCCTTTATCCACTAAACCAAGGATTGAAACCAATACGAGGTAGGTCGTTTCATCACGTAACCATCTGTCTAAGTCCTTTATCCACTAAACCAAGGATTGAAACTGTATTAGAGCGATTATCGGAATTAACCCCTACCAGAGTCTAAGTCCTTTATCCACTAAACCAAGGATTGAAACAAAAATGAAACTTGGCGAAGCATATATAGAAATAAGTGTCTAAGTCCTTTATCCACTAAACCAAGGATTGAAACCACCTGTCCCAGAAAAAGACCGCCCAGACGAGCCTTAGTCTAAGTCCTTTATCCACTAAACCAAGGATTGAAACCTATTGGACACGTAACTGCAAGTGTAGGATATTTTACGTCTAAGTCCTTTATCCACTAAACCAAGGATTGAAACTCCGTGTTTTCACGGCGCACCACTTCAATAGCAGCGAAAGTCTAAGTCCTTTATCCACTAAACCAAGGATTGAAACCAAAGTTGTTTTGTTGATGAGAATAATAATATTTACGTCTAAGTCCTTTATCCACTAAACCAAGGATTGAAACCGATATGTATGATAAGAAACCGAGTGAATTTATTTTCGTCTAAGTCCTTTATCCACTAAACCAAGGATTGAAACTTATATCAAAGTCTATACCCGAATTGCAATATTCTTAGAGGTCTAAGTCCTTTATCCACTAAACCAAGGATTGAAACTACTACGATGACCGACGCATTCAGCTGTGGTGTCGACGTCTAAGTCCTTTATCCACTAAACCAAGGATTGAAACACTTCTCCTTTTTTCAATTCGGCAACTTCTTTTCTGTCGTCTAAGTCCTTTATCCACTAAACCAAGGATTGAAACTAGAATAGGCATTAAAAGTGACAATGCTAAAAAAGACGTCTAAGTCCTTTATCCACTAAACCAAGGATTGAAACTGAGAGTTCCCTTGACCGGGAAACTGCGGGTTTTCATGGTCTAAGTCCTTTATCCACTAAACCAAGGATTGAAACTTCCAACGTAGAAAATTCACCATGACGTTTTGCCATTGTCTAAGTCCTTTATCCACTAAACCAAGGATTGAAACTCATTAATCTGGGGAATAGAGACATAACCTTTTTCGTCTAAGTCCTTTATCCACTAAACCAAGGATTGAAACTTGGCTCAATACGGCACAAATTCCAGCCGTAATCTAAGTCTAAGTCCTTTATCCACTAAACCAAGGATTGAAACATTATGTTATTCATTGAAGCGCTCCTCATCATGGGTCTAAGTCCTTTATCCACTAAACCAAGGATTGAAACATTAGGACTTCAAGACTGTATTCAGTGATTATTTTGTCTAAGTCCTTTATCCACTAAACCAAGGATTGAAACCTTGACCGCTTCGGCTTTTGCCGCCTGCTCGAATTTGGTCTAAGTCCTTTATCCACTAAACCAAGGATTGAAACAAAGACCTTGCTGAACAATGTGAATGCAATTGTGAGGTCTAAGTCCTTTATCCACTAAACCAAGGATTGAAACGTCGAATAGAAAATCTTCATAATTCGAGATTGTCCCTTGTCTAAGTCCTTTATCCACTAAACCAAGGATTGAAACCGCGTGGAAATCGTCCCTTTTCACCGGTCCCGCAAGACTGGTCTAAGTCCTTTATCCACTAAACCAAGGATTGAAACGTGTTAATCTTAACACCACTCTTCAGGATGTATCAAGTCTAAGTCCTTTATCCACTAAACCAAGGATTGAAACTTCTTGACCGCAATTACTGGGATTACTCAAGAACAACGTCTAAGTCCTTTATCCACTAAACCAAGGATTGAAACAATAGCAATCCCATCCCATCCGTGCGCTCGCAGATCGTCTAAGTCCTTTATCCACTAAACCAAGGATTGAAACACGTCGGTTACCGTTTCCGACTTAGACCCGTCCGCCGATGTCTAAGTCCTTTATCCACTAAACCAAGGATTGAAACAAAAGGAGATAAAGAAGTAATGGAAGAAATATCGGGTATGTCTAAGTCCTTTATCCACTAAACCAAGGATTGAAACTTGCGAATACCTAATGTCTTTCGCAATCAATTTCGCCGTCTAAGTCCTTTATCCACTAAACCAAGGATTGAAACCCATCTTCGCCAATCGGTATGTAGCGCTCAAGATTTGTCTAAGTCCTTTATCCACTAAACCAAGGATTGAAACATATTATTATCCTGTAAGAAGGAAATTATATCAAAATGTCTAAGTCCTTTATCCACTAAACCAAGGATTGAAACCCTGAATTTGATGAAAAAATAAAACATTCAATTTGGTCTAAGTCCTTTATCCACTAAACCAAGGATTGAAACTCAAAAAAACTCGTATATAGAGAAGAACGAAAAGCATCAGTCTAAGTCCTTTATCCACTAAACCAAGGATTGAAACTCTAATACGTCGGGGCGATGAAGATGAAATATATACGTCTAAGTCCTTTATCCACTAAACCAAGGATTGAAACTTTTATGATGCTTTTAGAGGTGATTTGAAATCGTTGGTCTAAGTCCTTTATCCACTAAACCAAGGATTGAAACTTTTTTTCGTTTTTTCCCAGCATAGTAAGATATTACGGGTCTAAGTCCTTTATCCACTAAACCAAGGATTGAAACTTGGTTGGAGCGATAATTCCGGTATTGGAGATGCTTTGTCTAAGTCCTTTATCCACTAAACCAAGGATTGAAACACCTGAATGAAACGATTGAAGCCAGACATCGTTCGAGAAGTCTAAGTCCTTTATCCACTAAACCAAGGATTGAAACTGCAAGGTTTGGAAGGGATATGGTATGAATCACATTGTCTAAGTCCTTTATCCACTAAACCAAGGATTGAAACTAAGCCCGCCAAAACGCATTTTTCGATACAAGCATAAGTCGTCTAAGTCCTTTATCCACTAAACCAAGGATTGAAACTTCCCAAGTCTGGAGGCAATATGTAAATCATGGTATTGTCTAAGTCCTTTATCCACTAAACCAAGGATTGAAACCGAAAATTATCCTCGTCAATTTTCACTTCGCCGGAAAAGTCTAAGTCCTTTATCCACTAAACCAAGGATTGAAACTCAGTAACGGTAGCCTCTGTATCAGAACGTTTTTTAGTGTCTAAGTCCTTTATCCACTAAACCAAGGATTGAAACAAAATATTTCTTCAATTATTGTTCCGCTGTGTTACAAGTCTAAGTCCTTTATCCACTAAACCAAGGATTGAAACAAGAGATTTTCACGAGTGAACCCACGAGTAATAAAGTCTAAGTCCTTTATCCACTAAACCAAGGATTGAAACCCCTTTTCTCGTCTATTATTTCATTTTTCCCTTGACTTGTCTAAGTCCTTTATCCACTAAACCAAGGATTGAAACATTTCGATATGATAGACAATGTCAGGCAAGATGTTCTGTCTAAGTCCTTTATCCACTAAAACAAGGATTGAAACTTGGTATTCGAGATTTCAATCTCGCATTCTTTGAGGTCTAAGTCCTTTATCCACTAAAACAAGGATTGAAACTCCAATCATCGCCAAGCATTTTTAAACGCTCTAATTGTCTAAGTCCTTTATCCACTAAAACAAGGATTGAAACAAAACCTCGTTTGACCCAGTCCCATCGCTCTAATGTTGTCTAAGTCCTTTATCCACTAAAACAAGGATTGAAACTCTTGCCTGTGCCTTCGTGAGCTTTCAGCGTTCTCTTGAGTCTAAGTCCTTTATCCACTAAAACAAGGATTGAAACCCCTTTGGTCTCTTCTGAAATTTCACTGTCTTCTTGTCTAAGTCCTTTATCCACTAAAACAAGGATTGAAACCTCGTTTCAATAACACAGCAGCATTCACATTTTCCAGTCTAAGTCCTTTATCCACTAAAACAAGGATTGAAACAACTACGATGACCGACACATTCAGCTGTGGTATCGAGTCTAAGTCCTTTATCCACTAAAACAAGGATTGAAACCTAAAAATCCTGGAAGACACCCCAAGACATGTATTTTGTCTAAGTCCTTTATCCACTAAAACAAGGATTGAAACTGATCATAAAAGAAATGTCAAAAGAAAAAGGTTCAATTGTCTAAGTCCTTTATCCACTAAAACAAGGATTGAAACCACCGGCGATGAAAGTAGATATTTTGGTTAATCATGAATGGCAAAGAGTGAATAAATATGTGGTTAATTAGCAACACAAAAGTCTCGCTATGGACTATACATTTACCGACTAACCATTAAATCTGCAAATTTTAAAAGAATATTGAACAAGAAAATGGTAATTATAGAGTAAAGGAATATGGAGTTCCTATGGAGTG
>Ga0209201_1003683_pt1 | contig 13197 bp, 6 predicted proteins | sample AD_UKC055_MetaG_FD_184411 | JGI IMG/M metagenome (GOLD analysis project Ga0209201, IMG submission 184411) | Active sludge microbial communities of municipal wastewater-treating anaerobic digesters from USA - AD_UKC055_MetaG (SPAdes) (version 2) | ecosystem: Engineered > Bioreactor > Anaerobic >... | reverse complement strand
CGGTCTTCAAATCTGGAGCGTAGCGCAATCTCTGCATCAAAGCCTGTACAATGACCTGCGTATACTGATCCGCATATTAAGCTATCGAGCATATCGACTGTTTTCTCAATTCTTTCTTGAGAAGCATCGACGAGATGAAGTCCGCCTATCAACATCTGGACCTTCTGTAGGCCTGTAATTGCGATAGCATGATTCACAATATTCACAATGCCTGCATGACTGCATCCAGTAAGGATTATGAGGCCCTTATCCTTGGTGGCGGCGATCACTGAGATATCGTCTCTCATGGGATCTGGAATTATTCGAGAATCATGATCGATTGTCTTCGAAACAATTCCAGGGTCTTCAAAGTCATTCGATCGAGCAATGTATCCAGTCGTCGTCAAGCCTGGAAGTATCTGCAATGGTTCAGCGGTGAGAAACCAGTGAGCACCTAGTTCTTCAAGGGCAGCTTTGCTATGTTGAGAATTCATTCCTATTGATCGAAAAAAGGGCTTTTCGACAAAGGTTTCTCGAAACAGGTCTGGGTGCGCAATAACAGGCAAATCCTTCTTATCGATGTTCTTCAGCATATCAGCCAATCCATCAGTATGATCGTAGTGGCAGTGTGTCAGAATAATCGCATCGATGCTCGAAGCTTGAATGCCCATAAGCTTCATATTGTGGAGTACTGCTTGGGCATTTTGTGCGGTATCGATGAGGATATGCTTTGATATGCCGTTCTTTGTCGCAACCACATAGAAAGATATGCCATGCTGGCCCAGAAATTTAGTCCCCTGCAGCACTGAATTTTCTGCCAGAACAGTAATAGATAGAGAGTCGAGAAATTCCATTTGCATCATCGACTATCTCCTTCCTAATGAAATGCTTGATTTTTACATTATAAAAAGATCACAAACGCTTACAAGAGACCAACAAACTTCTCTTCAACATATCTGCGGTAAAGGCAGTCGCCGTGGCGATTTTATCCTCATAGGAGAGACTTTGTTTTGACGCAAATTGCTCCAACTTATCGACAAAAGCCGCGCCATAAACCTCTCGGCCTGTGCTTTTTGGCGGCTCAAGCCTGAAATAGGGATCATCCAACAGATAGTCAAGGAGCTGTGTCGAAACACGTCCGCGCGCAGCGATAGCGCCATCCGCATCGTACTGTTGTTCACCGTGAGTTAAGCGCTTCACGAGCTCATCCATGATCATGTTGCCAGGGCCGGTGTCGAAGGCAAAGACGCTGTCCTCGTCCGGGCCTGCAGGAATCGCCGTTGCGTTGCCGATACCACCAATGTTTTGAACGATCCTTCCACGTTCGCGATCGCCAAAAAGGAGCGAATCCACAATTGGTGCAAGGGGAGCTCCCTCTCCTTGAGCCGCCATATCCGCCGCGCGGAAGTCATAAAGGACGGGAATACCCAAGCGCTCTTTGACCACCGCTGCACAACCGATCTGAAGCGTGCCATGCACAGAGACTGTAGCTTTGTCAGCGATTCCAGACTCGAAGCCTGGACCTGGCAGTTGCCTCCATGTTGGCGCGTGCCACACCGTCTGCCCGTGAATACAAACTGCATCGATATCTTGATCTGTGAGGCCGGCAACTTTCATGAGCTTTTGCACGACGCTTGCATACCATTCGCCCAAGAGAAAATGCGCATATACAAGGTCATCGATTTTGCTCGTCGCAACGTCGCAGAGCGGCAGAAGCAGAGCCTTGATCTCTTTTGAGTAGGGAATCGACGCGTTGTTCAAGTACTCGACTTTTGCAATGTCGCCGTTCTCATCCGTGGAAATGCGGACCGCAACCGCATCTATGCCGTCAAACGAGGTGCCGGACATAACCCCAACAAGGATATGGCTTTGTTGAGTGGCATAACCTGCAAGCCTGGCCAAACTGCTGTTCTTGCTCACAGCTTCAGCGACTTTGCGGCCAGAGCCGCTAGCTTCTTTTGTGCCTTCCTGATCCTGTAGATCGTGCTGCTTGTTTTGGCCTTGCTGATCTTGCATCGCCTGCTCCTTGAATGGTCATTCATTCCTCAGCCTTGAGTCTTTAGGGTATACTCATACTCCAATTCTTTGGCCAGGTAAAGAGTGAAGTTAGAACCAACTGTCGCCGCCCTAAAGAGGCGATCATGGCGAGATATAGATGAAGATTATGGCATCCATTGAGGAATCCATGAACGGTACAGGATCGTGCTGGAGGGCAGCATCAAGGCAGATATGGGTTGCCACAAGTACATCGCCAGCCAGCCTGTCACCTTTTGAAGCCATATCCACAAGTTTTGCTACACAGGCAAGTGCAGCAATCGCGCCATCCGCGTCGGATACTAGACAGATTCTCTCGGGGCGGGCTCCAATGCCTCCTAATCGGCCGATTATGCCAAGTGTCTTGCTGGCCCCTTCCTTTTTTCTCTTAACTTCGTGCCCATTTTGTGATGTCCTCTCCACCTTCTTCTTTCCACCAATCAGTCGTGTCGCCTGTGACATGGCGATACGACATACCAAGAGCGGCGAAGTGCTTTTGGGCGCATCGCACTTTCCGTCCCTCATTCGTGAAGTGGAGGGCGTCGAGATCGAGCTGCCCCTTCGTTTCGCGCACCAGTTCCAGCTTGAGGCGGCGTTGTTCATTCCACCGCAAGATCCCCCAGTCGGGATTGTAATTGCCGATGATCTTCGGGATCCGGATCTTGAAAGTGGGGGGGAACTTGAAATAAAGGATTACCTTATCGTCAGTACCGTCGTTGAGCCGATTAATGAACCGTTCTTCATTTTCGGAATCCTTCTGGACGAAATCGTACAACGACCTGTCGGCGTGGCCTGCCACCAACTCCTTCACGGGATATTCCTTCGTCGGAGGGAATGCCAGCTCGATATCGCGTTCGTCGATCTCCTCGGTGACAAGATATGATAAGCGCTCCGTCAGGTGATCCGCCAAGGTTTCTCGCAAGGTGTCGATAAAGACGCCCGAAAAGCCTTCGGGATTTTCCATAAAGGCCTGTTTTTTCGAATCCGAGAGCGCCTTGAAAACATCCAGCACGGTCGCCCGGGTAAGAGAGAGCTCTTTCGATACGCGATCGATGAGATTGAATTTAGGTAAATGGGTGACTCGTTCGCTCACGGTCATCGTCGAGAAGACCTGTCCCCGTTCAGTGCTGAACTGGAGCGCATGATCCATTGAGAGCGAATCGGTATCCGAAAACTCGACGATGCCAGTTTCGTCATTGCCCCTAATCGCCGTGATCTTGAAAGGCTTGAATACCGGATTCAATAACAGTTTTGCGAGATCGGCGCCTTCCTTGAAGAAGTGTTCCTCGTCGCTTCGATCGCCCGACGTGGAGTCGCTTCGGATCCGGATCTTTGCCACCCTTCCCTGTATTTCGAGAAGGTCAAGGCGGTAATTCGTGATCACATAGTCGCCCTTCGTGATGATGAGGTGAGGCTCGGGGAAAATGGTGTTGTTTAGCCGCCCCGAAGCCTGGCGCACGAATTCGTCCTTGTCGATCCGAATCACATATTCGCTCTTCTGGATCAGCCTGTTCCAGAAATTCTGGAAATCGCGCGACCTGAAGATCGCGTCGTTGCGCGTCGCCTTTTCCTTTTTGGACTTGTCGGCCGGCACCTGGGGCATCACGTCTCCGGTCTCCTCGTACTCGCGCTGGAGATTCGCGACATAGTTCGCATAGCTGTCGTTGGCCACCACGGTGAGCACGTTGAGGCGCCGGTCAGTGATACGCAATCCTGCTTGCGTCACGGGAAGCCGTAGTCCGCGACCGATCGTCTGCCTGCGCTCTTTTTCGGAGGTGATCTCGCGCAGCGCGCAGATCTGGAACACATTTGGATTGTCCCATCCCTCCCGTATGGCGGAATGCGCGAAGATGAAACTCACAGGCTCGTCGAAGGAAAGCAGCTTTTCCTTCCGCTGCATGATCAACTCGTACGCGCGCTTCTCCGCTTCTTTTTCGTCGCTCTTCTTGTCTGCTTCCTCGAAGCTCGTGTCGATTTCCTCTTCGATGCCCTTCACCTTCTTTTTCGCGAAATATGCTTCCCGCATGTCGCTCGCGCGGAGCTGGGCGAATTGCGGATCTTGCGATTTGAGCCTGTCGAACGCTTCGTCGAAGAGCCTTTTCACGATGCCGTCGTCATCACGGTAGCTGGCCACACGGTCGATGAAGAAAAGCGAGAGCACTTTCACGCCGTAATCGCGCAATTCGCGTTGTTTGTCGAAATGCGCCTGGATCGTCTCCTCGATCTGTCTGCGGAACAGCGCTTCCTTTCTCTCGGCCGCATAACGTTCGTCCTCGAGATAGAGGCGCTCCCCGTTCGTGAAGGATACATACCCTTCCGCCTTGTCGATCGTCTCCACCAACCAGCCCGCATAGGCGTCGTTCGCGGTCTTTTCGGCGAGATTCGCCTTGGCGCCCAGCGTGAACTCCTGATCCTGTAGGACTCCCTTCGCCAAGGCCATAGCCTGGAGGCGCGCCACTGGGCCGTAATCGATTGAGATGAGCTTCAAGTAGTCGGCCCGCTGCGCCGTGCTCTGCGCCTCAACCATGCCGAGCACTTCGATCCGCTTCACGAGGTTTTTCTTGAAGGCGTCGAAGGGCGTGAGCTTGTGCACGAGATTCGGCGCATCCTTGCCCGGTGTCGCGCTGTAGTTGACTGCGAAAAGCGGCTTGAGCGTCCGGAGCGCTGCGCGTGATTTTCCCGAACGGTAATTCTGACATTCGTCCAGGATCAGGATCGGTCGCGTTTCCTGAATGAATTCGTAGGGAAGTCGCTCTCCGATCAGCTTGTCCGTCTGCTTAAAGGCAATATTGGATTTCCTGTTGAAGGAGTCCACGGTAATCAGTAGTATCTCCACGAACGACGACGTGGCGAAATTCTTGAAATCCTGCACGTTCCCGTCGTATTGGATGAGGCTCACGTTTTCGTTGCCGTAGAGCCCCTTGAAATGCTCCCTTGTGGAGGCGAAGGCGTTGACGACTCCTTCGTAGATGGCGATGCTCGGCACCACGATTATGAACTTGCGGAAGCCATAGCGCGCGCGGAGTTCGTGGATCGTGCGTAGGTAGACATAGGTCTTGCCGGTACCGGTCTCCATATCCACCGTGAAGGACGGGTATTCCCAGGTATCGAGGCTCACGCCATCGACCATATAGCCCGAGTCGGTCTGCACGAACATCGATTCGGGAAGCGATCGTTCGCGCTGGATGGTCTGGAGATTATCCAAAAGCCAGCCCGAGTCCAGGCTGCAGTAGGGCGGAAGGTTCGGAACAATCTCGTCTAGCTGGTTTGCCTCGGTGTAATAAGGCGAGAGGCCGTCGAAAAGCTTCACCACGCTCTCCACGGCAGTGAGCTGGTGTTCCTGGTTGGGATCGAACTGTATCGTTACAGATTGCATACACTTCCTTGTTAATCATTACAAAAAATTAGAAAATATGTAACGATCCGACAAGATCGTTACATCTCGTGTCTCACAGCAGGGAAAGCAGTCTTTCCATAAAAAACACTTTTTCCTTTTTGACAATGAAACTCTTGACCAGCCCTGCTTTCTCCAGGGCGTTCAGGTATTTGAGGCTGGAATTCGGATGCACGCTCAGGGATTCGCTCAGGCGCTCCCTCGAATAGAAGGGATTGGAGAGGAGATATTCGGTTATCTCTTTGACGGGGATTGCGGGCTTTATCGCTCTCATCGCTGGTTCAAGAGAGTTCCTTAACGCAAGCATCGCGTCGATGGTTTTTGCGGTGGAGTGTGCCTGAACCTCGATCGCGTTCAGTACATAAAGGATCCAAGGTTTCCATGCTCCTGCCGATGTGACCTCGCGCAGGAGGCGATAATACTCCGAGCGGTGCTCGTTAATGTACCCTGAGATGAAAAGGATCGGAAGATCGAGCCTACCCGATAGGACGAGGTGCAGGACCATAAGAATTCGCCCGGTCCTGCCGTTTCCGTCGTAGAACGGGTGGATAGATTCGAACTGGTAATGCAAAATGGCGTTGCGGATCAGCGGATCTACCTCTGAATTCATGTCGTTGAAATAGTCTTCGAAATTCTTGAGCAGGCTCCGAATGCGATCTTCGCCTTCAGGCGGCGTATAGTACACTTTACCGCTGTTCAAATCCGCGATTTTTGTGCCGGGAAGACGACGGATTCCTCCTCGTTCCGGCTCGAGGACCGACTGAAGATCGATGATGGCATTGGTTGCGATGAAGCCCTTTTCCCGGACTTGCGCGAAACCTGAGAGGAGCGCTTTTTTATAATACATGGTCTCTTTCTGCGGCTTCGAGGCTTCCGCCACAGGCCACAATTCTGCCTGAAAGACCTCCGAGATAGTTGTGTTGATATTCTCTATGCCGGAACTGGCCACGGCCTCGCGCACAGTCAGTGGTTCGAGCAAAAGGCTTTTGTTCGGAACGGCGAGGGAAGCGCCGTTAAGCCTTGAAAGAGCGATGTTGGCTTTATTCACTTTCTTAAGGATATCGATGTCGTCGAGATCGGTCTGTGGAGGAAGCGGGGGAAGTTCATCAAAGGGGATATCAAGATCAAAACTAGCCATTTGCAGCCTCCTATATCGTCTTTATCATGCCCTTGTCGTCCAGGCGCGCCTTGGTGGAGTCGTCGATGGCCGAATCGAGGCAGACGAAAATCTCGTCGGCGCTAAGTTGGAGTGCGCTCACCGTCTCGGGGGCGATGGCGTCGTCCAGGCAGACGAGAAGGCGCTTCTCGTGCTGGGGGCAGGAAACCTCACGGATCCGGTTGGCGGTGAATTCCGCGCGCGGCTTCACCGAGCTGTCGAGAGGGTAGCCCTCCAGGAGGAGGATTTCGGTGAAGAGCGCGTCCGGATGCTTCTTCCATTCCTCGGCGAGTGGCGTTACCGCTTCCTCGAAGAGGGATTCGACCGTCGCGATATCGTCGCCGTGGTATTCTTTCCATGGCTTGAAATTCGACCGGGCGAGCTTGAAGACCTTGAAGCCGAGATCTGGCACCTCGTCTGCAGCCGACAGCTCCTGGGCTTTCTCTGCCTTGATCTTCTTGATCACGCGGCGGATGCGCTCTTTACTTATACTAGATAGCACGGGTCTAAGTTTATTAGCCAAACAAAAATCATAGGATATCTTTTGCTCAGTCGCGTTAATGTCTAAAGGCTGATCAATTTGGACCATTATGTACTTTAGTTTCGTATTCTTGTTTTCTAAGACTGCGTGAGCAGTTGAACAAGACCCTGCAAAGAAATCCATGATTAATCCATCTTCTGCGCCAATGCTAATTAGGTATGCCAATAACTCTTTCGGCTTCGGATATTGAAATGGTATTCCATATTCCTTTTCTAGTTCTGAACGCATTTTTTCTGTTGTTCCAAGATTCTGTAACACAGACAGGATATTCTTCGCTTTATCTCTTTCTTTTCGATAATATATTACTCCATTTTCTGAGAGAAAAAATTTTGTTATCCCATCCTCTTCCTGGATTGGCTGACAACCATTATCTATGAAGGCTTTCAATTTATCTGCATTTGCCCACCCAGAATAAACCTTACAGCTTTTAGTTAATCGCGATTCTGATACCTTCATCCAATCCTTTCTTATCGGGTAGGAAACATAGTACTTTTCAGTTATTTGCCGTGATATGAAGCCCTTTATTTCAATTTCGTCATAGAAACGTGCATCTACGACAGTCGGAGAAAGATCTAGAGATTTCGAATTGCATGGGAATCCAATAGGTAATTCAATTTCACTTGGTGGATTTTTTGGTCCGTTTTTTGTGATTGAGTTTTCTGCATAGCCTTTCCAAAGATTACTTTCAGCTCTTGTGTTAGGATCGATCACTGATCCTAATTTAGATTTTTGACTAAGCTTTTCATAAAGTAAAATATATTCATGATTAATCTTTACATGGTATTGGTTATCAGTATGACCTTCTGTGTTCCAGATGAGACTAGCGATGAAACATTCCTCCCCGAACACCTCATTCATCAACATCCGCAAATGCTGCACCTCGTTGTCGTCGATGCTGACGAAGATCACGCCGTCGTCGCGCAGGAGCTCGCGGGCGAGGCGGAGGCGGGGGTACATCATCGAAAGCCACTTGGAGTGGAATCGACCGTCCGACTTCTTATTGGTGGTGAGGGGGCGGCCCTCACCGTCGATCTGGCCTGTGCGGCGCAGGTAGTCCTCCAGCGGCTCGGTGAAATTGTCGTCGTAGACGAAATCGTTACCGGTGTTGTAGGGCGGGTCGATGTAGATCATCTTGACCATGCCCTTGTAACTCTTGCGCAGGAGCTTGAGGACCTCGAGGTTTTCGCCCTCGATGAAGATGTTGGAGGTGGTTTCCTCGTCCACGCCCTCGCCGGGGCAGGGGATCAGCGTGCCCTCGGCGGGCTTGCCCGCGAGTCTGCGCGCCTCGCGCTTTCCCGGCCAGAAAAGCCCGAAATGCTCGCTCGTCTCTTCCTCGTCCTCGGCGGGGAGCGCCGAAGCGAGATCGCGCAGCGTTGACCAGTTGATGGCGCCGTCGGCGAAAGCCTCAGGGAAGAGTTCCTTGAGCGCCTCGATCCTGTCGGCGTCGGGCAATGTGTCGGGCGTGATTCGTTCAATGGGCATCGTTGTTTCCTTTGACTTTATACATCGTCGAGAAGATTGCCTTCGATGAAGGCTTCCGGCGCGATTTCCGTCCCGTAGTCGTCCAGGTAGCGCCTGAATCCCTGGTTGCCCCGGTCGCTGGACTTCACATAGTCGCGGAACGAAGCGCACGAATAGCGGATATCGCAGTTCCTGCAAACGCGGACTGCGAAGATGTTGCGATCCCGCCCCTCTTTCGAGGTCAGGCGTTCGGCTGGAGGTGGCGTGAAGGCATGATCCTCTATCGCCTCGACCACTGCACCGAAATCTTCGATCATCCGCTCGATTTCGTTCTCGCTGTACCCCAAGGGGATGATCGGATCCCAAGCCGCCCGCTCGCGTGCGATCCATGCTTCGTCGCCGCTCTTGATCGCGGCTTTGAGCGCCGGCGGCAGGGGCGTGGAGATGATCGCGGTGTTGTCCAGCTTGTTGCCGCGGAGCCCGCGCCAGATATAGGCGTAGACATTGAGCTGGGCCTTGTAGGAGTCGAGGTTGGATTCGATCGCCGCCCTTTCGTGCGTCTTGATATCGTACATCCAGGTCTCCTCGCCTTCGCGCACTATATCGACGACTCCTTCGAGATTGTAGGGTATATCCTTGCGCGGCGTCTTGAGCTCCGGTAGGGTGAGCTTGACTTCCGACTCCGTTATCTTGTCGATGAGGGCGCGGTTGCGCTTCCAGTACTGCAGCACCTGGGAAAAGGCTTCGTTCTTGACGAAGTCGGTCACCATGTCGCTGCCCTCCGCTTTCAGGAAGTCGTAGTTTTCGTCGAATATTTCGTGGATATGGAATTCGACCTCTTCGTCATTCATATTGTGTAGCCTTACGCCGAGCGCCATGACGAAATGGTGGAGGTCCTCGATGGTCTCGTGGACGAGCCGGCCGAAGAACATCGACTGCCCGCGCGAGGGAATGAATCCGTATTTCCCGAACGCCATGTAGTTCCGAGGGCAGCGTAGATAGGGGAGATAGTCGCCCGTGTAGGTGTAGGTTTTTCCAAGTTCATCGGAGCTTGTTTCCCCCTTGGGCAGGGTCGAGAGGTCTAGCGAAGCCAACGGGGGTATCGTACCACTCTCCAGGATAGTGGCGAAGGCTGGATGTGCTGCCTTGCCATGAGTGTAGCGTGGCAGGACAACGAGATTCCTGGCGCGAGAGAGTGCAACATAAAACATGCGCATGGTGTCGAATTCGTCGATCCTGTCGAGCGGCTCTCCTTTTCGATCAAGCAACGTCCTAACAGTTCTCTCGATCTTCGAAGCATCCCGCGATTCCCTGTACACCGAGCCGAGGACGACGACCGGAAATTCCAGGCCTTTGGCCTGGTGAATCGTCAGGAAAGGTACTCGACCCTTAGGGAAGGGGTCGTCAACGTTTTCATATTCGGATTCTTCGAGCCTGAAAAGAGCGTAGAGATAGGACGAGAAGAAAAGATTGACGAAGGTCTTGCCGGCGAGCATCTGCCCGGTGAGAATTGGGCCGTATTCGTCGTCGAAGCGTGCCAGATACTGCGTGATGAGGCCGAGGTTGCAGATGGGTCCTTCGTCTTCGCCCTTCTCGGCGAGGCGGTAGGCGTCCAGGAAGCAGGAGAATCCGCCGAGTTGGTAGAAGAGGTCGAGGACGCCCCAGTCCAGGGCAGTGACTCTGTTCAGCAGGTAGCGAACAGTGTATGGGCATTTCTGGTTTATTCGGCTTCTAATCGACTCGTTTAGCTGATGTGATTGAAGAGCTTTTTGCACGCGCAGGGAGAGCTTGAGGCTACGCGCAACGATCTGAGGGAATCCGATTTCGACAGGGGCGCCGAGATCGATCGAGCGCTCGGCGCACCAGGCGTTGAGCGATTCATAGTCGGCTCCAGCCTGCTCGACTTCAGCTTTTCTGTCCTGCAGAAATTGGGCGAGCGCCGAGTCTTCCTTCTTTAGGCGCGTTGCGCGATCCTGGCACGAGGCGAGCCAGTCCTGGAAGCCGCGGAATCCGGCGCTAGCTTTTCCCCTTTCCCTATGCTCGGGGCGTCCGAAGACTTCCATGCACAGGCCAAAGAAGTTGAGTGATTCCTCGACTTCGAGGAATCTTCCCGCGCGGGGAGCGTAGTAGGGAATCCCTTCCTTTGCGAACGCCTCCATGAAGCCATGGACGCGGGTATTCATGCCTCCCCAGCCTTTCATCGAGGGGAAGAGAAAGGCGACCTGGTTGAAATCGGTGATTGCGCCATTTTCTTTCAGGGCGCGGATGAAACAGGCGATCTCCGCATACACATCTTCGGCCTTGGCTTTATTCGATGCGACGATTGCGGGCTCATCGCCTTCCCGGGCGGCGCTGATTCGCTTGTCGGCGATTCGGTAGGATACGCCCGATCCATCGCGCGCGCTCCAGTCGGCGGAGTTGATGAAGCGCGTGCAGAGATCTACGATGGGCTTCCTTGATCGATAGTTTGTCCCTAAGTCGACGCGCCGCGGGCGGCATCCGAGATAGGTCTGGCAACGATTCTCGAAGTCGACGAGATTCTCCACCGTGGCGCCGCGGAATCGGTAGAGGGCCTGGTCGTCGTCTCCGACGACGCAGATATTCTTGTGTCCGGCAGCGAGGCGGAAGAACAGTTTTTCCTGAATCGAGTTCGTGTCCTGATATTCGTCGATGATGACATGCCGGAAGACGCTCTTCGATGCCTCGGTAGCCAAGAAGGAGCGGTAGGCCATTTGCTGGAGGGTAGAAAAGTCAACGGACTCCACAGCTGCTTCGGCGCTGAGATCGGCGCGGTAACGTTCATACATCTTGAGGAGGGCTTGGAGAGTCTCACCGTCCGCCTGCCTTTCGCTGTCCGCGCTTGGCGCCGGAACATTGATCGGCAATCGGCAGTCTTCTTCCGAGAGCCGGTTGAAGAATGCGATCGTGTTGACGACGGCTTCATGGCGGGAATACGAATCCCTGTCGCTCGCCCACGCGTTGATGGCGCGCTGGCCCGCTTCCTCGTCGTCGAAGCCGCCGGCTTTGAGCAGCGTTTTCCAATAGGTTCGATCATAAAGATGAAAGTACTGCCCCAGTTCGTCCATGAGAACGGGAGTACGGCGTCGTTCCTGGTTGTCGGCGAAGCGGCGGTCGGTCAGTAGTTTTCGGCAAAGCGAATGCACGGTGCCGATCGACATCTCAGTGATATCGTAGGGCTTTCCGGTTTCATTGCTTACGAGGCCTAGCAACGACCTGAGCCCATCGCGTAGCTGGAGCGCGGCCTTTTCAGTGAAGGTGCTCAAGAAGATTTCCGAAGGCGGCACTTCTCGGAATACGATCAGGTTGACCGTTCGCCAGAGCAGGACGCGCGTTTTCCCGGAGCCAGGTCCTGCGGTGATGAGAAGCGGACCGTCCTCATGGAAGATCGCGTTTCGTTGCGGGTCATTCGGTACGAAATTGCTTTTTTCAAATAGTGTTTCTATGGTCATGAGCTTTTCCAATTATTATTTATTGTCGCTGTTTTGTTGTCAATGTTCTTTCTTCGAGTGTCAAAGACCGGGCGAGCAGTAGCATAAAATGTCCCCCTATTTTCCAAAATAGAAATGTCCCCCTAGGTAGAGAGGATGGCCGGGAGATTACCAATGGGACAGAAAGACCTTGTACGGGGCCAGGTGCTGGCGCTGTATAAAGAGAACTACAGGGGATTTGGGCCGACGTTGGCGAGTGAAGAGATGGCGGAGCGGGAAGGCATAGGTGTCAAGGTAGAGACCTTACGGCAGACACTAAAGACAAGGAAGGAAATCCAGTACGGGATAAGGGCTCGGTGAGCTATAACGCAGCCATTGAGAGTGCTGCTTATGTAGAAAAGGATGAAAATCCTTCTGGCTTTGCCCTCAGAGTTGCACGGGAAGCACGTCGGACTGGCTTTGAGAATGCCCATAGGCAGGTGATCATTGGTGATGGCGCGAAATGGATATGGGCACTTGCCTATGAACTCTTTCCTCATGGAATACAGATTGTCGATCTCTATCATGCCCTAGAAACGGTTTCTACGGTCGCAAAGAAGCTATTTGGAGTAGAAAGTAAGGAAACTGAGCAAAAAGCCCAGGACTGGCGAGAACTCTTAGAAAAGGGAGCCATTGATGAGATCATCGGAGAACTTACTGTCTTTGAGGATCAGCATCCTGAGGCTACCACGTGCATACGCTATCTTGAGACGAATCGAGAGAGAATGCGCTACCCGCTCTTTCGTAGTCTTGGGCTCTGCGTCTCTAGTGGCGTAGAGGAAGCTGGTTGTAAAGTAGCCATAGGAACCAGGCTTAAACGATCAGGAATGCATTGGACTGTCGAAGGTGCCAATGCCATTATTGCGCTCCGTTGCAATAGACTTAGTCATCGCGATGAAGATTACTGGGCTCGAAGAAATGCTGCTTAGCCATCTTTGCACAAAATTGTCGTGCACCCCTCTTTGGTGATTATATTTTTCGCTCATTTATTTGATCTTTGCGGTAAGCTTACCAAGCAGAGCAACATAGGCTACCGAGGTTGCAAAGGAAAGGATAGTTCCTATCCATGGTCCAAGCGATGGAAAGGTCAAACCTGCTATCCATGCATATATAATGATATTGCTCGAAGAAAGGATGAGTATCT